>VAPG01015254.1_pt1 | contig 21917 bp, 22 predicted proteins | sample 3393851 | NCBI WGS metagenome assembly VAPG01 (sample SAMN08290438, study PRJNA428436) | hydrothermal vent metagenome | isolation source: Deep-sea hydrothermal vent chimney | place: Atlantic Ocean: South-mid Altantic Ridge | depth 2194 m m
CAAGCCGCCGGTGGGAAAATCGGGACCGGTAATGATATCCATCAACTGATGCACGGTGATATTCGGGTCCTCGATCAGGGCTACCAGACCGTCTAGTACTTCGGTCAGGTTGTGGGGGGGAATATTGGTGGCCATGCCCACGGCGATCCCGGAAGAACCGTTGACCAGGATGTTGGGAATCCGGGAGGGCATGACGGACGGCTCCAACAGGGAATTGTCGTAGTTGGGAACCATATCAACGGTTTCCTTGTCCAGGTCGGCCACGATTTCCTGGTCCAGCCTGGTCATCCGGGCTTCGGTATAACGCATGGCGGCCGCTGCGTCTCCATCCATGGAGCCGAAGTTACCCTGTCCGTCCACCAGGGGATAACGCATGGAAAAATCCTGGGCCATCCGCACCAGGGTGTCATAGGCTGCTGAATCGCCGTGAGGATGGTATTTACCGATGATATCACCGACAATACGCGCCGATTTGACGTAAGGGCGGTTATAGGTGTTGCCCAGTTCCCGCATGGCAAACAGGGCGCGCCGGTGCACCGGTTTAAAGCCGTCACGCACATCGGGCAACGCCCGGCCGACGATAACCGACATGGCGTAATCGAGGTACGATTTGCTCATTTCCTTTTCAATTTCAATAGTGGGGGTTTGCGGATGAGCAGTGTCTTTAGAAAAATCAGTCATATTTGTTTCCCGTGAATGTCGAACGATTTTTTTATCGTTCTTGATGATTTAAAATCGACATTCTTCTTGTAAAGTTAAAACGTTATATATCGAGCTCCGAAACCTCAAGGGCATGATTCTGGATAAATTCGCGCCGAGGCTCAACCTTGTCTCCCATCAGGGTGGTAAAAATATCATCCGCCGCCTCCATGTCGCTCACACAAACCTGGACCAGAGTACGGTTTTGCGGATTCATGGTGGTGTCCCAGAGTTGTTCGGGGTTCATTTCACCAAGACCTTTATAGCGCTGAATGTGACTGCCGCGGAAGGTTTCCTCGCGAACCAGCTTGATCAGATCATGCCAGTTGTCGGCGACCAGTTTCTTTTCCTGGCCACTGGCCGAGATGCGGGTCAGGGTAAAGGTTTCATTCAAATAGGCCTTGATATCATCGTATATATCCAGGGCATGCCGATATTCCGGGATGAGCGGAATATTGGGCCCCAGGGTGGTCATGATATGGGAGTGTCCCTTAAAGGCGATATCCACCTCGTAACAAGAGGGCCGCCAGCGGCAGGAGCGGATATTGCCGACCACCGGGTCAAACTCGCCCAGCTTGTCGACCAGGCTTTTTAAAAAAGATTCATCCTCGAACTGGTCGGCGGAATGAACGTTATTTTCCAATAAAAAAATCGTTATCTGCTCGATAATATTAAGCCGCTCCAGATAGGAACAGATTCGCGCAAAGATCGACAATTTTTTCAGGACGGCCACCATCTCTTCATGGGTGATTTCATCATCGCCGTGTTCCGGCTGGATGCGGAGAACCTGGCTGGCCTGATCGTAGAGATAATCATTGAGATGGTCATCATCTATAAAGTATTGCTCCTTCTTGCCGCGGCCAAGCCGATACAGGGGAGGCTGGCCGATGTACACATGACCGTTTTCGATAAGCGGCAGCATCTGGCGATAAAAAAAAGTGAGTAGCAGGGTGCGGATATGAGAACCGTCCACATCAGCATCGGTCATGATAATGATTTTATGGTAACGCAATTTTTCCAGGTCAAACTCGTCCTTGCCGATGCCTGTGCCCAGAGAGGCGATAAGCTGCTTTATTTCCTCACTGCTGAGGATTTTGTCAAAACGGGCCTTTTCCACATTCATAATCTTGCCCCGAAGCGGCAGAATAGCCTGGATACTGCGGTCACGCCCCTGTTTGGCGCTGCCGCCGGCGGAGTCACCCTCGACAATAAAAATTTCCCGTTCTTTCGGGTCCTTGCTTTGACACTCCGCCAGTTTGCCGGCCATCATAACCGAGAGACCGCCTTTTTTCCGGGACAACTCCCTGGCCCGGCGGGCCGCATCCCTGGCCCTGGCAGCCTCTACGGCCTTGGCCAGGATCCGTTTTGCCACGGAAGGATTCTGTTCAAGATAAATTCCCAGTTTTTCACTACACAGGGTTTCAACAATAGACCTGACCTCGCTGTTTCCCAGCTTGGTCTTGGTTTGACCTTCAAACTGAGGATTAGGGACCCGGACGGAAATAACACAGGTAAGTCCCTCGCGGACATCATCCCCACCCATCTTGGCCTTGAGATTCTTGGGGACCACATCGTCACCGGCATAGCGGTTAATGCATTTCGTCAGCGCCGCCCTAAATCCAGCCACATGTACTCCACCTTCCTTTGTATTGATATTGTTGACAAAAGAAAAAATCCGCTCCGCATAGCCGTCAAAGTACTGGAAACAGATATCCACCTGAACCTGATCCTTTTCGCCCAAGATGGAAACAGGCTCCGGATGAACCACTGTGCGTTTGCGATTCAAATACTTTACATAGGATACGGTGCCGCCCTCGTAATGAAATTTATCTTCCGCGCCACTGCGCTCATCCTTCAGGTAGATACGCACGCCTTTGTTCAGGAAGGCCAGTTCACGTAAGCGATTTTGCACGATATCATACTTGAAAAACGTTGTTTCGGTAAAAATCGTCGAATCTGGTTTAAAGATGATCTTGGTTCCTGTTTTTGTGCTTTCGCCTATCACCTCAAGGTCACTGGTACGCACGCCGCAAGCATAGGTTTGCCGATAAATTTTTCCGTCGCGGTAAACCTCGGCCGTCGCCTCGGAACTCAGTCCGTTAACAACTGAAACCCCGACACCATGCAGACCGCCGGATACCTTATAGGTTAAATGATCAAATTTACCGCCCGCATGCAGGGTGGTCATAACCAATTCCAAGGCCGACATATGTTCCGTCGGGTGCATGTCAACGGGAATGCCCCGGCCATTATCTTCAACCGAGACCGTATTATCACTATAAATAGTCACCCGGATCCGATCACAATTTCCAGCCATAGCCTCATCTATGGAATTGTCTACGACCTCGTAAATAAGATGGTGGAGTCCCTCTTCAGCTGTGTTGCCGATGTACATGGAAGGCCTTTTTCGTACCGCCTCCAGACCGTCCAGAACCTTGATCTGTTCCGCCCCGTAGGACGTTTCTTGTTCACTCACTTTTTTTCCTCTGTCTATCATTGATGGAGTCTTAAAAATTCCTAAATTAGCCGTTTTGCATGTCGTAACTTATTGAAATTTATTATATGACAGACTCGTAAAAACTCTGAATCTTCATCACACCGTCATTCCCGTGCAGGCGGAATGACATTATTGTACGGATTCAGGCTTTTTACGAAGTTGTCATTTTTATACATGAAAGAGGGGGGCCGAAGGCCTTTTTTACGCGCAACGATCAGTCCGTCTTTTCGGCAGATGAAGGGACGGCAACAAGAACACTTTCTCTATAATTTCCTTGCCTTTTTCGTTGTATACATAAATTCAGCTTATCCCATAAAGTTAAGCGAAACCCAACAATGGAGAGGAAAAACGCTCAAAGTCAACCTACATGGGTTGCGGGCATAACCCGCTTTATAAATAAAAAATATAGCTTCTATCCATATCCTATAACTTCATCGGCATAACAATACTTAAAAAACCTTTATCTTCTTCGGAAGTCACCAGACAGGGGCTTTCATCCGAACTGATGGTAAGCTTGATTACATCTCCTTCCATAACCTGCAGGGTATCTATAAAATAACGACAGTTGAAAACCAAAGATAAAGGTTCACCGCTATAGACGACATCCAATTCATCCTTGGCACTCCCGAAGTCAGCATTTTGCGAAGTAAGGAGCATATGATTATCTCCTACTTCTATTTTTACGGCTCTAAACATATCCTCGGTAAAGAGGTTGATTCGCTTTAAAGATTCAAGTAAGAGCAATCTATTGATTTCAATAAAATTTTCTCTTGAAATAACATCAATAACACTTTGAAAATCAGGAAAATCTCCGTCAATTAAGCGAATAATAAGCAAGGAATCTTCGCTTTTTAAAACCGCCTGTTTTTTTTCTATCCCGAACCTGAAGGTATCCTTATTTTCTCCGAATTTACGTATTTCCTGTATTCCCCTTCGTGGAATAAGGGTCACCGGGTTCAAATGCAGACCCTGGATATTCTCATCCACCTCTTTTGTCATAATCGTCAGCCGGTGGCCGTCTGATGATATCATTTTTAAAAAAATCTGTTTTCCAACTTCTTCCCTACGAAGAAGGGCGGTGGTCAGGCTGTATATGTTCTCATTATCAGTGGCAATGGAAAAAATCGTTTTATCAATAAGATCAGCCATGACAGAGGCATCAATTTCCACCATGGCCTCTTCATCATATTCCGGAAACTGAGGATATTCGTCAGCTACCATGCCAGCCAGTTTATAGAGGCTGGAACCGGTAGCTATTTCCACCCAGTTATTTTCCTGTTCCTGAAAAGAAATGGTTTCCGAATTGGATTCCCGGGCGATCTCAAAAAGTTTTTTTGCCGGCAAGGTCAGATTTCCCTGTTCCATTACCTCTGCCGGCAGGGTCTGTTTAAGGCCAATCTCCAGGTCAGTACAGGTCATTATAATTCTGTCCTGTTCAACCAGTATGAGGACGTTGGACAGGATGGCAAGCGTCCCTTTTTTGCTGGTTATATTCTGTTGTGCGCTTATAGCGTGGAGAAAATTTTCTTTGGCAACGTTGAAATGAAAAGCCATAACAATTCTTTCCTTTTATTAATTAAATACTTATTGTTGTTATTAGGGCTGTTAATTTGTTAGTTTAAATTATAATTAATTAGTATTATTACTATTTTTTATTTGATAATTTTATGGAAAAGAATTTTGTTTTTTGTTAAAAAACAAGACTTTTTATTTATTAACAATTTTTCAAACCCCTTTTTAACAACATGTCCACAGAGTTATGAAATAAAGCCAATTTTGACAAACTCGTAAAAAGCCTGAATTTTCACCACACCGTCATTCCCGCGCAGGAGAGAATCTAGTGATATCAATGGATTATGGATCACCGCCTACGCGGGAATGATAAAAAAATGACTTTTTACGAGACTGTCAATTTTTAATCTTTAATATATCTGAAAACGACTGAAAAATCAAATAAATAAAAAGGATTTTGGAATGCAGAATTCATTTTTTCAGCCGCTGGAAAAGACTCTTGAGCCGTTGTTTGAGAGAGGTCTTGCAAAAGGAGTTTTTACCGCGGCTGCCTGCGCGGTTTTTACGGAAAGCCGTGAACAGTCCAAAAGGTTTATCAAAACCTGGGGCAGAACAAAAAAGGGAAAAGAAGGGAAAAAGGTAACCACGGAGACTTTTTTTGATCTGGCTTCTCTGACAAAACCGCTCTGCACGACACTCTCTGTCCTCTATTTAATAGATCAAGGCATGCTGGACTGGAATGATTCCCTTGAGATGCTTTTAAAGGCGGAGATAGAACCTGGAAAACGAAATATCCGCCTTGATCAACTTCTCTCTCATTCTTCCGGACTCAAGCCATACAGACCTTATTTTGCAGGTTTTGCCCCGGAAATAAAGAAAGATAACAAAAAAAAATTAATAAAAGCTCTACTCGAAGAGCCCTTGGCATATGAACCGGGAAGTGAATGCCGCTATAGTGATCTGGGTTTTATGTTGCTGGGAGAAGTGGTGGAACGGGTATCGGGCCGGCAGCTTGATTCCTTTTTTAACGAAAAAATAATAGAACCGCTGAGGATCAAAGAAGCTCTTTTTTTTAACTCATTAAATAGAAATAAGAGCAAAGAAGAAACGGAAAAATTTGCCGCAACGGAAAAATGTCCCTGGCGAGGAATGATTATGCAGGGCGAGGTCCACGATGAACATGCCTGGCTTATGGGGGGGGTGGCTGGTCATGCCGGTCTTTTTGGCACCATAGGAGCTGTATTGCTTATGACCGAAAAGATTTTGCACCAGTGGCAGGGCAAAGAAAACCTTCCGGTTTGCGGCACAACGACACTGCAAAAGGCACTGCAAAAAAAATATTCAGATCAGACCTGGTGTATGGGATTTGATACCCCGACGCCCGGCGGCTCAAGCGGGGGGAAATATCTTTCCCCTCAAAGTGTCGGTCATCTCGGTTACACGGGGACCTCTTTCTGGATAGATCCGGAAAAGGACCTTATTATGATTTTACTCACCAACCGGGTGTATCCGACCAGAAAAAATGAGCAAATACGGATATTCAGGCCGCTTTTTCACGATACGGTTATAGAGAGCTTGTTGGGAGCGGATAAAAAAATATGAGATAAATAACATGCACCGCATCTTCGCCGCCAGTTTCGGCCTCCCCGCATCCGCCAAGGCTTGTCAGGCGGACCCAAAAAAGCCCCTGGCAACAAAGACAGAGGCTTATAACAAAAAAAATTAACCTGTTATTTTATATAGTTATATATGATGGCCTCGTAAAAAGTCACTTTATTTGTCATCCTCGCGTAGGCGGGAATCCAGTGATATTTATGGATTATGGATTCCCGCCTACGCGAGGATGATGTTGCAGTATGATGGATTCAGGCTTTTTACGAAGTTTTACCACCAGCAGATAGTCTGGTCGGCATCCCAGACCATGTCGACGAGCTTGTCATAATCAGGAGATTCGACATTCAGGTTAAAAGAGTCCTGATCACGACCTTCTGAAACGATTTCCACCAGTTTTTTGACATCTTCTGTCGGTTCGGATCTATAGATATGCAATATTTTCATAGTTTCTACTCCTCTTTTTGGAACTTTTACTTTTTCTCAGCTCTTGTCGCTTCTCTGGATACCGTAAGGAACAATAATGTCCATGTCCCGAAGCTTCTGTCCAAGTTCTTCAAGAGTAATTTTAATAAAACCATGCTTTTCTACATTTCCATCGGGAATGGAATAGACTTCTCCCTCCATGTCCCGGATCCAGTCGATATTTTCCTTGTGATAATCAGTCAGGTCCGTGTCTTCCAACACGGTATTCATCATGACACCGTAAGAGTACATGTTTTCAACCGAAAGACCCAGAGCAGACCTGATACCGTCGAGCGTATATTCATTGCTGGGATACATAAAAAAAACTTTTTTAGACATCCTTTTTCTCCTTATAAAGTCAGATAATAGTCATAGTCTTCGATGATGAGTCCATGTTGAGCCTGGGTTGCCATTTTTTCCGGTGTAAGACCCTTGGGAACATCTTTGACATCATAACCAACTTTTTTATAACTGTCTGCGCAGATGGAGACATCGACATTGTCCAGGGCGCACAGGGCGGGAAATTCGGCACACTTGGCGAGATGGGTTCCTGTCCAGCTAAAAAATACCTTAACCTTGACCCCCTTGGCCAGCGCTGCCTTGGTCACACCTACGACATGCCGCATATTCTGGGGAGATGTTACAAAAATACCTATACTTTTTGCCATTTTAACCTCCTGAAATAGATAACGGCGCGGCCACTTGCAAGGGAGGTTGAACGCCGTTTTTTATTTGTATTGATTTGTTTTATCAGCCTTTTTTGATATAGTAGGTTGTAAACCCCTCTTCATCGTTCAAACCCAAAAACTCATGACCGGAACGCTCGCACCAGCCGGGAATGTCATTCCTGGAGCCCGGGTCCGTGCCCATGACCTGCAGAATCTCACCGGATTTTATCTTACCCATCTCTTTTTTAGTCCGAAGCAGAGGCATTGGGCAGCTTAAACCCTTGGCATCAAGTACTGCTGCAACTTTCAGTTCTTCTAAATTTACATCACCCATTTGATAATCCTCCTGCTATAAAAAATAAATTAAAGGGGCTTATGAAAACGGATTCATGTTTTCATAATAAGTAAGGAATATCAGACCATGTCACAAGGTGACGGCTCATATTACTTACTAAAGCATTTTTTATACCGGATCGATGGTTTTCTGTCAAGTGAAAAATGAATGGCAATTCAAAAGCTTTTTTAATGGTAATAGTATGATTTTTTTTGCAAAAGTAAACACAAACAGTAATGATTATTTTTCAGATTGATCGTTTAACTTGCTTGACAAAAGCTCAGGGCAACGGTAAAAAAAAGTGATCAAAAATAAAACAGCTTTCTCTTTCCGGGGCGATAGACCGGAGAATGGCGAACTCACTGTTTAACCGGACCATTGAAAATAAAAAATGGAGGAGGGAACCGTATGGCTAGTGAAAACCTGTTTGGTAACAAAATTAAAGAGTTGTATGTCACCCTGTGTAAAACGGAATGGAACGCCACCATAAGCGGGGTAATGGTAGGACTTCTTACCGTTCTCTTGATGGCTTGGTGGCGTCCCTGGGGCGCAGTCGGAGCCGTGCGGAACTGGGGCGACTGGATATTCTACACCCTTGGTGTCTATTCCAATGCCAATACCAAGCATCTTCTTGGTTTTGTGAATAGTGAAGGTGTCAAGGTGTTGAGCAAATCATTTTGGTATAATAGCAGTTCGGTGATCGGCATAGGTTTTATCGGCGGCGCTTTCCTTTCCGCTTGCCTGGGAGGTCAGTTTGCGCTTCGTTTTCCGCCTCTCCGTGAGTATGTCAAGGCCTTAATTGCCGGTACTCTGATGGGGATCGGTGCTACACTGGCAGGTGGCTGTAATGTGGGCGGGATGTACTGTGCGATCGGCAACCTGAGTGCAGCTGGCTTTGCCATGTGGCTCGGTCTTGTCTTTGGTGCCATAGCCGGTCTTTGGCTGCTCTATAAGGAAATGGAGTATATCTCCTGGGGCAGCGGCGGCGCCAGGACCATTGAGTTCCCACCTGCGGTCCAGTTTACTCTCGGTATTTTGGCGATTGCCGCGCTCATCTGGGGGGCCAACACCTACACAAATTTTGCAGGTGGGAACTCCGAAGACTATATAAATTCCCTGCCTGGAGTTCTTCTTCTTGCCGCCGGCCTCGGTTACACTATGCAACGTGGCCGCTGGTGCATGATTCAGGGCTTCCGTGAGCCACACATGACAGGCAACGGCACCATGGCCAAGTCGGTGGCTCTTTCCATCTGTATTGTCGCGGTTGGCGCGGTAGTGCTCAAATATGCTATTCCCTTGCGTGCCGACGGTGACCCGGTGCTGAACACCATGTATTATGTGCGCGGAACCTTTGGCTGGGGCGGTGTTGTCGGCGGTTTTCTCTTCGGTATCGGAGCAATCTTGGCCGGAGGTTGTGGTACCGGGACCCTGTGGCGTGTGGGCGAGGGCCAGATCAAACTGTGGCTTGTTGCGCTTATGTTCGGTTTGGCAAGCTCTCTCTCTGACACTTTGGTCAAGTCCCATCACTGGGAGGCTAGGGGGTTTCTGGGTAAGTATGTCTATCTGCCTGATGTCATGGGATACGGCGCATCCCTGTTGCTGGTCTTCTTCGCCATGGCTCTCTGGTATTTGATCGTGACCTGGAATGAGGAAACCGGTAAACTCATCTTGCCGATGTAAACGGCTTCATCCTTTTTTATAGTGATAAATAGCGGTGTCCTCTCACAACGGGCGCCGCTATTTTTTTGAGCCCGGGAAACAGATATGGTGACTTGGTCCAGTGTGGGAGAACGGGAAACACAGGATGAACACTCAGAATCAAAACAGTTGGCGCCACAAGATTATTGCCGGGCGTGACCGGTTATCTCCAGCCGAATTGGTTGAAAAAAGCGGTCGGATCACCAGGGGCCTGTTCTCTTTTAAAGAAATAAGGGCGGCGCATATTTTTTTTATCTACCTGCATTTTCGCAGTGAAGTGCAGACGCTGGATATTGTGCGCCGATGCCTGGCCGAGGGTAAAACCGTCACCGTCCCCCTGACTATGGTGGGCGAATCACGTCTGCTGGCCGTGCGCATAACCGACCCGCAAAATCAGCTTGAACCCGGCTATTGCACGATCCCCGAGCCGGTTCAAAGCCTGGTCCCCGGGTCGGTGGTCGATCCGGCCAAAATTGATGTGGTTATTGTCCCTGGTTCTGTTTTTGACCGGTTTGGCGGCCGCCTGGGGTACGGGGGCGGCTATTATGACCGTTTTCTCGCTCAGGAGGCTGCCAATGTTCTTCGCATCGGACTGGCCTACGAACTCCAACTGGTGGACCAGGTTCCGCTTGAACCCCATGACCAGCTTATGGATTTCATTGTGACGGAAAAGAAGATCTATGATTGCAGGAGACTTCGCCATGCGCCGAACCGCCGTGTATCGTGATAAACTCTTCCTTGAACACCAACCAGGCTTTACCCATGTTGAATCTCCGGACAGGTTGCGGGTTATCTACCGGGAACTTGACCGGGAGGAAACCGCCGGCCATTTTGTCTTTCCTGGTTTCGCTCCGGCGTCCCCAGAGGTGATCGGCCTTAACCATACGCCGCAGCAGATCAAGAGGGTGGCGGAAACCGCGGGCGGGGAGCATGGTGTCCTGGACGCGGACACGCAGACGTCGGCCAGGTCGTATGATGCGGCCTGTCTGGCGGCCGGGGCCTTGATCGACGGGGTCAAGAGAATATTCGATGGTGAAATCGATAACGGCTTCTGCCTCGTTCGCCCGCCCGGGCACCACGCCGAGCGTGATCGTTCCATGGGCTTCTGCCTGTTTAACAATGTGGCCGTGGCCGCCCGCTGGGCCCTCGCCAATCTTGGCCTGCAACGCATCATGATCGTGGACTGGGACCTGCATCACGGCAACGGCACCCAGCATAGTTTTTACGATACCGACGAAGTCTTGTACTGTTCCACTCATCAATATCCTTATTACCCCGGAACCGGCGCGGTCATGGAAAACGGAACCGGCAGGGGAGAGGGTTTCACGATCAATGTCCCTTTGCCGGGTGGTCAGTGTGACCATGATTTTGCCCGTATTTTCGACGAACTGTTCGCCCCTGTTGCCAGGCTTTACCGGCCCGGGCTCATCCTTGTTTCCTGCGGTTTTGATATCTACCAGGGAGACCCTCTGGGCACCATGCAGGTCACTACGGCCGGTTTTGCTTATATGACCAGGGTCATGCAAAACCTTGCCGACCAGCTCTGTAACGGCCGGCTGCTCATTACCCTTGAGGGTGGATATGACCTGACGGGAATGCGGGATGGGGCGCTGGCGGTCCTGACCGAGTTGTGTGGAGAAGTACTCTCTCCCGGTTACCCTGATTTTTCAGCCGGGAAAATAACGGATGAACCGCCCGCAGGTGGGCCGCCGCCTCTTTTTCTTGACCAGGCCATGGGGCTTGCAAAAAGGTACTGGAAAATGTAAACTACAATAATGTAAGTGGAGGGGGAAATCTGAAAAATTTTTACGTCTTGTCGTTCTGTTTCTGTCGTTTTGTTAATTTTTGTGTCGTGAAAAGGGTATGGCTTCAAAAATACTTATTGCCGATGACGATGATTTAATCCGCAATGCAGTGCAGCAGATATTAATCATGTTTGATTATGATGTGGTTGCCGTGCAAAGTGGCCGGGAAGTGCTGGACCAGATCAATGATGATTTTGATGTTATTATTCTTGATATCAATATGCCGGACATGGATGGTTTTGAGACCCTGGATGGTTTGAACCGGCAAAAAAGCGATATCCCGGTCATTTTTTTGACCGGTGCCGGCTCCATGGATTACGCGGTCAGGGCCATTAATCTCGGTGCCTACGACTTTATGACCAAGCCCATCGAGGATATTGAATTTTTTCATGTCAAAATCAAGCGGGCCATAGAAAAAAGAAACTTTGTCAGGCATGAAAAAAATTATCGTCTGAACCTGGAAAAAGAGGTTCGGGAGAAGACAAAGGAGCTTGCCGAAAGAAACGTCTTGCTCGAACAGTATGGCCATCAACTGGAGAGCGCCGCAGTTGAAGTGATGACGAGTCTGCAGACGGCCCTGGAAGAAAAGGATGAGTATACGGCAGGCCATACCCGCCGGGTGACCGATTACGCCATGCTTCTGGGAGAAAAGGTCGGCCTATCCCCGGAGGACATGATCGTACTGAGGCGGGCCTCCCAGATCCACGATATCGGCAAACTGGTCATCGACCTTTCCTGTATCCAGAAGCCGGGGAAACTGACAACGGACGAGTGGGAGCTGATCAAAAAGCATCCGACCGTGGGGGCGAATATCATTCAGCCTTTTACTTTTATAGACCGGGAAAGAAACATTATTCTCCATCATCATGAACGTCTTGACGGTAACGGCTATCCGGAGGGCATAAGTGGAGACGAGCTGGACACCCTGACCAGGATTATCACCGTGGCCGACAGCTATGATGCCATGACCTCGCGGCGCAATTACCGGCGCAATCTCTCTCCGATAGAGGCCGTGGCCGAACTCCGTCGCTGTGCCGGGACCCAGTTTGACCCGGACCTGGTGGAGCTTTTCTGTAGCGCCGTGCTTTCCTGACCTTTCCGCCAATTTCTGTCTCTCCTTTTCTCTTCTGTTGACAGACAGGGTTCGTGATGTCAATGTAGACGGGGTTCTTTTTTAACATTCCTGAATTCGTGAGTGTTCAAGACCGGTGCAGATGCAAGGCGGCAACGATGTTGATTATCCCTGTGCGATATCAACGAGTTGCCAACGCAGCAGATGCGCAGTTATCGGGCGCTCACGGATCCGGGACATTATCAACCCGCACCAGAAAGACAATGAAGATCACCGAAAAAGAAGTGGAACATGTGGCCCGGCTTGCCCGGCTCGAGTTGAAACCGGAAGAGGTTGAGCGGTTGACGGTTCAGCTTGATACCATCCTCTGTTACGCGGCCAAACTGGACGAACTTGATACCAGCGGCGTTGACGTTACCACGCATACCCAGGGGGCGGGCAACGTCTTCCGCGATGACCGGGTACTTGAATCCCTCAACCGGGAACAGGCCCTGGCCAATGGTCCGGAGCAGAACGGCGAGGCCTTTGTTGTCCCCCGCATTATCAGTTGAGAACGAGTATGGAATTTTTTTCACTTACCCTGGCCCAGGCCAAGAAACAGCTCGAACAGGGCAATATCACCTCGGTGCAGCTGACCGAATCCATCCTTTCGCGTATTGCTGCGGTTGAGCCCCGGGTCAAGGCCTTTATTACTCTGGACCGGGACGGAGCCCTGGCCCGGGCGGAGGCGGCTGACCGGCAGCGCCTGGCGGGCAGGGCCGGCGAGTTGTGCGGTCTGCCGCTTGCCGTTAAGGATGTCTTCTGTACCTCCTCTATGCGCACCACCTGCGGTTCGAAGATTCTGGAGAACTTTGTCCCCCCCTATGACGCCACGGTGATCAAAAAATTGAAAGATGCCGGGGCGATCATTGTCGGCAAGCTGGCCATGGATGAGTTTGCCATGGGTTCAACCAGCGAAAACTGCGCCTATAATGTGCCGGAAAATCCCTGGAAACCGGGCTACGTGACCGGTGGTTCCAGCGGCGGTTCAGCCGTTGCCATGGCGGCGGATGAGAGCCTGGCCAGCCTGGGGTCCGATACCGGCGGTTCCATTCGTCAACCCGCCTCCCTGTGCGGAGTCGTCGGGATGAAACCGACCTATGGCCGGGTATCCAGGTATGGTCTGGTGGCCTTTGCCTCTTCCCTGGACCAGGTCGGTCCCCTGACCAAGGATGTGCGCGACTGCGCTCTGATGCTGAACGTCATCAGCGGCCATGATCAGCGCGACTCCACCTCGGTTGACACCCCGGTTCCCGATTATACGGCAGCCCTTAAGGACGGCCTCAAAGGTATCAGGATCGGGATTCCGCCGGAGTATTTCGGCCAGGGTCTTGACCCGGAAGTGGAGCAGGTTGTGCGCACGGGCATTGAGATGCTGCGCGAAGCCGGAGCCGAGATAAAAGAGGTTTCCCTGCCGCACACCGAGTATTGTGTGGCAGCCTATTACCTGATTGCTCCGGCCGAGGCCAGCTCCAACCTTGCCCGCTACGACGGCGTCCGTTACGGCTATCGCGCCGGCGACGCCGATTCTCTCGTGGATATGTACTGTAAAACCCGTTCCCGGGGATTCGGGGACGAGGTAAAGCGGCGGATCCTGATCGGCGCCTATGCCCTGTCCGCCGGTTATTATGACGCTTATTACAAGAAGGCCTCCCGGGTCCGCACCATGATCAGGGACGATTTCAAGACGGTCTTTGATCAGTGCGACTTGGTGGTGTCACCGGTGACACCGACGCCGGCCTGGATGATCGGTGAAAAGGCCGATGACCCGCTGGCCCTCTACCTGTCGGACATCCTGACCATATCTGCCAACCTGGCAGGTATTCCCGGCCTGTCCGTGCCAGCCGGATTCAGCGGCAGCGGCCTTCCTGTCGGCATCCAGATGCAGGCGGCGCATTTCAACGAAGAGGTCTTGCTGCGCGCGGCCTGGAACCTGGAACAGCGGGCCGGGATCAAGGGCAAGAGGCCGGAACTGGGCTGATCATGAAATTGCAACCGCCACGGAATATTACGGCAATCGTTCCTTATCCTCCGGGCAAGCCCCTGGAAGAGTTGGAGCGGGAGTACGGCATTACCGGCTCGATCAAACTTGCCTCCAATGAAAATTCCTGGGGGCCTTCGCCAAAGGCCCTGGAGGCCATCAGTTCGGCCCTGCCCGGTCTGCATCGGTATCCGGACGGCTCCGGCTATTATCTGACCGCTGCCCTGGCTGCCCGGCTGGGGGTAAAACCGCGGGAGATCGTGCTTGGCAACGGCTCCAACGAGGTCATCGAGTTCCTGGTCAAAGCCTTTGTTATGGCCGGTGACGAGGTTATCACCAGTCACCCTTCCTTTCTCATGTACCAGAAATTCGTCCAGGTCCGGGGCGGCACCAATATCGTTATTCCCCTGCGCGATATGACCCATGATCTTGCGGCGATAACCGCGGCGGTAACGGAACGGACCCGGCTCATCTTTCTTGATAATCCCAACAACCCTTGCGGCACCATAATCACCAAGGGGCATTTCGACGAATTTCTCAGGCAGTTGCCTGAACGGCTGGTCGTGGTATTGGACGAGGCCTACGTGGATTTTGTGGCGCCGGATGAACGTATTGACGTGTTGTCATATATTCGTCAGGCCGATAACATCCCCGCGGTCGTGGCGTTGCGCACCTTTTCCAAGGCCTTCGGGCTTGCCGGTTTGCGGGTCGGTTTTGGTCTCATGCATAGCGAGGTGGCCGATCTCCTGCACCGGGTGCGGCAGCCATTTAACGTCAACCAGCTCGGTCAGGTCGGCGCCCTTGCCGCCCTGGCGGACCGGGAACACTACCGCAAAACCGTCAGCGGGACCGCCGGCGGCAAGGCATGGCTGAGCTCCAAGGTGGAGGAGCTGGGCTGCAAGGCTTATCCTTCGCAGACCAATTTTTTTCTCATCGATGTGCGCGGCGATGCCACCAGGCTGTATGAGGCCTTCTTGCACCTGGGGGTGATTGTTCGCTCCATGAAGGCTTACGGTTATCCTAATTTTATCCGGATCACCGTTGGCACGGAGCGGGAAAACCAGCGCTTTATCGGAGCGCTGGCAGCGTGTCTGAAGGACCTGGGGTATGTCGCATCGACTTGAGGTTGTGACCATTGATGGTCCATCCGGCGTCGGCAAGTCGACGATCAGCCGCAAACTTGCCGCCCGGCTGGGTTTTACCTATCTTGATACCGGGGCCATGTACCGGGGAGTGGCGCTCAAATGCCGCCAAAGCGGCGTCGATGTTCGCGATGAAGCGGCAGTTGCGGATCTTATGGATGATCTTGACCTGCGGCTGCTGTCCGCCCCGTCGGAGAACGAGGACGTCATGGTTTTGCTTGACGGACAGGATGTGAGCGCCATAATCCGCACTCCGGAGATAAGCATGCTGGCCTCGGCCGTGTCGGCGCAGCGGCCGGTGCGGGAAAAGTTGACCGGGATGCAGCAAAAGATGGGAGCCGCAGGCAGGATTGTGGCCGAGGGCAGGGATACCGGCACCGTGGTCTTTCCCGGCGCGGCCTGGAAGTTTTACCTGGATGCCGGCTTGGCGGAACGGGTCCGCCGCCGGATCAGACAGTTGCGTCACCAGGGTGAAGAGGTTGACGAGGAAGAGATCTTTAAGCAGATCGTTAAAAGGGACCGGGACGACATGGAGCGTTCCCTCGCCCCCCTGAAAGCCGCCCCGGACGCGGTTCGAATCGATTCAACCGACCTGGGCCCGAATGATGTCCTGGCCCGGATGCTCGCGGTTATCCGCCAGAATCCTTTCAAGGGCTGAATTCATAGTCAAGATCCGACTATGACGTGTTGTATTGTTTGTTCGTTTGCGGCTCATGAAATAGCAACAAGACAACTTGTGGCTCATATTTAATCTATCATGAGCCACAAGTTGTCTTGTGATTAACAGGTGAGCCTCAAAATGCATCATAGCCCTCTGCGATATTCAGCAGCTCCGCATAAGCTAGAACCGCCGCTCTTCTGCCTACACCTTGCAATACGGTTTTTAGGATTCCCTGTTGTTTCAATACCTGGAGAATCCGCTTTGCCGTGGGGTGGGGGATGTTGGCCGAACGTACGAAATCAGAGCTCTTGAATATTGGCCTCTCAAAAATCCAGTCCAGAGCAAGAATTGCATACTGGGAATGGGTCAGTTCGGTAAAACGGACTTTCATTCGGTTATAAAGGTCAAGAATCGCCTGGGCCTTGGCGAGGTTCTCTTCCGCCTGTATCCGAACAACTTTCAGGAAAAAGGAGCACCAGCCGCTCCAGTCATTATTTCGGGATACTGCCAGAAGGCGGTCGTAGTATTCATCACGGTGGCTTTCCAGATAGGCGCTGATGTAGAACATCGGTTGCTTGATGAGTTTGGTCTGATACAGGAAAAGTGGAACAAACATACGGCCAAGACGGCCGTTGCCGTCCAGAAAAGGATGTAGGGCTTCGAATTCAGCATGAATCACGGCAAGCTGCACTAGGCGGTCAGGCGCCGTAGCGTGAAGATATTTCTCCCATACCCCCACGTCTGGTAGTTTTTCAGCAGATATGGGGACAAAACGTGCTTCTTCAATAGGGCAACCGCCGCACTGGCGGGTCCGATATAGGGAACTAGTCTATCCCAGTCCAGTTTGTCGGGCGGAAATCCGCCCTCATGATATTTGGTCACCGTCATTTTTATCTTTTCTTAATATCAAACATGAACCCTTTGAACTTCTTTCTATAAGCCGCGCCTTGTAGCGCGGCTCCACACCTTCCTTGCCCCGATTGATGAGGGCACATTCAATTTTATGATCAGGATAATGCTCATCGACATGCACTGGACTTACAACTGTTTTTGAAAGAGGAAGAAACTACTCAAATAACAGAGAAAAGGGCAAGCGACCCGGCTCCGGGCACGATCCTGGTGTATTATACTGTTTACCAAGGCTCTTGCCTGGTTTTCACGGATCAGATGACCGAGGCGATTTCCTTGCCAGCCTGCATGGCCTTGAGGCTGCGGGCCACGGTGTGGCCAAGCTCAACGCATTCCTTCAGGTGCTCGTGTTCCGGCACGTACTGAACCCGCAGGCCCTCGTGGCAGATGGTGAATTTCATCTCCTGCATGGCCTGGTTTAGCAGCTTGACCGACTCTCCCGACCAGCCATAGGAGCCGAAGGCCGCGCCGATCTTGTTGGCCGGCTTGAGTCCCCGCATATACATGAGGAAACCGGCCATCCTGGGCAGTAAGCCGTTGTTGAGCGTTGGACAGCCGAGAACAACGGCGCCGGCTTCAAGCACCTCGGCCATGACGTCGCTGCGGTGGCTGAAGCGGAGATCAAACAGTTTGTAGTTGATGCCTTCATCCAGCAGGCCGTCGGCCACGGCCTTGGCCATCATCTCGGTTGATTTCCACATGGTATCGTAGATGACCAGGGCATCGCCCCGGGATTCGTTGCCGCACCAGCGGGAATAGGCCTTGATGATCTTGCCGGGATTGGTGCGCCAGATTACCCCGTGGTCCGGCGCAATCATTTTAATGGGCAGGTTCATCTCCCGGACCTTGGCCAGCACTTTCTTGACAAGCGGTGAGTAGAGGGTCAGGATGTTGGCGTAGTACTTGGTGCATTCGCGCATGAGCACGTCCTGGTTGACCTCCTCGTCAAAGCGCTCGCTGCTGGCCAGGTGCTGGCCGAAAGCGTCATTGGAGATAAGGATCTGGTCCTCTTTGACATAGGTGAACATGGAGTCGGGCCAGTGCAGCATCCTGGTTTCCATGAAGTTGAGCGTCTTGGCCCCGAGGCTCAGCTCTTCGCCGGGACTGATGACATGGTAGGGCCAGTCTTCCCGGTGAAAATGCTGGAGCAGCGCCCTGTGTCCCATCTTGGAGCAGAAAACCTTTTCCGGCCTGACCTCTTCAATGACCTGGGGCAGGCTGCCGGAATGGTCCATTTCCACATGGTTGACCACGATATAATCGATTTTTTTCGGATCGATGATGTTGTGGATCCGGTGCATGAGATCACCATGAAACGCTTTTTTGACCGTGTCGATAAGGGTGATTTTTTCATCAATGATCAGGTAGGCGTTATAGGTCGTACCGCGATTGGTGGAGTAGCCGTGGAAGTCACGGATGTCCCAGTCAACGGCGCCAACCCAGTAGATATTTTTTGCAAGTTCAATCGGTTTCACTGTTGAATCCTCCTGGTCGGGAAAAAAATAAAAAATTAGAATAGAATACCCCGGTCACTCCTCTTCGAAATCGTCTTTGCCTGCGCCGCAGACGGGGCAGGTCCAGTCATCCGGCAGGTCTGCAAATGCAGTTCCCGGTGCGACACCGTTATCCGGGTCACCGACTTCCGGGTCATACTCATATCCGCAGATGAGGCACTTGTATTTTTTCATGATTTTCATCTCCTTCTGTGGGGATTTGGTTGTCCGGGGCTGCCGCCGTCCCGGGTCGGTCCGGCGGCTTTGCCGGCAGAGGGATCAGTTTTTCCAGAGTCCGTGCAGGTTGCAGTAGGCCCGGACCGTTACGGCAGCGGCATCAACACAGAAGACCGCTTCCGGTGCATCGCCGGGACTCAGCATCTGCCGATAGGTCTTGTTACCGGCTGCGAGTTCGATCCATTCGATCCAGTGCTTTTCTTCCATGGGGTGCGGCACGTTGCCAACAACAACCTTATAACCCCGGGCCGTTTTTTCAATCACCGGGACATGCTTTTCCAGGGCCGCATCAACCGTGTTTTCGGTCACCAGGTTCATGGGCTGGCCGCAGCAGACAAGCTCGCCGGCCCCGGCATGCAGGAGTTCAACGATATTACCGCAAAGAGGACATTTGTAAATCTGGTTTTTCCTGGTCATGGTTTTTCTCCTTGAGTCATATTCTTTTCAGGAGGTGGATCAGGCAATGACGCCTTTCCCCGCCTCGGTTATTTCATACTTGCAACGCTCAGGACTCGCAACATATCCTTTCTCTTTCAGGGCGGTAAGCTGAGAACTGATCTGTTTCGGTTCAAGCTTAACGGCGGCGGCAATATCCTTGCTGCCGCAGGCCGCGGCAGATTGGGCAAGTGTTTTGAGAATTTGCTGCTGTTGGTCATTGATGGTCTTGTTACCGCATTTTTTACAGCCCATTTTTTTATCTCCTTGATGTGTTTTCTGGCAACCGGGGCAAAGGCCGAAAAATTCGATCCGGCAGCCGGTAATCCGGTAGCCGCCGGATGCTTCAGGCAGGAACCGAAAATTTTTCTGTTGCCCCGAGTCGATGTTATCGAGCCGGTAGCATAATAAACAGTAAACATGACTGTGCCGGCGTAACTCGCCGTCAAAACGTTTTCTGCGGCCGCTGATCTCGAGCTTTTTGATCAGGCCGGCCGTCGCGAGAATTTCCAGGTTCCGATAAACCGTGGCCAGGCTGATTCGAGGCAGTTTTTTTTTAATCCGCTCATACAGCTCATCCGCCGTCGGATGGTTTGTACATTTTCTCATCTCCAGGAGAATGATATCACGCTGATGAGTCATCCGCATTCGGTTTTTTATCATTTTCAGAGCACCTGAATCCATACTACAACGTCATTCCATAGTGGACGAGAACCAAGTAATATTAATAGATTATGTGTCACGGCCTACGCGGGGATGACAATTAAAATGATCTTTTATGGAACCGTTAATTATTACCAGATGCGATCTGTTTTTATTTGTATTTGATAATTATTACTATGTCAACAAAAAAAGAACTGCTCTTCTTGACGACCCTTGCCGTTTAAGGAAGAGTTACAGACCGTGGTTATGGCAGTTGTTTGCTGGTAGCTGGATAGTTGGTGTTCTGCCGGGAATGGTCTTTTCGGAATATCGCAGGCTCGTACACCTGCCCGGTCTCGGCATTATGTTCAAAAAAATAATCGATTCGTCGCAATGACGTGACCACCAAGGATGAAAGCTGAAGCTCTGTTGGCGGCAAGGAGGGAGGAAACAGGGGACGATGGTCAACCGTCCCCTGGAGGCCGAAGGCGGAGAAAGGGCTCGTCATTCAATGACGAAATCGTCCCGGCGGTTATGAGACCAGGCAAATTCGTCATGACCCGTGAAAAGCGGACGTTCCTTACCATAACTGATTGTCCGGATACGATTCTGCTCAACGCCAAGCTCCACGAGGAATTTTTTGCCATTCAGGGCTCGGCGCTCGCCGAGAGCGAGATTATAATCGTTGGTTCCGCGTTCATCACAGTTGCCTTCAACAATGACCTTGACGCCCGGGGCCTGCTTCAGGTAGTCCGCGTTTTGTTCAAGCAGCGGTATCTGGTTGCTGCGGACGATCGCCTGGTCAAAATCAAAATAGATTGGCTGGAGTTGAGCAGAGGAGCGGCCGTGCAGTTCTTTGTATGCTTTGGTGTTCTCGGCGGCGGTTGTCGATGCTTGGTTGCCGTTCGCGCCGCCGGTGTTGTACAGCGATGCCACGCTCGGCCCGGCCTCTTGGGAAGATACCGGTGCCGGGTATTTGATGTTTTTGCCCGCGGCCATGCCGGCGTTGTTTACGGGGACATACGGCGGAATCTGTGTTTTGCCGCAGCCGCCGAACAGGGCAAGTGATGCGGTGACTATCATTATAGTGAGCAGACGAGAGAGTGTCTTCATGGCATCTCCTTTCCGGAGGGTGAGGGGGAAACCGAGTATGATACGATTCAATTCATATTACCGTTTTGCCTTAGAGCGTCAAGAAAAAATATGGTTTTTTCCGGCCCTGTTTTGCTGTTTTTTTATCTGCCTTCCTGGCGGTTGTTTTTTATCTCTGTAACTGCACAGTTACGGAAAATATAGTATAGAAAAAGCAAAATCACCAAACATAAAATTGTTTTCGGAATGATATCATGACAGAATTCAAGGAAGACTGGACGATTCAGAGCGCCATGAAAATCATGCGGCACCGAACCGTGGACAGCAAAATATGGACAGAAGCCGTAGAGTGGCTGCTCTTATACGGACCGCCTGAAATCAAGAGCTTGCTGCAGCAGGCAGCCGGACTTGCCACCAGTGAAGAGTTCCCGGATCTGCAGGCCAAATCCTTTACCGAAGACGGCGAACCGTGCTACAACCTTGCCGATATTGCCAAAGCGCTTGGTATTTCGGAAGAGGAGGCGGTGGAGATACTTGCGGAAAAGGAACAGAAACACGGAATTCGTCACCTGGTTGACGAACAGGAGACCAAAAAGCTGCAATGACACTGTCAATCCCGTCCCTGGCAGGCACTACTTGTCCTTGTCAAACAGTTTCATCGTAAGCGCCAAATAAACCGCATCTTTTTTATCACCGGCACCTGTGTCATGATGGGGCAACCTGAGACCCTCAAGGAGGATGCCCATGACAGAGCAGACCAGTCGGAACCAGCAAGCCTGCCGCCGGCGACATTGGCAGGCACATGTCAAAGCCTTGACAGAGTGGCCTGGACCGGGCCGAGTACTGCAGGCAGCATAATCTTTCCTACCATGCTCTGAGCTATTGGCACAGGAAACTCTCCGGACCAGGCAGCAGCAAGGCAACC
>VAPG01004245.1_pt1 | contig 21894 bp, 18 predicted proteins | sample 3393851 | NCBI WGS metagenome assembly VAPG01 (sample SAMN08290438, study PRJNA428436) | hydrothermal vent metagenome | isolation source: Deep-sea hydrothermal vent chimney | place: Atlantic Ocean: South-mid Altantic Ridge | depth 2194 m m
AGGCTCTTTACCTAAGGGCGGGCACAGGTTCATCACGTTTCCTGATAAGATGTTAGCTAAACAACTTATCGAGAGAGATACAAGGGCGGGCACTGCCCGCCTTTTCCGTGAATCATCGGTGGGCAATGGAATGCCACTAAGTTAAGCATCAAGTTATTCGGAAGTGGGACTTTAGTCCCTCCCATAACGGGGCTAAAGCCCCATCTCCAGCTTTTCTATAGCGGGTAGAATACCTTAACGTAGTGCCATTCGGTGGGCAATGCCCACCCTACAAAACCTAGACCAGCCCTCGATATGCAATCAACCCCAGCGCCAACATCACCGAACCGGTAAAGCGATTAAACCGGCTTGTCATATTCTGGATAAGCAACTCACCAATATAGAATAAGATAATTATCTGCACAATCATCCATATAATGCTTTCTCTAAAGTGATTCTCACCCGGTAAGAACTCTATTAATAATGCAATTGCTATCACCAGATAATCCAATGGCGTAATACGGAAATCGCCGCTAGAATGTGTCTTAACCGCAACAAACCCAACAATACTCATTGCAATAAAATACACAAAAACCAGATCAATTTGATTAGACAACCAGTCAACAGGATAGGTAGTTAACAAATAAACCGAAAAACCAATCGTTACGAACAAAATCAATCGATATAACTGATAACCAAATATACCTGTAAACAAAACCAATATAAGTAGCGCCAGTAAGGCCAGTGACGAAACTGCAAAATCAACAGGCACATCATATACAACTAACGCTGAAGAAATAATAAATAACGACAAGCCTGACTCAATCGCCTTCACCGGTATATCACTTATACGTGGATACTTAGCTAGCGCTACAGATAATAAATCTCGCGAATCATTATTTTCTTTGTGTACCTTAAAACCACTACGCTCAGAAACCGTGAGAAATACAAACACCGATGCACATACAGCCAAATAAAATAGCAATACCAACAGATCGTTCTCATACATTAAAAATACCGCACTGATCACCAGTACAAACTGCACGGTATAAATAAATATCACCGATTCGTAATGCAAAAAACCAATATCCAGCAAACGATGATGCACGTGATTTCGCGTTGCCTTGAATAAATTCATCTTATGTTTGGCACGTAAAAAGAAAACAGCAAGAATATCCACTACCGGCAAACCCAGTAATAAAATAGCAATCGCCGGACTCAATACCGAATTAGCCTGCTGCGTTAAAATCACCACCAAAACAGCAAGCACAAAACCCAGAAACTGACTACCGGCATCACCCATGAACACTCGAGCCGGATGCGAGTTAAAACGAAGAAAACCAAAAATACCACCGATGGTAGCAGCGGCGATAACCAACATTAAATCGCTATTAAATAAAAACGCAAGATAAGCAATAACGCTTAAGCTAATTAACGATTCACCACCGGCAAGCCCATCGAGTCCATCAGAATGATTAATCGCATTGATCATGCCGACAATTGCTATCACCGTAAAAGGCTTACCGATTGATTCAGGAATGGTCTCGTAGCTATACATCGGAAAGTGACTGACATACAGATCACCGTAATAAACAACAAGGCAGGCGGCAGCAATTTGCCCGACAAACTTAACATAATGCCCCAGCTCAGTAACATCATCCCAGGTTCCAAAAATAAGTAGAATAGACGAACCCAAAAAAATTGATATTGACAGGTCTGTGAGCGGTAACCATAAAAGCATTGGAACCAGCGCACCGATAACAATGCCAAGACCACCTACACGAGGAATAGGCGTGGTATGCACCTTGCGTGGATCAGGTTCATCGATCATTCCAATTTTAGGCGCAAGGCGCATCATTAAAGGAATAATCGCCATACTAATCGCCATCGCCATCATAGCGATAAGCAGATAAGTACCTAAATTTGAATCAGACATTTCCACTACAGCTACGAAACCTATTCAGGTATGTGATCCTTGAGCAAAGGTGTAATCTGTTTAGCAAAATCCAGCAATCGTTTATCGGCTTTCTCAATATCTTCAGTTGGTCCAACTAATGTTGTAAGACGAACAAGCGCCCCATCAGTTCTATTATCTTTAATCGAATCAATTAGCATATGCCACTTCACTGCATACTCACTTGCAATCGTTTTTCCACGTTGTTGAAACCAGTAATAAACAACCTGCTTATTCTCACCCTGGCTTATAACAAACCGGTTTACTGGCGCAGACAAAGATGTGTTGTCTAACATGATTTCGGTATTACTTACTATTCTCCAGCCACCACCGGGTAAACAAGTTTTCGGCGAGTGAGCAGCACCACCAGCCTCCTGCGCTTCATAATATGCAACATAAAAATTAACTGTATCATTGTTATTTTTATAGTTAGCCATTATGTAATCATCAAGTGCCAATAATCTTAATGATGCATCATCAAGTTTATCCCTTTGCCCCTGCCACTCGCCTACTTGCATTGGAAATTGATCAAATGTTTTTCTCTCCAAATTAACAACTGCCCGTTGCCCTAGTGATAGGGTAAGTATTGACGTAACAACCAGCACAAGCAAAGCCATATACAAAGTTATATTGGGAGCCCGATAATGTACTCTGGCGTTTTCTGGCGTTTCATCAGGAAAGTAAATGCCAAAAACTTCACTAAACGGGCGCTTATCTTTACTTAGTATAAGTATCAACCACATTTCCAGTAGCAGAACACCGATACTAAACATAAAAACAACCCACCCTTCAAAGTCGTGCAAAAAACCTTCGGCCTGCTCAATACCACCATATTCGACAAGTACACCGATAACACCGATTCTAAAACTATTCATAAAAATAGTAATTGGAATACTAGAAACAACAATAACCACCCGTTTCCAATAAGCCACAGAAAAGAAATATGCCGCTATAAAAGACAAACTAATCAAAGGAAATAAATACCGCAGACCACTACATGCTTCAACTACCTGAAGCTGAAACTTACCCAGGTCAATAACATTACCTTCAAGAAAAACACTTATACCAAACAAACGAATGACAAAAACACCAATCTGTGAAGAAATAAGTTGCAGCTCAGAAGAAAGACGGAATAAAAAAATACCGGGAAGCGGTATCATAAAAAACAGAAATAAAATAGGAATGAGTATAATACGTATCGAAGGCCCCGTATACGCATATACCACGCCTACTAATGCAATAAGAGCGCCATACAGAACAAACACATGAGTTGCACTTACATTACCAACAACAATAATAGCCGCACCAATGGCCGTTAAAAGAACACCTTTCCAGCTCCCCGAAAAAGGCTCCCTCTCCATTAAGTCTTTTCTTTGCCATATTAAAAACGCAGCTATAAAAGGAAGCAAATAACCATGACTATACTCTTCCCTTACCTCCCATGAATTCACCATGGCTGTCAGACCTGCAAAACTAATGTATATAAGAAATCCCATGCAAATAAGCACTACCACTGATGCAAACATCGAGTTTTTCCATACATCTACAACATTATCTGTATCCGTCATTCTTTAACCTAATAGTTACTATAAATAAATTTACGTACTTTAATGCAAAACTATAGTTCGCATCTATTAAATATGCACTTTCCCATGCAAGATTGTTCCTAAATCATACAAGTAAAGGCTGGAGTATCGCCCAAATGCTTAGCAACACAATCAATCCATTTAATTAGCGAATATCCGTCAGAATATCCGCTTCTTCCTGATCCGACAACTTATAGTCAGGATCTAATGACACCTGCTGAACACGTCCATTAGGCATTCGTAAATCCCCCTGTAAAGGATCCTGCCCAACATTACACTCTGGAATACTATCAATACAGATAGGACGTCCCATCATACTTTTAATTTTATTTTTAACCACCCACTGCACAGGATGCTTAATATACTTCTTCATCACCGGTGCCGCAGTACCTACCATCCAGCAATTTTTAGGACATGTTCTAACTAACCCGCGAACTTTATGCGCCTGCTCACTAAACCAGAGATCTTCAAAGTTATCATAATTCCTGATATTGCCCATCGATTCCTTCCAGTAAGATTCTTCAAGACCATTACACGGGTAAACATCACCATAAGGTTCAACAAAGAAGTTAGCCGTACCCGCTTCGCAAGGCAGCATACGGGGGTTACCGCGGATATAATTGATTAAGCCTAAATTGAAAAAAGCCCTGAACCAGCTTTTAGGGTGATTTTCTTTCATCAAATCTTCAATCAGCTGATGAAAGTCTTCAATAACCACATCCTTGTTAGTCACTTCATTATCGTCACGGTGAAAGTAATAGGAGTTATGAAAAGAAGCCGTCGCAAATTCCATACCCAAACTTTGAGATAATTTGTGCAGCCAAAGCATATCATCAGAGTTTTTATTCGACACAGTAATGCCAAATCCAATATCTTTAACGCCCATTTCCTTTAGGCCAAGCAACGTTCGCATACCACGATCAAAACCACCATCACGACCACGTAAATCATCATTTTTTTGTGACAGGCCTTCGATACTGACACGAATACCGATATCAGGGAAACGCTCTGCTAATTTATGAATTTTATTCACATGCCAGCCAGATGTAGAAATAACAATACGGTCAGATTTTTTAGACATTACCTCAATAATGTCTTCCAGGTCATTCCTGACAAAAGGTTCGCCGCCAGTAATATTGACAAACTTAATATTTGGCAGCATTTCCAGTTCTTCCGGTGTAATTTCCTTCTTGCGATCAGAGGGATTTTCCCAAATATTGCACATCTTGCAACGCATCTGGCAACGGTAAGTTGTAATAATCGAAACATCCGTTGGCATTAGTGACATATCATTCATAGTTTTTACTCAGCATTAATTCTTTTTGAAGCCTCAGAGGGCTTTAATAATCATATTTACCAGTGGAAATAGTAGCATAGATGTCCAGATATAACCGACGGACATACCAGAAAAACAGCTTTATCACACATATAACCTTATGATTAATATAGTTTTTCGTATTCAACCACAGTCTGTTTAGCGATTGTTTTCCAGTTATACAATGTATTAAGCATGCCCATTATTCTTTCCAGGTAGCCCTCTTCAACGCCCTGCTTCAATAATAAATTCATGCTCTCACACAATGCATCAACATTGCCACACTCAAAAAAATGCTTTTCATCCAGCTTTACTTCAAGGTTTGCCGGAATATCAGAAACCAGTACATTCAAGCCATAACCAAGCGCCTCAAGAAGCGCTATCGGTAAACCTTCATGATAGGAGGGCAACACAAACAAGGCAGCATGACTATAAATTTGATGCAGCTCATCGCCACCAATATAACCGGTTAATATTACATTATTGTTATTTGCCAGCTGCTTTAATGATCGGCTATATTCATCTTCATGATCAGCATCACCCGCAATAACCAGATCAAAAGCTTTATCAGATTTAGCATAAGCTGCAATTAAATCATGTAAGCCCTTCTCCGGCACAAAACGGGCGACGGCTAAAATATAAGCCTTTTTCCTAACAGCAATACTCTTCAAATAATCATCAGACAGCGAAGGCTTATTCACTTTTACACCGTTGTAAATAATCACACTGTCACGCTTGCAGCGCTTTTTTACTATCTGTCGAATGACTTCAGAAATAACAATATTAGTATTAGAAAATTTGCCACCGAGGTACTCACCCAACATTAAAACCGTCTTCGACAATCGCCCCCACTTCTGCCGGTCATAATCAGGCCCATGATTAGTAAAAACAACCTTCAAACCCAGCAACCGGGCAAAAGGCACAAGCAAAGCCGGGCCAACCACGTGGATATGAACAACATCAGCATTTAAACGTCTGGCTTTCAACACGGAAAGAAAGGTGTGAATAATCGCTTCAAGGGCTTTGGATTTTGGCGTATAAATATCATGCAGCTGAATGCCCTGCCAGGATACCAGATCATCAGTAACATAAGGCGTGCGGCGGCTGATATGCACTTCGTGTCCAGCAGCAACAATATGGGGATAAAGGTTCTGGCAATGCGTTTCAACACCACCGGGAATATCTGGCACACCACGTGTGCCAGTAACAAATATTTTCATCGTCAGATAATTTCCTGATATAGCTCGATGAGCTGCTGATAGTGATTCTCTTCATTAAAATCGTCAACAATTTTCTTTCTGCCCGCCTCACCCATTTTCCGCCGGCGCTCATGATCAGACATCATCAGTTGCATCACATCAGCTAACGCCCGACTATTACCCGCTTCATAGGTATAACCATCAACCTCATGATCCACCAGTTCAGGAATACCACCTATGTCAGCGCCGATTACCGGTGTTTGTAACGCCAGTGATTCCAGCACACTCATAGGACAATTCTCGTACCAGATAGATGGCGTAACAGTAAACGATGCTTTTGCAATAAGATCGAGCAAAGAGCTACCACTAACAAAGCCTAAAAACTCAACATTATCTAAACAGCAGTCAGCAACAATCTGCTTTAGTTGAGCCTCAGATGGCCCGGTACCAGCAATTTTATATGAAATATCCGGGGTAAGAGCCGCCGCCTCAAGTAAATGATCCAGGCCTTTTTCATAAGACAAACGCCCAAAAAACAAACCATAAGCCCCGTCATCATACGGACGCACAAACCTGGCTGCATCAATATAGTTAGGAATATACACAACCTGTTCAGATGAAAAGCCAAACTCAATCATCTTGTTACGATAAAACTGACTAACGGCTATATAACGATCAACGCTCTGATAATAACCAAGAAAATAATGCAGATACATTTCAACCGTATTAATCAAACTCTTGAATCGAGAGCCTTTGGTGCATTTTTTCACAAAACAATTATAAAATTTTCGCCCCTTACAAGCTTCACAAACCTTCTCATTGCTATACATCTTGTATGTTGGGCATATTGGCTTTAAATCATGCAAAGTCAGTACTAGCGGTACTTTTTTCTTCCTCAAAGGACCAAACACCGAAGGCGAAATCTGATGCTGAAAGATATGAAAATGCGCCACATCAGGGGTAAAAACCTTTAACAACTGCTTCATTTTTGATTTGGCTTCAAATGAATAAATGATGTTCATTGCAGAAGTAAGCTTTGCTGCCCCGCCTGCTGTTGCATAATCAACATTCTTAACAAAATACTGACTATATTCCGTCAGTTGATTCTTGTCATCGGCCATCGAAAACGGAACAACGGTATGCCCCTTAGATTCAAGCAGGGATTTCTCACCGAAAAATACCGCTTCACTTCCACCCTTTTGCCAGAAAAATTTATTTACTGAAAGTATATTCATACTAAAACTCTTGACTTCTACGTGAGTTACAAACTAAAAATGCAGAAGCTGCTCCCACATTACTATTCATAATTATCACTGTAATATAGCGTCATTTTCACTTTTATTTGTTCTATAATCTACAAATATTAAAATACTTAATAACCTGGATTTTATCTGTTAAAAAAGCTGCTGATTTTCCAGCACTGTAAATATCTAAATTTAAAGAAATTCAAATTACAGATACGCAAAGAACACTAATTTATTAAAGAGGTTCTATCAAATTGAATAACGAGTCATCCCTGGCCGCAATCGAAACAGCTGAAAACATCTACCAGAAAATCACCCCACCTTTAGACAGTAATCTTTTCTGCTCATTGTCAGGCGGTATTCTATTAGCGCTTAATAAAGTGAGGCATACGATTCAAGGTTATACATCACCAAGAACTTTTCACATAAGTGAAATTGAAAAAGCCGTTGAATATGACTTTTCTGTTGTCTCATTATGGCGCTTCTTCCTCAACCAGTATTGTGGATCAGATTTCACAATAAAAGATAAAACTATACTGGAGTTAGGCCCTGGTGCAGACTTGGGCATAGGGCTCGTACTGTTATCTCTTGGCGCAAAAAAATATAATTCACTCGACATAAATAACCTGGTTAAAACAGTACCTGATGAGCTTTATAAAAAATTATTTGCCGCCATCGACAAACAGGATAATATTGCCGAAACAATTGATAAGCTTGCACAACAGCTTGAACTAACTAAAAATGGCGAAAATGAAAAATTAAATTATGTCTGCGACCCATCATTTAATATGAACAGATTCAAGAATGAAGGCATTGACCTCGTACTTAGTAACGCCGCATTCGAACATTTTGATGACATACAAACAACATTCTCACAACTGACCGAAATTGTGCAGCCTGGTGGAACACTGCTGGCAGAAATTGACCTCTCTACACACACCAGATGGATCAGAGATAAAGACCCACTCAATATATATCGTTACTCACCGTCTTACTATGAAGCATTAAAATTTTGCGGTTCGCCAAATCGCGTCAGACCACACCAATATGCTGACTACCTGGATAAAAACGGTTGGTCTAACATCAAAATAATCCCTTACAGAACACTTGATAAGGCATATGTCAAACATGTAAAACCTCATCTAGCCAAACGTTTCCAGTCACCAGACAACACAATGGAAGCACTAAGCGTAATTCTTTGCGCTACCCGGTAATCGACAAGTATCATGGGCACAACTAAAACACCAACACCATTCTTTATTGTCGGGGCACAAAGAACCGGCACAACGCTTCTCCGGCTAATATTAAACTCACATTCGAAAATAGCCATCCCGGAAGAGGCAAGGTTTCTAATGCCTTTCCTGACAAAGAAATATCTGCAAAAAACCCTATCCGGAAAAACGTTAGATAACGCAATTAAATATCTTTCATTAAACCCGCAATACCAGCAGTGGAACTATGATAGCGCACCAACATTATCAATGCTGGCAGAACAATCTGAAATAACCACGCACGATCTTATCAATCATCTGTACTCAAGTTTTGCATTACATGAGGGGAAGGAACTATGGGCAGATAAAAGTCTTTTTTTTAGGCATATAGACTTATTGGCAGAACTGTTTACCGAATCAAAATTCATTCACCTGACACGTGATGGCCGTGATGTTTTCCACAGCTGGCGAAAAATGGATAAATCAAAAGACAATGTGGCATCTACGGCACTTGACTGGAACTACAAAATATATCGCATAGAAAAATCATTTTCGAAACTGCCTGATAACAGAAAGCTTACTGTGCGTTACGAAGATTTACTAGATGACCCAGTTAACACGGTTAAAAATATATGCCTGTTTATCGGCGTCGAGTTTGAAGAACAGATGATGGAATATCACAAAACCAGTCATTTCTATATTGGAAAACACCATTCAGACCTGATATTTAAATCAATAGATTCAAATAATATGTATAAATGGAAAGAGAATTTAAGTGATCTGGAGATAAGAACTTTTGAATTACTATCCGGGCGAAGTCTAAAAAAATACGGGTATAATATTACAGGTAAAAGAAACATCATTATCGACCCTGTCTACATCGTTTATAAACTTGCGACAGGCATACCCTTTAGATTATTCCAAGTTATATCGCAAAAATTCACAAACGACCGTGCATTTAAAACAGGAGATGCAAGTGCGGTTAATGCGGGGACAATGCCTGAAAAGAATAGCAATACAAACAAGAATTCTACATAAAAAACAAAGGAATTATTTCAGGAGTGAGGTTCAGTTTGTCTACAATTAAAAAAAATGTGGTAACACGTCAAGAAGAAACATCAAAAAATAAGTTTCAACTAAACTCTTTAGACGGATTGAGAGGCCTAGCTGTACTATTTGTATTTTTGAGCCATACAAGTAATACAGGAATTTATTTAATCCCGGGGTGGAATTTTTCTGGTGTCGGCACATATGGGGTTTTTCTTTTTTTTATTCTTAGCTCCTTCTTATTAACATATCCTTTCCTTGTCAAACGCGACCAGGTTTTAACAAAAGAATATTTTGGAAATTATTTTTTTAGGCGATTCCTTAGGATATACCCACTATATACAATTTATTTAATTACTGCACTACTTACAACATTTATACTGTCTACGTATTTCGACACATCAAAATCTATAGGCATTCCTTTCCCTTTAACTTTTGATGAATTTATTCACCAACTCACATTACAGAAAGGAAAAAGTATAACCTGGAGCATTTTAGTTGAATTCAGATATTACTTTTTACTTCCTATAGTCGCTATACTTTACTCCATTGTTCTAAGAAATAAGCTGCTGCCATCATTCATATTAACCTTCACACTGATTTTAGTCAGTCAATATCTCTGGCCTTATGATGAAAATGCTAGTAAAGCCAATCTTATGCAGTATTTGCCTATATTTTTTACTGGTTCGTTTCTATCTGTTCTACATTTTAACTGGGAAGAAAAAAAACATAAAAGCAGGCGCGCAGAAATGTTTTTTGAGGTCATTGGCATTGTTTCCTTTATTTTTATTGTACTCCTCACACCATCCATAGTGTCATTTTATACGCGAAATGAAGCTTCTCTTACTTTCCTGCATTCGCAATTCTTATTATTCAGCTTCCTGTGGGGAACTGTTCTGTTTGCTGCTATAAACGGAGCTGGTATTTTGAAAAAGCTGTTTGAAAATAAATATTTGAGATATATAGGACTTATTAGCTTTAGTTTTTACCTATGGCATTTAGTAGGAATCAGAATAATTAAAAACACAGGGGACACATTACCGCCATTTTTGCTGGGATGGGCAATGTTAGCTGCTACAATTATCATATCTCATATCTCATATCATATGATCGAAAAACCCATGTCCCGCTTCAGATTTATTCCCAAAAAAAAATAGTTATTGAGAATTTTTCATCGCATCAGCATATGTCTGCTTCTCTCACCTGCTGAAACGCCACTCATTAAAATCTCTTGCCAACCAAATAAATACCCAGCGTAGTGGTCAGAGCAGATATTTTTGATTACATCAAACGATTTATAATCGACTGAAAAAAACAACAACTAAACGGTTGTAACACCCATCAAATAACTCTTAAATAAGTGTCCGTGGTAACGGAATAAAGCCATACGATATCACCAAACTTACAATAGCAATCGCGTTGAAAAACACCATACCTAAAAAGTCATTGCCTCTCAAATTGAATGCCAGTCATTGAAAGAGGACTGAGGTTAAAATAAACATATCCGTCTTTCTCTTGCCAATCAGCTTTTATCAAGCGAACACCTTCATTTCTAGCTACAGGCATATTCATTGAATATGCAGACTCCCCAAACATTGCTTCTGCACCGACTGGCTGATATTCGTCTGGCAAACGAATTTGAACATTAGCACTATTATCTAACTGTTTATTAATTAAAATGAGGTAAATAAATCCACCATCTTCAGAAATAGATGCTGTACCAACTACTGATTGAACTGAACCCAAATTACTTGTTTTCTCCATTATACGTACTTCATCGAAATAAGCTTTGCCAGAAATTTTCCCTTTACCGCTTATCCTTCTAACCATTATTTTTATTGCTTCAGCATCAGGCAACGTTCTTATTTCACCACTAACCCACTGCCATTTAGTTGTACCTGATAACTGTATGTTTTTCGGTTGATAGTGTGTTTTATTCCATCCTCGTGCATCCTCAACGGCGATGCCAATTTTGCCACCATATAGATTTTCAGTTCTAGCCTTAACATCAATTCTATAAAGCGTGTTCGGTTTTACCTTTATAGTTTTATACGCATGGTAATAATTAACATCCTCATCACCATCGAAATCAACCACTACACGACCATTTACCTGGTCATGACGGGCATCACTACCCCAACTTAATTTCCATTTAGCAGGAATATCACCGGCATAAGAAACCCAGTCACTTTCAGAAGTTTTTCCAGTTCTTTCTCCAATACCCACTACCCCTTCGAACTCATAAGTTGGTGAATCAATCACAAGATGAACAAGATTATCGCCAAGAAATTTATTATATAATACGTATACATAATAATTGGCCTGTTTAAAAAACTTACCTTTTAAGTCTTTATTTTGCTGAAGCATACCCCAATATGAATTATTCAACTGCCAGTAATTTGCCATCGCAATATTTGATTCTGGCTCTAACATAAGTCGAACCGTGTCCGCATTATGAATGGCATTTACAAGAGAAAATCTGAATGGCAGAGGCTCCTGTTGCACAAAGTGGCCATTGTATTCAGACGCGACCAGGTGCAAATCATTTCTTTTTGTAATTTCCCGAATTAGTTTGTTATACCCTGCTATTCTGTAAGAAAAATCACCATCTGAAGCCAGAGCCGATAAAGCCAGCGTTTTTCTGGGGATTCTTTTTGCCTCACCTCTTCCAATTTTTGGAAAGTACGGATGAATAGATAAAAACCCAGCCTTGTCACCTACGCCTCTTAAGACTTTCTCCGTCCATCCATTTCGCATATTATCAGTATCATCCATCACTGCCCCAAGCTTGATTCCAGGATCAATGGAAATCATTTTCGCGTAGACCCTCAAATAACGATCTATATATTGTTCAGGAGTTATATCAGTATTAAACGTCTCATTACCAAACTCAAACCATGATACTGACCAGGGTCTTTTTCGCCCATCTTCTGCGCGTCTATGCGCCCAGTCAATTCCACCCCCTGGATTTGAATTGTCATCTGGTGCATTTAAATATTCAAGCAGATCAGATATTTGCGACAATCGTTTTTCGTCTGTTGGTAAAGTTATCAACGGAATTGCGCCTATCCCATCGCAGAGAAGTAAAAACTCTGATAGGCCAAACTTGTTATTTGGTCTTTTATCAACCGACCCCACCAATGAGGAAAAATTCATCTGTTTGGGCCAACTTCCTCCAGGCCAACGCAAGGCGGTTATGCCAGCCATCTCAATAAGCGCCGCGACCTCTTTATTAACTCGCCTTTCAACAGGATCCCATAGCCCACCGCCTGTTGATTTAAAAAAATTACTATTGCGACCTTCCTTGTTTGATATAACGTTATTACCAAGAACAAGCTTATTAACTGGTGCTACTATTTGAGTAGGATCGATTAATACTTTTACATTCTCTAGTTGAGCTGAATAACATAGCGGAGACCACGCTAATACAACCAGATAGAGACCAGCAATTAGCAATAGCTCTCTCATATTTTTAATAAAAAGCAACATGATCTTTTATAGTTCTAGCATGCTATATCTAACCAAAACTTGATTTACTTGTCATAAATGTCACTCACAAGAGTATCCCACAGGAAATCTTTGACTCTACTTCTCGCACCATTAGATAGCGACTTTCTTTTTTCTACATTTTCAGCTAGCTGGATCAACGCTGCACCTAAATCATTAATTACTTGTACCTGAGGCACATTTACAGCTTGAATGGAAAAACCACATGAATCATTAACCATAACACCAGGACCACCAAGGTTTAGACACACAACTGGCAAGCCCATACGCATTGCCTCCAACACAACAAGCCCCCCTGAATCACGAAGACTAGGAAACAAAAAACAATCATGCCCCTGGTATATGTCATCAAGCTCCTTTTGATCAACCCAGGGAATCCAATCTATAGCATCATCAATGCCTAGTTCTGCAGCAATATTTCTTAATGATTTTTCATCATGACCTTCACCAACCATCGTAAGCTTTGCATTAGGGATAGCGGCTTTTAACCTGGCGAACGCGGGTAAGCCTAAATGCATACCTTTTAATCCTATAAATCGACCAACATAAAGCACGTTAAAAGAATCTTCATTTGCCCTAATGTTTTCACTCAAAACCTTATCAGCATGGTCCATCCCAACAGCAAGACAGATGCTGGCCTTATCTTGATAAGAAGAAGGAATTAGAACCTTACTTTGTTCTGTTGCTACATATATGTGGGTAGCAGATTTAAACACAGAGCGCATAAGTGGATCGTATTTTATAAACGAGTTAGCCATGTCTCTAGTCATATCAAAAATTCTCTGACCCACTGTATAACCAGATCTGAGCGCAGTCGGTGCTATATCCCCTCCCGCACATGGCCCGAAGATAAATGGTATCCCCAACCTTCCCATAAAACTTGGCTGCCGTAGACTCACCCAGGTGACGTGTTGAACCACATCAAAACGGATATCACGGTGCAATTCTTTTGCCCGCAGATATGCAGCCCATTGCCAGAGATAATAATAGAGGTAGATACGTCCTTTAAACCAGTTCGTATTACGGATAAACCAGTCGAGTTCACAATAAACAAAATGCAGATTATCGGGCTTACTGTCCACATCGTACTGTTTTTCTATGCCGACTCGATGTATCGCTCTGACGAGCACCCAGACATCATGCCCTTGTTTCGCAAGACGCACCGCCCATTGCCAACCCACTTCCTTATCAGAACCACAATTAGGTTCACAGGCATACGCTGATAATAAAATTTTCATATCCGAATCACACCGTACCCAGTATCTGCAAATACAGCGCTTCATACCTGCCAACCATCTCAGGTATTCCAAAGCGTGCAGACTTTAGCCTGGCAGAGTGTATAAAAGCCTCTTTTAAACTCGGGTCCCCGAGGATTTTGAGCGCCTTATCAGCAAATGCATCCGCTTCACCAGAAGGCACCGTAAAACCATTCACACCGTCATCGATGATCTCATCGACTGCGGAAATATCCGATGCCAGCACTGGTACTCCACTGGTCATAGCTTCGAGCAATACGTTAGGGAATGATTCTCCCCACTTCGAAGTCAACATGAGCAGGTCAGTGATCCGGTATAGTTCTTCAATACCTGATGTAACATTGCCCATGAAACGAACAATATTACTTATCTTCAGTTGCTCTGCATAAACTTCGAGTTTTTTCCTCTCATCGCCATCCCCGAGGACAAGTACGGTTAATTCAGGTAGCGTCTTACTGATAATATGGATCGCCTTTAAAAAGGTCACATGATCTTTCATCTCATGTAGTCGCGCGACGATAGTTATCACCTGATGAGAATCTGGTATATCGTAGCGCTGCCGTAATCGCCCTCGATCCTCGTCACATGTAAAGCGTGAAAAATCGATACCGTTATGGATGGCGACTATCTTCTGTTCTTTTGAACCGTGTTTCAACAGATATCTGCCGAGCCAGTGTGAATTAACTACGATTTTTTTCGATAACCACTGTGTTTTGAACTCAAACCACATCTTTCTCGGGCCGATGAGAGGGCCAATCTCACCACGTATTGAAGTCACCACAGGGACGCTTGATAACAGACCTGAAAATCGTGCGATCTGGTTATCCATAAACAAAAGTGATTGAATGAGATCAACATTGTTTTCTCTGATAAATGCAGCGATCGAAAAAATAACACCCATATCAAGTTTACTACGCCTGACAAAGCTATGTAGTTCCGCATCACCAAAACGTGCGAGGAAATCCTGCGATGGTACGTTGTCCTGATAATGAACAAGGCCGAGAACCGGTATAAATCGATCACGGTCAATATTACTTATCAAATTTCCGTATTGAGTTTCTGCGCCACCAGAGCGAAAATTGCTCAATAAAAAAAGTATTGAATGTTTTTTCATATATTAATACATAGCTATTTTTTAGGGAGACGCGCAATCAAAACTCGCATTCTGAGGTGCCCATATAATGCAGGTATAAATGGCAGTATCTTGGATAATTTATATATATACATACCACGTGGAGAATGTTTGAGAAATAACGACTCGCAATATTCCACACTATCAAAACAACTTTGAAAATATTTATTGATTTTTCTTTTTGGTAAATAATTAGTATTATTCTTCAGATATTTATAGTTGTTATTCGCTACTTCGTGAACTGACAAATCAGATTGGCTCTCATTCCGAACGCCTAAGAAAGCCCATAAATACAACCATGAATAAGAGTTGATTATTGAAGAATATGGGACATACACGTGTGGCTCTATGGGACTATATCTGGATGGAAATATATGAATAGTTGAACCTTCTGGCTTCAATATACGATGTAATTCTTTAATTGTTTCAGAATAATTCTGGACATGTTCAAATACCTGGTTACTTATTATCAAATCGAATGTATTATCATCAAATGGCAACGAATAAGGTTCAGTATTAATTAGCCGAATTAAGTTTTTTTCATGTAGGCTACTAGTATCAACATTATCTTCACTTTTAAACACAATATCACAACCATAGGCATCATATCCTTGTTGCCTTAAGTCATATACTGATTTACCACTACCACAACCAAAATCTAATATCGCCGAATTATTTTGCAAATCAATTGATTTATCTTTGGCTATTGACAGAAATTTTAAAACCACGTGAGAAATAGTCATTAATTGTTCCTACATATTAAACATTAGTAAAATAATTTTTCTAAAACAAGCGCTCAACATCAATTCTTTTGATAATAGTTATAAATCACGGACTTAGGAATAACTATTTTAATTATCGCTTTTTTAAAAAGACCTAGCGTGCCTCTTGAGAACAGGGCTAATCCTTTAATCACACTTCTATGCATAAATGCTCGTTTCCAGATAGCATCTACGCCATAATAATATTTTTTATCTCCATCTATTATGTGTTTTAAATATTCCGCTCTTTTTGACGACAGAAAATAATCACGGGGATAATTTGGGTTCGGATCTGTGTAAACATGACTTTCTATTGCAACTAAGCAGTCAATGCCAAATCTTGATGCTCTAAGTGTAAATTCAATGTCGCCCCAATTATGTGGAAATTTTTTCTCATCAAGAAAACCAATCTTATGGAAGACCATAGATGGTATATATAAAGCGGCACCTGTTAATGCATCACATACTAGAAATTCTTTTTCCCTTATATCTGATGCATTTCTCCCTTGATATACATTATATAATTCGTCCAACCAACCTTTTTCTCTAAAGCCGCCTGTTGCAACAACATCATTCCCAACTTCATTCTTGATTAGTTTAAGCCCGCTTATCAGAGCACCTGGTTTTTTTTCAACCAACTCAAATATGGGACATAAAAAGTTTTTAGATAAATCCAGATCATCGTTAAGCAAAAAAACCCCGTCATATTTTTCTTTTACAGCCCATTTCACACCTTTATTAATAGCACCCGTCCACCACAAGTCACTCTCATCCTTCAATACAGTAACACGCGGAAATTCAACCTGTACCGCATCACTTGTGCCATCGGTAGATCCGTCATCGACGACAACCACATCAAAAATGTGCTCACCATAATCGATAGAACTAAGTTGTTTTAGGCAGCTCAAGGTAGTCTCTTTTCTGTTATAAACAGGTATGATAATTGCTACTTTCACTCTACTGCTCCACAAGTGGCTTCGTTTTGTTTTTAATAAAATGATATGAAAGCAGCATGATTAACATATAAATCATGCCACTACTAAGCACTGTATATGAGGCACCCTGCAAACCGAAATAAGTAACCCCAACCGTATAACCTGTAATATTAATTGCTCCACGCACAAACGCAGTATTCCTGGCAATACGCCCATAACCTCTCGCACATATAAAATTATTTATAAACCCACCGATACCCTGAAATGTTGCACCTACAGCCATCACCAAACACAAGGAAACAACGGGAAGAAAATCATCTGAATATAGGAATAAAATCACATCCTCTATTATTAACAAGTAAACTAGCAGAGAACTGAACGATATTAGACATGTAGCCAAAAATGCCTTGTAGCCTATAACATCTGTATTCGCAAACCGCTTGAACAATGACAATCCAATACTGGTAGATACCATTGTTAGTGGCTGCGTCATCGTCATCGCAAGCATAAAATAACCAACTGCGACATTATCAATATAATATGCCAGTGATATGCCACCTAATGTTGTTGTCGCAACGCTTGCAACAACACCCAGGTAAACATTAAATCCATATGATTTACTCTCCTCGTAAATCCTTACAACTGTGCTCTTAATGTTAGTGAAACTCGGATAAGAGCGATACATCACAACTGCAGAAACAATTGCAGCTGAGCTCATATTTATGATAAGTGCTTTTTCTACTGTCAAGCTTAGTAACACATGTGTTAAATACGCAAACACCAGATAGATAGCAGTCGGCATTACTCTAAACAGCGCTAACTCATAAATTCTATTATCACCTTTTAACACATTCTCGGAACAAATAATCATCGGCATAGCAAACATCAAAGGCAAGCACAGCCTTATTGCACCTCCGAGATCTTTCTTAAAAATATCCGCCTGTATGTATGAGAATAAATAAAACCCAACGGCAAGAAACACATATATGAGCACTATAAAAAAAAGCATGCCTCCATACAATCTCTTTTTGTCAACAGAGTTTGTTTCAGAAGCGATTAATCGTGCGCCTGATACAAAAACACCAAGCGTTATACAGGTAACGGTAAAAGTAAACAGGTTTTGTATAAATTTGAAGTCGCCATAACCTTCAGCACCTAACAAACGAGTATTCAAAACACTAACCAGAACTGACAAACAAATCCCGGTCAGCATGGCTGAGTACATTGCGATAACCTGTCTCACACTCCTTGTATTGAAAGAGTGAAATATAGAACTTATTTTTTGCAACACTATATATTCTGATAACAAAGTGGATTACTACTTATAGGCATCTATACTTGATTGCTCATAATATTCAGATTTGCCACCACATAAAACCCTATAAATAATGCGATGATACCATTTGAACTTAAGCTTCCACTCTCCTAACTCACCTTTTCTGAAAAAACCATATCCCCTGTTCTTATTCTCTTCTTTATATTTGTCACTATCAATACAGTAATAATTATCTTTTAGATAAATAATGAACTCGTTATTTACTGGCAACTCAAGAAAGTCGAATACCTCTCTCAGTGTTTCCTCAAACCTGAGCTTAATATCATCATATTTAACTATCAGGCAATCTTTATCTCCTTCAGCGTCACTTATCCATTTTTTATTTAATATATGCCAATTCTTTGCATGCCTTATAAAATAGTACAATGATCTCGGTGTCGAACTTAATAAAGACCCCGTTCTTTGCCCTTTCCATTCTGAATATGACACGATCACATCACGCGGGTCCCTGATGATTAAAATCTTTTTAGCTTCCGCATAATATTCCTGCAGTATACTCATGTATTCAATCTGGCTCGGGTGCTTACGGATTGACTGCACACATGAATATGCCGACTTATCAACACGATAAGAACTTTCATCACAATCACCAGCCTTACCAACCAGATTTTCATCCATTAGTGCATCGACGTATGTTCTTGCCGCATTTCTAAATGCATCACTCTTGGACAACTTTTCCTGCGAAACATGGTCGCCGCACTTTATCCTTTTCAAGATAGTCAATATTTCACTGGGCATCAATTCGCCGTTAATTCTTATACTATCGTGCTCATCAAGGCATCTATGCAACCAGTTTGATCCTGATCTTTGTGATGACATTATAAATAGATTCTTCATGAATATTTTTTAACAAGTTAATATTAATACAAACTGAATCAGGTTCGAACACCAGGTTGTGCCTGACCTATAATTCCTTTTTGTGCGGCACCAACAAATGCACCTAGCACTAACGCAATCATAAGTACGTTATGATCTCTAAATGCAATAATGCCGTTGCTTGTGTTTACGAAGAACCAAACAAGCACTGTAAATATTGGTATGACATACAACCTTTCCTGAGTGCTTTTATAGAGGACATGAAAATACTTAAACATTTTATATAGCAGAGTAGCGAAAACCAGCATTGCCATAATGCCATATTGTATTGCAACACCCAGGAAACCGTTGTGTACACCTAGTGCTTCAAATGTTTGCCTACCATAGGAATCAACAATGGATTTTGCTATCCCATTTTTGATCATCAAGTCTTGATATATAGAATTTGTATAGTTTCCAAGTCCGAGTGGATATTGAGGCAAAGCCTTTATAACCACCCCATACTGCTTCAAGCGACCGCTGACAGTATCACTTTTTAGCCGATCCTCAATAAGTTGGCTTTTACCACCTGATGATGTGTATATCGAATATATCGGCAACACTACTATGACGGTCAATATAAGCGCAAGAAACGGCATAATCACTCTTTTATTTGCATTATAGGTCGTCAGATAAATCATCATGCACAATACCACAACAATTAAATCAAGCCTGTGAAATGTTGTAAAAACAGAAAACAACAGCAGAGGCGTGATAACTTTCAGTATGGGTCTATTTCTATATATAACCCATGCAACAAACAACGCTGATACTTGCACTGCACCCAATATATATTCTGATCGAAAAATCCCATACGACCTGTAATAACTACCAAAAGCTCCTGTTGCCTTCTCAATTCTTATAAAGTGCGGATCAACAAATAGCTGTATAATACAAACTAAAGAATTTATTACAGCAAAGATCACTATTGCGGCTAACAAAACATCAAGCAGACGTTTTGTAATCTCATTTTTCATAGTAAAATATAAAACCGCAAATATGATTGGCTCTAGCGGTATTGCAATAAGCCACTTCGTTGGCAGATAATTCATATTCTTTACAACCGCAATAAAAACTAATACTGCATATATAAGTATATATTTTTCAAAACCTGCTTTATATCTCTTATCACGAATAACGGGACTTTTAACCCCTTGTAGAAACCTTGTTGCCAACAACATCAAACACATTAGCAATAAGTAACGATTGGGCGTCATATCAAACGGAAGAAAACCCAATTTTCCAGGAATCACAACGGCAGCAACAGGCGCTGAAAAGAGCCATAGAAAAAGAAAAAAAGCAAAAGCTCTTTTATCTGTTTTATGTGCCAAAAAAAGAGAGATTAATAACGAAAACACCATGTACGCAATAAAGTGCCACGTACTACCAACGACTTCTCCCATAAGAATCTATACCTGAATTACAATGCTCAACATAATATATAGCTTAGTCAATATATTACAGTTTGGTGTTAATCTTTCTCTGTTATTAATCTACTGCCTAAACTCATCTATATTATTCAAAAACCACTCATATGTAGAATTAACCCCTTCAGCCAACTGAATATTTGCCTTCCATCCAATAGCATTCAATTTGGTAACATCCAGTAATTTTCTTGGTGTGCCATCTGGCTTACTTGAATCAAATTTCAACTCACCTTCAAAACTCACTGTATTTTTAACGATTTCAGCCAACTCTCTAATAGAAACATCATTACCCACGCCCACATTAACAAACTGCTCACCATCATAGTTATTCATTAAGAATACAGTTGCATCGGCCATATCATCGACGTGAAGAAACTCTCGTTTAGGGGTGCCAGTCCCCCACACTTCAACGCTTTCTTTGTTTTGTTCTTTGGCATCGTGAAATTTTCTGATTAATGCGGGCATTACATGGGAGTTTTCGAGATTAAAATTATCCCCTGGGCCATAAAGATTAGTGGGCATTAAAGATATTGCATTAAAACCATATTGCTTTTTGTAGGCCTGGCACATTTTAATGCCTGCGATCTTTGCAATGGCGTACCATTCGTTTGTCGGCTCTAGCTCACCTGTTAACAGATATTCTTCTTTCATTGGCTGTGGCGCAAGCTTTGGATAGATGCATGAGGAGCCAAGGAATAACAATTTTTTTGTATTATTTCTGTATGCCGCGTCGATGACGTTTGTCTGGATTTGCAGGTTTATTCTAATGAAGTCGGCGGGATAGGTGTCGTTGGCGTGAATGCCGCCGACTTTGGCGGCGGCGAGAAAAACGTAGTCCGGTTTTTCTGTTTCGAAAAACTGGTTCACATCTGCCTGATTGGTTAGGTCAAGTTCTTTGCTGGTGCGCAATAGCAGGTTATCAAAACCATTTTTTTTAAGGTTTCTGACAATGGCGCTGCCTACTAACCCTCTGTGCCCAGCTATGTATATTACGTCTGTTTTGTTCATGGTTTTTAAAAGTTGGCAGTTGGCAGTTGGCAGTTATAAGCAAAAACGAGGGCGTTCATAATTCTGTGTCACGGTTAATTTAAATATCCAGCGCGTTATCTAAACGGCCTTCAAAATAAATGGCAAATTGTGATAATGCCAG
>VAPG01004507.1_pt1 | contig 21889 bp, 21 predicted proteins | sample 3393851 | NCBI WGS metagenome assembly VAPG01 (sample SAMN08290438, study PRJNA428436) | hydrothermal vent metagenome | isolation source: Deep-sea hydrothermal vent chimney | place: Atlantic Ocean: South-mid Altantic Ridge | depth 2194 m m
GGCCGAAATCTTGTATTCGGCCTCAGCCATCTCCAAAAACGGCTTCAGGCTGTTACGTTTTGCATCATGGGCCAGGTAAACGACTCCGTCAGGCTTGAGTGTCCGGCGCAAAACGTCCAGCAACGGGGCAAAAAACTCTTCCCGGAACAAGATCTCCGCCCCGGCAACAATGTCAAACCGCGGTAAATCAGGGGGGTTCTTCCAGTCAAGCATCTCGAAGCTGACATTATCCAGCCGGCTGGCGGCAGCACTCACCCGTTCGAAATCAAGGATCCGTTCCTCGTAATCCGACAGCGTTACCGTACAGCCGGCGGCGGCGGCGGCCAGCCCCGGAGCGCCCAGCCCCGCGCCAAGCTCCAGCATCGTGGTCCCTGTTTTGAGCTCCTGACCGGTCAAAAAATGAGCCAGCACAATGGCGGCTTCCCATAACTTGACCCAGAACGGAAAATCCGCAACATTTTTAAACGGATCCCTGCCCTCCAGCAACGGTTCCAGATCCGTCACCTGCAACAGGTTGAGCCGGACCGCACCAAGTTTCAGGGGCTCGAAGGCAACCTGATATTCATTCTTTATTTTCTGATAAATAACCTGCTCGGCGGCAGGCAATGTCTGCGGATCCATATAAAACTCCAATTACCGGTATAAACAAAAAAATATAATAAGGAAAGGCCGGGCCGCACAAAAATCCTCGATTATGGACGGACACCAGTATGATACGGGTTGAAACCCTTTATCACTGAATCAATGACGGCTTTTTACTTTAATATTTCATGACGGTTTGGATTTACGCCGTAAGTTAAAATTTCCGTGGTGTTTCCAGAATTATCCCGCCGCCCTGCAGGGCGGGCGTACGCGGCGCATCTGCTGCGTTGGCAACTCTTTGATATCGCACCATGATAATCAAATTCGTTCCCGCCTTGCATCTGCACCATGTACGCTCGCTCACAGATCCAGGTATAAGTCCATGCGGATGACTGCAAAAAAAAACAAAAAAAGAGCCGGTTGATGACGGAAGTCACCAACCGGCTCTTTGCAATAAAAAAAACGTCCTATCGATCAGCAACCTTCCAGGACCTGCTTCACGGCAGTTCTAACTTTTACCTTGTTACCGGCTTTCAGTTTGTCGGCCCTTCTGCATGTCATGGTGACAGTGTGGCCACTGACGCTCTTGACGGTGCACCTGACCTCGCTTGCCATTGCAAACCCGGCCACACTCAGGGTGAAAGCCGCAACCATTAACGCCGCTACCAGTTTTTTCATAATTGTCTCCTTCTCAAATTAAATTGAAAGTTGATCCCGTCTCTCTGCAACCACGGAAAAATATAAAAGTTTAACCTGGCCTTGTCAATAAAAAGTCGAAAAAAGACGGCTTACTGCAAGACCGACTGAATATCCTTTTCCAGAAGAGCCCGGGAGGTATAACCGGGATATCGCTTCACCACGTTGCCCGCCCGATTGACCAGAAAAGAGGTGGGGATACCGACAATGCCGCCGAAATCCCTGGCCGTTGACCTGGTCGACATCAGCACGGGATAATTAATGTTCTCCTTTTTAACAAGCTTGGCAACGATCCCGGAGCCGCCTTGATCGACGGAAAGACCGATGACGGAAAATCCTTGCGGGCCGAATTTTTTATTAAGCTGAATAAGGTTCGGAATTTCGTGACGACAGGGCGGACACCACGTGGCAAAAAAGGTCACCAGCAAGACCTTGCCTTTAAAAGCAGCACTGCTGACCGTCTGGCCGCTAACGGCGGAAGACAGGGAGAACGGCGGCATCCGGGTGCTGGCGCCGGCCAAGGTTACGCTCATAACCAGGACCACGAGTCCGAAAAGAATTAAACCTGTTTTTTTGATGCTCTTATGCTGCAAATACTTCATGCGGGGGGTTCCTTGAAAGTGAGTTCTGTTTTTCATTTTTCATCACAATGCCACGTCACAACCGGATCAGGCCGGAAATGATTCTCCATATAATCACAATTTACACCATGAAACCAGCCTGTCAACATAAAGGGCCGAACAATGGAATCTCTGAAGTTTCCTGATTTTATTTTTATGACAAATTTGCTCACTCGTTGTATGTTGCTGAAATATTGTACGTTTAACTTGGCGCAGAATTCGTGTGTCAAGGGATAATAAAATGGGGTTTTGCTACTTGCATGGCAAACAGCGCAAAAAATAAATTCTTTCCCACTACAGTGGCGCACCACGGTAGCTTGGGAATATTTAAAAACCGGGCAACTTCAATGGAATCTCTGCCGGCAGGTTTATGTTGCGCCATGATTGATGCAAATGCGCCGGCGGCCTGGGCAAGAGAACAGCCGGCCGCCCCGACAGGCTCCCAAGCCGGAGGCGGCCGGAGGCGGCAATGTCCTCCAGATCGTCCCGGCAGCGGAAATCGTAATAAGCCAGCAGGGGTTCCGGCCGGCCGTCACCCCGGAGGTCGGGCAGGATGGCCCGGACACCGGGGCTCCGGCCGGCAAGCAACCAGTCCAGTGCCTCAGGCTGCAGGCATGGCTGATCGCAGGCCGTGACCAACCAGCTCACATAGGGCTGCCAACGCAGGACGGATAAAACACCGGCCAGGGGACCGGCCAGCCCCGGGGCATCGGGGATACAGGGAACATCCACCAGAGAGGCGGGGATCTCCCCCCTGCCCGAGATCACGACCCGGTCAACCTTTTCCCGCAATTTCGCCACCAACCCTTCGAGCCAGGTCCGCCCTTCCTGCCGCAGCAGATGTTTAGGCCGCCCCATGCGTCTGCTCCGGCCGCCGATCAGCACGCAACCCCACACCGGTGCCGCACACCACTGCCGGTCAAGCCAGGCCGTGATCCAGGCCAGGACAGCCTTTGTTTCAGCCTGACGCCAAGGCAAAACATGCAGGATCGACCCCGGCCCCGGCAACGGCTCAGAATGGCCTTCGCCGAGCAGCCAGAGTTTTGCCACCGGAGTTCCGGCATGCCCTTCGACCAGAACCAGATCATAGTCCCTGCACAGGCCGGCGAGCAACATCTTAACCCCGGGGTTCCGGTGCCGGCGCCCGAACAGCCCCTCCCCGGACAGCCAGACATCGGCTCCGGCCCGGTAAAACCGGTCACTGTCTTTTCCCGGCCGATCAACCCGGACATGACGGGCGTCATGCTTGACCACGGCGACGCGGATACCCCGGGCCAACAGCAGTGGAACCACGGCCTCGATCAAGGTCGTCTTGCCGGCGCCGCTGGAACCGCATATACCGAGGACCGGCAGTCGTTCCAGCAAGGAGTTTGCCTCGGGTCCTTCAGCGTCTGTCTGCATTCTCTTTGAGATATCAGAGGTGATCATGAAATTCCGGCCGGCAGAGCAGTCTGCTCCCTGACCACATTGCCGTTATCAGCCGTCCCGGCTAGTCAGTGCCCATCCAGGCCGTGGTAGCGCTCCCGGGAAAAAGTCCGACAACGCGGCCGCGCCGAAAAAATTCATCCACGGCCGCCTTTCCCTCCTCGCCGACATCCAGGGAGAAATCATTGACATACAGGTCAATATGACTCCTGAGAATCGGCTCATCCAGCTCCCGGGCGTGCTGTCGGATATAGTCCCGGCACTGCCCGGGATGAGCCCGGGCCCACCGGAGGCTGGCCCGGACCGCCCGGTCGATTTCTCTGAGCACCGTATCGCCAAGCGTTCTCCGGGCGGCAATACAACCGAGCGGAATCGGCAGGCCGGTCAGATCCTCCCACCAGGCACCCAGGTCCTGCACGCATTCAAGGCCATGCTCCTGATAGGTAAAGCGACTCTCATGGATTATGACCCCGGCATCCACCCGGCCCCGGCGCACCGCCGCCATGATCTCGTCAAAACGCATAAGCCTGAGGTTCCCGCACCGGGGCGCATACAACCGGAGCAGCATGGCGGCCGTCGTATAACGGCCAGGGATGGCTATACTCCAGTCCTCCATATTCATGGCCCGCCCCCGGCCCGTCGTTACCAGGAGCGGCCCGCATCCGCGTCCCAGCGCCGCGCCCGCCGTCAGCATGACATAGCTGTTCAACACATGTCCCAGGGCATGAAAAGAGAGTTTGCTTACATCCAGCCTTTCTTCCAGGGCCCACTGGTTGAGGGTTTCCACATCATCCAGGATCTCGTCTGCGAAGGAGATATGTTCAAGACCGACCTTGCCGTGCATCAAGGCATAAAAAATAAAGGTATCGTTGGGGCAGGGTGAATAGCCGATTGTCAGTTCTGTAACCATAGACTACTCCGCTGTGTCTCTCTGCTGGCCAGCCAGACGCCGGACCAGGACGGCCGTCACTTCGGCGGCCCGGATGCACGCCTTTTTCAGCTGCCAGCGGCCGGGATCACGGTCTTCCACCATGTTGCTGATACAGCGCAGCTCAAGACAGGGCAGATGAAACTCTTCGCAGACGCGCGCCACGGCGGCCCCCTCCATGTTTTCGCAAATTCCCCGGTGTTCGGCGGCAAGCATGGCGCCACGCCGGGCGGTACCGCTTGCACAGTTGACCGTAACAAACGTACCGCAGTGAAAAAAAATATTCTCCGCATCCAGGGCCAGGCAGGCCTGGGCGAGCAGCTCGCTGTTCAGCTGAAACGTATCGCAAATCCGCAGTTTTTCATCCGAAAATCGTTCAATCCGATCTGCAAAACAAAGACCAAGGTCGCCCAGGACTTCGCGTTCAGCCAGACAGATATCGAGCAGCCGGGGACTTGCCAGAGCCGGGGAACCAGTGTACGCTCCGGCCACGCCGAAATTGATAACGCTGCTGACCGGCCCGGCATGACGGCTCAACCAGGAATAAAGACGAACAGCGGTTTCCAGCGGCCCCAGGCCGGTGACCAGCTGCCGCACCCCCTCGCCGCCAGAGCAGACAGCTTGAAAGGGTTGCATTTCCTCTTCTGTTGCCGAGGTCACCAGGTACATAGACATCCTTGCGCGGAATTCCGGCAGGGTTCACCCTCCTGCCCTGTTGTTACATGGATGATCATGGTTACATGGATCACGAAAAAAAGACGCCGATGCCAACAGCTCACCGGAATTCCAACGTTACAAAGGTAATGAACATCAACCTCCACGCTACAATGAACAAGCAAGCCATGCCGAATTCTTTTGACCTTGCCGACTACGATTACGAACTGCCGCCGGAGAATATCGCCCAGCATCCGGCAGCCCGCCGCGATCAATCACGGCTTGCCGTTCTCGACTGCCAAACAGAGACCATCACCCACAAACGATTCTCCGACATCACGGACTACCTGCGACCGGGCGACCTGCTGGTGGTCAACGACACCCGGGTCTTTCCGGCCCGCCTGCCGGGCCGGAAGGCAACCGGCGGCAAGGCGGAGGTGCTACTTCTGCACTATCCGGCGCCAACACCGCCGGACCCAAGCGCGGCAGGATGGCAAAGCGCGGAGGTCCTGGCCCTGATCAAGAGTTCCAAACGCCCCCAACCGGGCAGCGAACTCTTCTTCGGAGAAGACCTGCGGGCCACGGTCCGAGAACTGTTTGATGGCGGCAAGGCCAAAATCATCCTGCACTTTCCGGCGCCAGGGGGGAAAACGCTGGCCGACCTGCTGAGCCGATATGGCCGGACACCGCTGCCGCCCTATATCAGGCGGCCCCAGGGCGACACCGATGAAGACGCCTGCAGATATCAAACCAGGTATGCGGTGCAGACCGGGTCAGTGGCCGCCCCGACCGCAGGCCTTCACTTTTCCGACGCCCTGCTGAAAAACATCCGGCAACAGGGAATCAATATCGCCGCCGTCACCCTGCATGTTGGTTACGGTACCTTTGCGCCGGTACGCACGGAAGATATCCGGGAACACCGGATCCATGAAGAATACATCGAAATACCGGCGACGACGGCACAGATGGTCAACCAGGCTAAAAAATCAGGCCGTCGAATCTGGGCCGTAGGCACAACGACCGTGCGCACCCTCGAATTTGCGGCGGACGAATCCGGCCAGGTCAGGGCATGGCGGGGATTATGTGGTTTGTATATCTATCCCGGGTTTCAATTCCGGGTCGTAGACAACCTGATAACCAACTTCCACCTGCCCCGGTCATCACTACTCTTTCTGGTCTCGGCCCTGGCCGGGCGGCAACAAATCATGCGCTGCTACCAGGAAGCCATTGCTCTCGGCTACCGTTTTTTCAGCTACGGCGACGCCATGGCCCTTATGACCAGGCCGTAAACACGGCACAGGGAGAATTCGGAGTCTCGGCCGAGCGGCAACCCCCTAATGGAAGACAAAGAATATTTCAGGCCGTAGCCTGGCAGCCCTTGCAACTGTCGCCGCCGGTCTTGCACGGTGGGGACGATGTACCGTCCTCTTTTTTGGCCACCGGCTTGCCGTTTTTACCCTTGGCGTCGGGCTGACCGCCGCCTGCCACCTTGCCGTCGGATTGACCGCAATACCCGTCAGCATACCAGCCCCTTCCCTTGAGCTGAAAGGAACTCATTGAGACCAATTTCCGTACGGAGCCGCCGCAGTCAGGGCAGTCTTCCAGCGGATGATCGGTTATATGCTGCTGTACCTCAAACACCTTGTTGCAGGCCGCACATTCATATTCATAAATCGGCACGAGAACACCTCTCGTCAAAAAAATAATAAAAAATTAAACAAACATCCCGTTATAGAACACCCCAATCTTGACAGACTCGTAAAAACTCTGAATTTTCATCACACCGTCATTCCCGCGCAGGCGGGAATCCATTAATATCAACGAACTATGGATCCCCGCCTACGCGGGAATGACGTTGCAGCATGGATTCAGGCTTTTTACTAAATTATCAATCTAATATTTTAATCCTGCCCTTCGCCCATGTCAACCATCGTTTTATAAACGCGTTTCTCCTTTAACAAGCGGTTTTCTTGAAAAACAGGAAACCGATTCATCGCAGCAGGGCAAGAAGCGATATTTTCATAACAGCGAAATGAACAATAAGGAATAAATTACTGCATAATATCAAAAGAAAAAATATTCTTCAGCCAAGCCAATCTTTAAAAAAAATCGGCTACAGAAAGCAACAAAAAATAAATTATATGAACAAAATGTTTGCAATCTTTTTCCTGCTCATTTAATATAGTTTAATTATTATCATAAAAATTGTGGCCCAATATCAAACTCAGTCAAAAAATATCGGACTCCCTACGGATACAGAACACCCGCCTACGCGGGAGTGACGTGACGATATTGCCGATGTCATCCACGAAAACAAGGGGATGCAGTGACAAATACGGAGAATGATCTATCAAGCTGAGTTTCATTCAGAGCCGCTGTAAAAATTTTTATTTTTTATATTTATCCCGATAACAATTCCCGACATACAGGAGAAGAACATGAGTAAATCACTTGTTGAAATGACAGCGGAAATCGTCCAGTCGCAGATCGGCACCCAAGAGATGTCCGGTGACGAGATCAAAGGTGCCCTCAATGAAACCTTTCAGACACTCAAGTGCCTGCAGGATGCAGAAGCGGCTGGCCAGCCCCTGGAACTATCAGGGACCGAGCAGACCATGGCACCCGAGCGGTCCATTCAGAAAAACAAAATTATCTGTCTTGAATGCGGCCAGAGCTTCAAAATGCTTTCCCCGAAACACCTGAGTACTCACGGCCTGACGCCGCGAGAGTACAGGAAAAAATACGGCTTTTCCATGCGGCAGCCGCTCTGCGCCAAAGCGCTTTCCGAGAAACGTTCCAGATCAGGAAAAAAACGCGGCCTGCCGGAAAATCTGAAGAAGGCCATCGCCGCCCGCACCAAAAAGAGAAAATAATATAAGCCGCCACAGGCACCCCAGTTTCACGCGGTCGCTGCCGCATGAAGACTGGGGCACCTGTGGCGGCTTGCAGGTTAGAGGCAAATAATAACGCAGAGTGCCACACCCTGTGACCAGTTTACAAAATAACGGCCCCGGCCCTTTCCTTAATTTTTCTAACCGACCGTAAAATACAGTTGTTGATAACGATGCAGATGCGTCGTTATCGGTCGGCGCGGTGAAGACCAAAAAATTGTATTTTTCGGCAATAATGCAATAAACTCTACATGTTGTATAGACTATCACCTCAAGCCGTCACGGATCCAGGTACATGATCGGCATCTTTGATTCCGGTGTCGGCGGCATGACGGTGGCCCGGGCGATCGAACAGCTTTGCCCGGGCTACCCGCTCATCTATTTCGGCGATATTGCCCGAACCCCCTATGGTTCCAAAAGTCCTGAAACCATTATCGGTTATTCCAGAAACAACACCGACTTTCTGCTCGACCGGGGGGCCGAGCTTATCGTTGTTGCCTGCAATAGTGCGGCCAGCACGGCTTCGGCCGCCCTGCGGCTTCATTATGACGTACCGGTCCTGGACGTGATCGGCCCGGCAACGAGGAAAGCCGCAACCATCAGTAAAAGCGGCCGCATCGGTGTCATCGGCACCAGGGCCACCGTCAAGAGCGGCATATACGAACAGCGCCTCCAGGCGCTGCTGCCCGGTGCCAGGATATTCAGCCGCCCCTGCCCTATGCTGGTACCTCTGGTCGAGGAAGGCTGGCTGTCCCGGCGGGAAACCAAGATGATCCTGCGCCGCTACCTGCATCCGCTGCGGCGCGAAAAAATCGATACCCTGGTCCTCGGCTGCACCCATTATCCTCTCCTGAAGCACCTGATCGGTCCGCGGATCGGCCGCCGGGTCAACCTGATCGATTCCTCTGTCGAGGTGGCCCTCCATGTGCGGGAATTCTTGCACCACAATCCGGAGTTACGGGCACGTTTACAGGGTAACCGGGCGGCAAGCCGCTTTTTTGTTTCCGACTGCACGGAACCGTCCCGGCAGTTGGCGGCGAAAATTTTCGGCCGCGAAATCCTGTTGGAAAAAGTAAGAATTCCACAGGGGTACGAATAAAAATAAGTCCTTGGCATCCGCAGCCTGGTTGAGAAACAGCCCAAGTCGTCCGTAACAGGGAGGAGAAAACAATGACTGCTTGATCCCCCTGCCTCCGGTGCCCGGCATCACGTTCATTGTTCCGTTTCCCGGTAAAACAGAGTATAAGGCCTGCCATGAATAGAATAAAAAGGTTATCAGCTCTTTCCCTCGGCGTGCTGTTTCTGACAACAGGCATGATCCTGCTGCCATTGCTCCCGCAGAACAACGCAGCCGCCATGGAATCATCATTAATCAGACAGGCCACCGGCCTGCAGAATCTGTACCGTGGGCTCGTCAGCCTGAGCTTTGACTTCAGCCAGGTGACCCGGACCGCGGGCAGGGAACGGCAGGGCCGGGGCAACGCCGTCTTTTTCAGACCACAAAATCTCCATAACAAAACAAGCGGGGGCCCCCAGGCCATAACTCACAGCGTTATGCGCTGGAACTATACCGCCCCCGACCGGCAGGTTATCATGAGTGACGGCAAAACCTTGTCCATCTACACGGCAAAAGACCGGCAGATGATCAAGGTCCCTGCCGATAAGATGGATTCGGACATCACCTATACTTTTTTCGCCGGGACCGGCAACCTGCTGGATAACTTCACAGTCCTGCCCCCGGACCCCCGTTTTGTTTATGGGGCCGCGGACAAGCTACAGGCCATCAGGTTGGTGCCGAAACGGCCGCACAACCAGATCAAGGCTGTGCAGTTGTGGTTTGATCAAAAAAACATTATTCACCATCTGGTCATTGAAGATCCTTTTGGTTCGGTGACCGAACTGACCTTTACCAATATCAGGCTCAACAGCCTGCTGACCGACGACCCGGCCAAACTCCACGACCTCCTTTTTTTTACCCCCCCGCCGGGTACGGAGATAATTTCCCGGTGATGGTATGCGCGTTGTTCTCGTCTCCATGCCCTGGGCCATATTCAACCGTCCCTCTATCCAGCTGAGTGTATTGCAGGCCTATCTCCACGGACAAAGCGGGGATATTACCGTGGAGACCCGCCACCCCTACCTTGAGGCGGCCCAACGGATCGGCCAGGAGACCTATCGGCTCATCTCGGAAAATAACTGGGCCGGGGAGGCATTGTACATCAGTCTCCTCTTTCCGGAACGACGCGACCAGGCCCGGGCGGTCTTCAGGCAGGCGCTGGGGCGGAAAATCGTCCGCTCGCTCCCCGATTTTGACGTCATCGCCGCCCAACTCGACTCCCATCTTGACGACTGGCTAGAACGGGAGGATTTCCAACCCTGCTCCCTGGCCAGCTTCTCCATCTGTTTCAGCCAGCTCCCCGGCAGCATCCTGGCCGCCGGGCGGCTGAAAGAACGCTATCCCCGTCTCCCCATCGTACTTGGCGGCTCGACCTGCGCGCCAGCCATCGGCGCCTCCCTGCTCAAGGTTTTTCCGGCCATTGACTTTATCATCACCGGCGAAGGGGAAAGGCCCCTGCACAACCTCTGCCTCTATCTGGCAGGCGAAACACCGCACCCCGGTCCCAATGTCCTGCAGCGCCAGAACGAACCGCAGATGAATCGCAAAGACACAAAAGAGTATCCGGACAACAATGAAATTCCCGACCTGAACACCCTGCCCCTGCCTGACTTTGACGATTACTTTGCGGAACTGAAACAGACCGGCCTTTCTGTTATTCCGACCCTGCCTCTTGAGTTTTCCCGGGGCTGCTGGTGGAACAAATGCGCCTTCTGCAACCTGAACCTGCAGTGGTGCGGCTATCGCTGCAAAAAAAGCGAGCGGATGCTGCGGGAGTTGAAACACCTTCAACACCGTTATCACTGTCTTGATTTCACTTTCACGGACAACGTCCTGCCGCCCGGGGAGGCCGACCGTTTTTTCAGCGCTCTGCAAAAAGATGACCACGACCTCAATTTTTTCGGAGAAATCAGGGTCTTAAAAAAACAGCAGACCTATGTACTCTATCAAAAAGGCGGCCTGCATACCGTCCAGATCGGCATCGAATCGTTTTCCAACACCCTGTTGCAACGGCTGAATAAAGGGACGCGGGCCCTGGACAATATTGCCGCCATGAAATTTGTGACAGCGGCCGGCATCAAGCTTAAGGGCAACCTGATTCTTGAATTTCCCGGCAGCACGCAAGAGCAGGTCAACGAGACCATGCGGGTCCTGGATTTTGTTCTGCCGTTTCAGCCGCTGCAGGCCGCCGGTTTTTTCATGGGTCACGGCTGTCCTGTCTGGGGCCGCCCCCGGGACTACGGAGTCGAGGCAATCCTCCAGCATCCGTATAACCGCAAGTTATACCCGGCAGCCGTGCTGTCGCGTCTGGTCATGCTGATCAAATATGGCCGGGGTGACCACGGGTACCAAAAACGGCTCTGGAAACCGGTCAGGAAAAAAATGCAGGCCTGGGACGAGTTCCATCAGCAGAGAAAAAACGCCTGCCTGCCGCCGCTCTCATATCGTGACGGCGGCGACTTCATCATCATCCGCCAGGAACGTCCCGGCGGGCCGGCCCTGCAACATCGTCTGCACGGCCTGTCCAGGAAGATATACCTGGCCTGTGACCAACCGGTCGCCATAAAAGAGTTGCTCCATACTTTCAACTCGATTACAGAGGAAAAACTCTCCGCCTTCCTTGCGGGACTTGAGCAAAAACGCCTGTTGTTCCGCGATCAGGACGACTGTCTCGCCCTGGCCGTCAGGCAACCGGAGACCTAGAGGACGACGAGAGGCCCAAAACGACCATTTCACAACAAGTAAACAACAACGTGGCAGTCATTGCCGATTGCCGGACAGCCACCAACCATTCATCTCCCGACAGGCCAACCCATGAACGAAGAACGATTTGCAGATCTTTTCCAGGTAAAAACCGTATCCAGCCGCAACCTGAAGCCCGGCGACCGCATTGATGCCAGAGTGGCCGATATCAGCGGCGAAAACATCTTCCTCGACGTCGGCGGCAAGAGCGAGGGGGTGCTGGCGGCGGCAGAGGTGAGAAACCCGGACGGCCGGATCGATCTCAAACCCGGTGACACCGTCAAGGTTTATCTCCTGGCCGTTCGCGGCGGCGAGATGGTCTTTACCACCAGTGTCGGCTCAAGCCATGCCTCCCTGCTGGAGCTTGAAGAGGCCTTCCGTTCCGGCATCCCGGTCGAAGGACGGGTCGTCTCGGAGATCAAGGGCGGCTTCGAGGTCGTCGTGGCCGGGCAACGGGGATTCTGCCCCTACTCGCAGATGGATATCCGCCGGGTGGAAGACCCGGCCGACTACCTGGACAAGGCCTATCAGTTCAAGATCATCGAATTTACGGGACAAGGCCACAACATCATCCTTTCCGCCCGCGCCCTGCTGGAAGAAGAACGCGAACGACAGAGGGAAACGCTGCGGGAAACCCTGGAAGAGGGGGCACGAATCAGCGGCACGGTCACCTCGATCCGTGATTTCGGCGCCTTTGTCGATATCGGCGGCATTGACGGCCTGATCCCCATCTCCGAACTTGCCTGGGGCCAGGTTGACCGGGTGGAGGATATCTTAAGCCGGGACCAGCAGGTCGAGGTGGTGATCAGGAAACTGGACTGGGACAATGACCGCATCTCGCTGAGTCTCCGGGAGACCACCGAGAGCCCGTGGGACAGCGCGGCCCGGAAATATCCCGAAGGATCGATCCATCAGGGCCGGGTGTCGCGGCTGGCCGCCTTTGGCGCCTTTATTACCCTGGAACCGGGACTTGACGGCCTGCTGCATATCTCAAAGCTCGGTGCCGGACGCAGAATCAATCATCCCCGCGAGGTCCTGGAGGTCGGCCAGAACATAACGGTCCGGATTGACGGCATGGAGGCGGACAAAAAACGGATTTCCCTGGCCCCTGAAGATGCGGCGGCCGACCGGGAAAAAGGTGATGAACAGCCGACCCGGCCGGCGGCGGCAAGCACACCGCAAACCCTCGGCACCCTGGGCGACCTGCTGCGGGACCAACTGGCGGGGAAAAAATAAAGACGCCGACCCGGCAGGCCCCTTGACTTGCCATGCGCCTTCATCAACGGCCCTGCTGGCGGACAATCTCGAACATGATCACGGCGGCGGCGACCGAGGCGTTGAGTGAATCAAAATCGCCCTCCATGGGGATGGTCACCAGCTGATCACACTGCTTCCGGACCAGGGGCCGGATGCCCTTGCCTTCCCCGCCGATCACCAGGCAGAGCGGCACGGAAAAATCCGTGGTATAGATCGAGGCCGCCGTCCGGTCGGCCACGGAACCGAAGGTCCAGAACCCTTTTTTCTGCAAAGTCTTCAGCGTATCAGTAAGGTTGACCACCTGGCAGATCTGCAACCGGGCCATGGCACCGGCCGAGGTTGCGGCCACGGTACCGGAAAGCGGAGCGCTGCGCTCCCTGGTTAAAATAACGGCGGTAAACCCGGCCGCCAGGGCGGAACGGAAAATCGCCCCGAGATTACGGGGGTCCTGGATAGAATCCAGGACCAGTATCCTGGCCGGTGTCCGCCCCTCCCTCTGCCCCACCAGCTCCAGCAACTCATCCAGGCCGAGAAGCCTGGCCTCGGTTTGCCTGGCCGCCACCCCCTGGTGCCTGGACTGGGCGGGAACGCCAAGGCGGCCTGCTTCAACAAACCGTAAACGCACGTTTTGCACCCGGGCCTGGTCGATAATCTCCTGGAATTTCGGCCCGGCCTTGCCTCGCTGAATCCGCACCTCGCTCACCCTGCGGGGATCGTGGACCAGCGCCTCCAGGACCGTATTCACGCCCCAGATCAGGCTATCCTGCCGCTCCCCGGCGCTGCCGGACGGTTGCCGGCTGTGTTGCGGCGGCTGACGTTTCATAGAACGATTAGCTCAAAACCGGCCTGGAAAATTCCAGGGTTCCGTTCACCTGCAGTCGCGCCACGGGAACAGCCTGGTCCACGCCGACAGGTTCTCAAAAATCGACCTGCACGGGCACTCCGTCCACGGCCCGCCGCCGGCGGCAACGTTCGGCGATAATGATTGAGCGCAGGCTCTCCACCGCCTCTGCCAGGCGGTCATTGACAACCAGATAATCATAGCGATCCATGGACGCCAGCTCCTGTTTTGCATTTTCAAGACGCAGGGCCAGGGTATGCTCGTCTTCAGTGCCCCGGCCACGGAGCCGGGCCGCAAGCTCCGCCAGTGACGGCGGGGCGATAAAAACGGTAACCGGATCCGCACTTTCCCGGATCTGCGCAGCCCCCTGCACATCAATATCCAGGACCACATCCCGGCCGCCGCCAAGACGCCGTTCCACTGCCGCCCGGCTGGTCCCGTACAGATTACCGTGCACCTCGGCCCATTCGAGAAAACCCGAGGGTTGCCGGTCCCGGATACTTTCGAATTCCTGCCGGCTGACAAAGTAATAGTCACGACCGTCTTCCTCACCGGGCCTCGGCTTCCTCGTGGTATGCGAGACCGAAAAGACCAGGCCGGGCAAATCGGCCATCACCTTTTTCAGAATCGTGGTCTTGCCGCCGCCCGACGGCGCGGACAGAACAAACAGGATCCCGCTACTCATCCTGTCCCTCCGGATGAACACGGTCAAGGATACGGCCGGGATTGTTCTGTTCATCCGAGAGGGCCGCAAACCGTTGACTGATGGTTTCAGGTTGGACCGACGAGAGGACCAGATGACCGGTATCAAGGATGATAATGGCCCGAGTGCGGCGCCCTTCGGTAACATCTATCAGTCTCTTTTCCTTACGGGCGTCCTCCTTCAGCTTCCTGATGGGGGATGACCCCGGATTGACGACGGCCAGAATGCGATTGATCTTGACCGCATTGCCAAACCCGACATTGATGAGCTTATTATCCATGGACAATCTCTTTTCCGGACAGACCCTACTCTATGTTCTGCACCTGTTCGCGCAGCTTTTCGATCTCGTTTTTCATCTCCACATTCAGATAGGCAACCCCGGCATTGCCAATCTTGGAGGCCAGTGTATTGACCTCTCTTAAAAATTCCTGCAACAAAAAATCAAGCCGCCGGCCCACGGGTTCGTCACTGTCCAGAAAGCCGGCAAACTGAGAGATATGGCTGCGCAGGCGGACCAGTTCCTCGGTCACGTCGCACTTGTCCGCCAGGATTGCCGTTTCCTGGGCCAGGCGCATGGGATCAAGGTTTACGCCGTCAAGCAGCCTGGTGATCCGGCTTTTCAACTCACCCTGACGCTGTTGCAGAATCTCCGGCAGCTTCTGTTCGATGGCCCCCACGGTTGCGGCAAAACCGGCCAGGCGCTTGGCGAGATCCTCTTTCAGAAGCAGGCCTTCCTGCTCCCGCATGCGGCTGCATTCCTCGAAAGCCCGGCCAAGGGCCGCACTGATTCCGGGCCACTCCCTGTCCGGGTCCAGGTTCTGCTCCTGCTGGCTGATGAGGTCCCGCATGGTCAGCATGTCGGCCAAGTGCACCTTGTCGTCCAGACCGAATTCGTTGTTTAACTGCTGCAGGCAACGGTGATACTGTTGGGCCAGGTCCATGTTCACCGCCAGGAGCAGACCGGCCTCCTCCTCTCCCTGCAACTGCAGGGAAATTTCAACCCGGCCCCGGTCATGGTGCGCAGCGGCCGAGCTCCGGACCCGGTCTTCCAGCGCGGCATAGGGCCGGGGCAGAATGATGCGCAGGTCAAGAAAACGATGGTTGACCGTCCGCACCTCCGCTATCCAGGTCCGTTCCTCAAAAGCGGCCTCGCCGCGTCCGAATCCGGTCATGCTTCGTGGCCGCATCGATCAACCTCCTTCCTGGTGCTCGGCGTCCAGGGCCGCGCATAATTCCCGGGCAGAGACCGAGGCCGTGCCCACTTTGCCCACCACAATTCCGGCGGCATGATTAGCCAGCACCGCGGCATCGGCCATGGAACAACCGACGGCCAGGCCAAGGGCCAGGGTGGCGACCACGGTATCACCGGCGCCGGTCACATCGTACACCTCCTTGGCCATGGTCGGGATGGTCACCAGGTCGTCATCGCCCTGGAGCAGCGCCATGCCCGCCTCACCCCGGGTGATCAACACGGCCCCGCAATCAATCTCGTCCCTGATATGGCGGGCTGCGGCCAACAACTCCTGGTCATTGTTGATTCTCAGGCCACTCATCAGGGTGGCCTCAAGGTGATTGGGAGTAATCACGGTGGCGCCGACAAAACGATGGAGATTGGCCGGTTTCGGATCGACAATTAGCGGCAGCTTGCGGCCCTGCCTGGACATCATGTCATGACGCAGCTGATGCAGGCGGATCATCAGCGGTTCATTGACGATGCCCTTTGCATAGTCCGAGACAATCACCGCGTCAAAATCACCCAGATAGCGCTCCAGGTAATCGACCATGGCCGCAAGCGATTCTTTTGACGGCATCCCGGTCTCTTCCCGGTCGAAACGAACGACCTGCTGGCCCTGGGCCACCACCCGGCTTTTGACCGTTGTCGGTCTCATGCCGCGAATCAGGCCGTCAACCGGGGCGGACAGGGACGCCATCAGGTCCACGAGCTTAAGGCCCATGGAGTCGGAGCCGATCACGCCGCACAACGAGCCGCGGCCGCCGAGAGAATAAATATTTTTTACCACATTGGCACTGCCGCCAAGAAGCAAATCCTCGCTGGTCACGTTGACCACCGGGACCGGCGCTTCAGGAGAAATACGAGAAACCGTACCCCAGATGAACTGGTCGACAATGACGTCGCCGATCACCAGGATGCGTACCTCTCCGAAGCGGCTTACCGCCTGTTTCAGCCTATTCACCATGATTACAAATCGAGCTCCGCCAATCGATCCGCCAACCGTTCGGCGGAAAAAACAAGTGATTCAATATCCAGAAAATCCATGACATGCCGGTCAAAAAGGATCTTGACCCGGGCCTCGAAACCATCTTCCGGCTCTTCATCCCAGAACAGGAGACAATGGGGCACATACGGTAAAACGGGGACCACGACGCCAACCGTGGCCGTCCGGCCCCCGGGAACCGGTTCGGCGCCGAGGCGGCGGCACAGCTCGGCAAGGCGCTGAGAACGGCCGCCAAAACGCCCGGCCAGCCGTAATTCGCAGTAGGTCTCCAAGGTCCGCACCTTGGAAAGGGAATTGGGCAGACTCTCCATGCCGATCCAATCGCCAGCCGGGACCCGGCCCCCTTCGCACGACATATAGCTATAGAGAAGAATCCGGTCCCTGGGGTCAGTCGTTTCCCGGCCGTCCAGACGGAGCCCGGCCTTGCCGAGTTGCACCTGGCGGCCCAGGTAACGAAAACGAAGCAGCCCGGACTGCTCCGGCAGCCAGTCGGCGCCGACCCGCGTTGCGATTGTCCGCAGGTCCAGATGAAGTATCTTTGACTTGAGCCGGGCGACCAGGTCCGTATCCCGCTCGTCCCGACCGTCTGCCGGCGCCGCCGGGCCGGTCCCTGCGGCCGGCAGGCCGGCCGGATCGATAAAGGGACAGAGCCCCGGCTCCGCCCCGCCCCGGGTTACGGCCACGGCAAAGGCCAGACAGGTCGGATGACCGCAACTGCCGCAATTGGACCTTGGCGTGTATTTTAAAAAATCAAGCGGATTCAAGCAACTGCGAGCAAAGACGCCGTAACGTTGCCGCCAGGAGTCTCTGCCGGCCTCATGCGGCGACAGCAAGACCGGTCCCGCCGATCTCGTGTCTCCCTATTTGTGCATACTGTTTTTCATCCTGACGTTGAGCGCCTTGATGACTTCTTTTGAAATGTCAATCTTGTCAGCCGCGTAAACGACACTGGATTTCGGCAGAATAATAGTGTAGCCCTTCTTCCCGGCAACCTCAGCAACCACTGATTTCAATTCTTTCAGGATGGGGGACAGCTGCCTTTCCCGCAGACCCTTCATCTCAAGCTTGGCATCCTCCTGCTTGAGCTGCAGGGCGCGGCGCTTTTTCTGAAACTCAATGGCCTTTTCCTGCTTTTTCTCCTCGCTCCAGACGGAACTCTTTTTCTGGATCTCCCTCTGCAGGGCCGCCAGTGCCTCACCTTCGGCCTTGAACGACGACTGCAACTCCCTGGCTCTCTTCTCAATAACCTTACGCCCGGCGATGCCGGCGTCAGAGCCCAATACCACCTGCTGCATGTTCAGGACGGCCACGGATATATTCCCGGCCCGGGCAACGCCGCCACTGGACAGCGAAAAGGCAGCCAGCACAACCACCGCAAAAACAACACCTCCGAGTTTTTTCAATATGTTCATACTTTTCTCCTTACTTCAATTACAGATCAAAGGGCAAAGCACCAAACCGTGCTTCACTCATGAGAACAAAAAAAAGGAGAGGACACAGGCCCTCTCCCGAAATTTACGCCACAACAACTCTACTTGATAATAATAACAAAATCATCCCGCCGATTCTGCGCCCAGGACAACTCATCATGCCCATAGAGAAGAAGCTTTTCCGCTCCCCAGCTGACCGTGGACATACGAGATTCCTCAACACCAAGATTGAGCAGGTATTTCCTGGCGCTCAGTGCCCGCCGTTCGCCAAGAGCCAGGTTGTAATCCCTGGTACCGCGCGGATCACAGTTCCCTTCAATCCTGATCTTCGTTTCAGGATTCTTTTTCAGGAAATCGGCATTCGTTTCAAGACGTTTAACCTGATCGGCATTAATCAGAGCGGAATCAAAATCAAAATAAACCGGCAACATAGGATCTGAAGTCCGTCCTTCCATAATATTATCGTCAGCCGACGCCCCACTATCCAATGACTCGGCAGGCCCCATGGCCCCGGAATCCGTAGCAGATACCGCCGCCTCCTGGATCACGGGCGTCTTCTTGGCGCATCCCGTGACCATCAGTCCCAGAATCAGCATCATGAGTACGACCAAACAAAACGGTCGCTGTTTCCTCATCACCCCCCTCCCTTTTAGTATTCAGCCGAAAATAGTATTTTGCCCGACCTCGGCATTATACGTAAAAAATAATCCTGGTAATATTCGTCATGTGGTTATTCTTTTTGCATGACTTGGTTTCGAACAAAAAATCATCATTTGCGGACAGACAGTGATTAAATAATTAAATTTTAAATTTTGAGCAATTATAATAGTAAAATCAGCAAAAAATCAACATTTTTTTCCTGACTGACAAATTCACTTGCAAAACAATTCCCGGGGCTCTAGACTTACTGTTTCAATCGATGATGTGCATCGTTATTTAACTTAAAAAAGCATTTTTTTCTCTCCCTGTGACCACAATAAAAAAATATCCTGAAATAAAATCAGCAAGTGACCTGCTTTGCATAAACTCATTCGGTACGTATTTCGGAGTCCCGCAAAAAACACTTGATGATGTCTGGCGCAGATTAAGCGAGCCGCAGGGAAACTCCGTTGTTTACATTTCCATGGAAATCGGAGCCGATCCGGACGTTTTCCACCCTGTCAAGGATTTCCTGCTCAAACACAATCTCGAAAACGAGACTGATGATGAGCGGATTTCCCATTTCCTTGATATCTACCTGAACGGCCCCCGTAAAATTCCGAACTATAGCGGCGGCCTCGGCGTCCTGGCTGGCGACACCTTAAAAAGCTTTGCCGACAACCACATTCCGGCGGCAGCCGTAAGCCTTTTGTACCGCGAGGGCTATTTTTCCCAGATCGTTGATTCCTGGGTCGGACAGATCGATCAGGTGACTCGCTGGAACCCCGGAAAAACTCCGGCCCTTTTTCAATTGCACGACCCGGACGAGCCGAAGCAGCCGCTGGAGATCGACGTCCCTTTTTTCAACGAAGACGACGATACCGCCGAAGTCAAGGCGCAGGTCTGGATGAAAATGGAGGTGAACGAGGACCTTAATTTCTTTGTCCCGGAGTTCCTGCTTGATTACAGCCTCCCGTCAGCGCCATCATGGATCCTGGACGCCGCGGGACAGTTGTACAAGGCAAAATCAATCATCATCAAGGCCTACCAGCGCCGACTGCTGGGGGCAGGGGTCCTGCCGCTGATGCAACGGCTGGGACTCACGGCAAACACCCTTCACCTCAACGAACAGCACGGGGTAGCGGTCATCCTCCATCTCATTCTCCATGAACTCGAAAACAAGCACGGCCCGGAGTACCGGGACATCCTGACCGATGAGGATATCCTGGCCGCCGCGCGAAAGGTGGCCAGGCGCATCGTTTATACCATTCATACCCCGGTCAAGGCCGGACATGACCGGTTTGACCGGGAGCTTTACTCCAGGCTCACCCAGCAAAACTGCCGCCGAATCCTGAACCTGCTGGCCCACGATGCAGAGAGACCGAACGAATACAATTTTACCGCCCTGGCCATGCGGGTCAATCGGGCCGTCAACAGTGTAAGCCGTCTGCACCGCGACGTCACACGACGACAGTTCCCAAATTTTGCCGACAAGATCAGCGCCATAACCAACGGAGTTCATCACCTGACCTGGATCAGCGACAACCGGGCACAGGCCTTCGATGCCCATGAAAAACTAGCCGACTGGCGCCATGATCCCGGCTGTTTCGCCAGGGCCGGACTGACGGCCAGCGCCACGTTTCGCGACAACCTGACCCACGCCTGGCAGGATGACAACCGGCAACTGGTTCAGTATATCAATACCATGTTCATGGAACATCGCAAGCAGATGCAGGAAACCTGGATCGATCCACCCAACTACCTGTCCTATCTGCCGGAAGGCGGAACCCTGGAACCTGACGTGTTTACCATCGGCTTTGCCCGGCGTTTTTCCACCTACAAGAGGGCTGATCTCATCTTTGACAATATTCCCGCCCTGGCCGATCTTCTTCTCCGGGGTGGCTGGCGGATCAACTTCGTTTTTGCCGGCAAGGCCCATCCGGCCGATGAACCGGGCAAATCCGTCCTCAAGCTTATTCTTGACAACCAGAAAGAGCTGTACATCCGGAGCAAGGGACGGGCCAAACTCGTCTTTATCCCCGGCTACGACATGCACATTGCCAAAATAATGGTCTCCGGCGTCCACGCCTGGCTCAACAGTCCCAAGCGGCCGCTGGAGGCCAGCGGGACCAGCGGCATGAAGGCAGCCCTAAACGGGGTGCCCAACATCAGCGTCATGGACGGCTGGTGGGTGGAAGGTTATCATGACGGCCGGACCGGCTGGAAATTCGGTGGTGAAGGGCCGGTGGCGGGAGCCGACATGAGCGAGAGCCCTGACTCACTGCTCTACGAAGAGGATTCTCTCTCCTTTTACCGGTTGCTCCCTCGAATTCTGCGCATGTTTTATGATCGGCCCGACCGTTACCTGGACAAGGCCATCAACAACCTGCGCCTCAACATGCCCATTTTCAATACCCACCGAATGTCCGCTGAATATGTCCGGACTTACGGTCTGAGACTGGATGACGTAACAGCGGACAGAATGGCCGCTTTCCGGAAATTATATCAGAGTGATATTGAAAACGAAAAGAATTGACCACCATTTCATTGAGTATCCGGCAGCGTCCTGATATATTCCAATGCCTTGAACCTGGATCCGTAAGCGAACGTACTCGGCAGGGTGATTCTGGAAATACCACGGAAATTTTAAATTACGCCGCAAATACAAACCGTTATGCAATGTTAAAATAAAAAGCCGTCACGGATTCAGATTAAACAATTCCATCGACCAATAAGAGAACGAGGAGAAGAACATGGCGCACCGTATCAGCCCGAATAAATCCACAAACAAGACCATTGACGCCATCGACCGGCGAAGGGAAAAAGAGCGCTACTTTCTCATGAGCAAGGCCCGGGACAACGCCTTTGAACTCGCCACGAGTCTCGTGCAACGACTCATCGACGAACATATCGTCGAGACCAACTCCGACCGGGCGATCCGGGAAGCCATGGAAACTCAGCTGAAGGGCATGATTGATATGGAGGAGTTTGACATGCAGTTTAAAATCGCGCCGATCCGCTCCATAATCCAGGACCCGAATATTATCAGCCTCTACATCACCCAGTACATTATCGAAGACCTGATCAATCACCCGAACATCCAGGACATCTACGGCGATGACCTGGA
>VAPG01021954.1_pt1 | contig 21876 bp, 19 predicted proteins | sample 3393851 | NCBI WGS metagenome assembly VAPG01 (sample SAMN08290438, study PRJNA428436) | hydrothermal vent metagenome | isolation source: Deep-sea hydrothermal vent chimney | place: Atlantic Ocean: South-mid Altantic Ridge | depth 2194 m m
ATGGAGAGCAGGGAATTGAGCAGGTCATACCTGGAGCTGATGGCGGCGAATTTATTCCGCACAAACTTCTTTTTTTCTTCAGGCTGGTTTAACTGTGGCATATTGTGTCGGTTTCCGTTCGGTACGAGTCATAGTGCCGGAAAAATTTTGAGAGGCAGGGCCTGTTCGTCTGCCTCGTTGCGTCGAATAAGGTAGGTAAAAAATTTTTCCAGGGCCTGCTGTTTGGCCGGGCCGAGATCGTATTCTATCCCCTGCAGGTAGCGGAAACAGGCTGCCGGGTCCATGGGGATGCGTTTCGCCACCCGGTCGCAGATCCCGGCCAGTTGTTCAACCCCTTCGGCACGACAACGCAGCAGGGCGGCCCTGATTTCAAGCGTTGTTGCCGGTTCCCGGCGGACAAAATCTTCGCGGACTGCGCAAATCGAGAAGACAAAGGGCAGCCCGGTGGTTTGGTGCCAGAACTCGGCAAGATCAATCTGTACCGGATAGCGGTTTTCAACCTTGAGCCGCAGGGCCTCGTCGCCGATAGCCAGCACTGCGGCGGCTTTTCCGCCTGGTCCCCGGCTGCCGAAAATTTCACCAACGATATATTCTGGCCGCACGTGAAAAAATTCTTCCAGGATGATTCGCACCAGGCGGACGGAGGTATCGGACTGGCCGGTAAGCAGGACAGGTTCCCCGGCCAGTTTTTCCAGCGCCACGGTGGAGAAGAGAAAGACACTGCCCACCGGGCCGGTCGCGCTGATGGACAGGTCGGCAAGTATTCGGTATTTTTCCGGCCGGGCCGCATACTCATACGAGGAAACGAAACCGAGATCGAGTTCGTCTGCTGCCAGCAACTGGTTGAGGGCGCTCGGCGGCGCCTCGGTAACCTGCCAGTCAGGCCGGTTGACCGTGGCCTTCCACACCTCGTAAATAGGGGCGGTATTGATATAATTGACCATGCCGATCCGGGCCATAGATCCTCCGAAGTCAAATCCAGACGGGTTGGATGGCCGGGCCGCCCGTGACCAGATAGTTTAGCAGCGGACCTGGCGCCTTGATCCCGTCCGGCAGGGGCACGGCCAGGAAATCTGCCGATTTTCCGTGTTCCAGGGTCCCGTAGTCTGGTTCTATGCCCAGGGCCGTGGCACCGCCCAGCGTGGCCATGGCGAAAATGGCCGCCGGGTCGAGATCCTGATGATCCTCCTGTAGCAGCTGCATTTCCCGCCACAGGGAAAGCTCCTGGTTGCTGGCCAGGCTGTCGGTCCCCAGGGCGGGCTGAATGCCGTGTTGCAGCAACAGGGCCACCGGCGCCCGGCCGACGCCCAGGAAACGGTTGCTGCCCGGGCAAAGACACACCTTGGCCTCGCTGTCGGCCAGCAGGCGGACCTCTTCCCGGCCGACATGAACACAATGGACGCAGAGCGTCCGTTTGTCCAGGATGCCAAGTTGATGTAAGTAGCGCAGCGAACCGGAGTTGTCAATTCCGGTGGGCTGAAAAGAACCATCCCAGAAACCGCGTTGCCGGAGAAAATCTTTAAGCTCGCCGCTGCCTGAGCTGACCAGCTCGTTTTCCGCTGCGGATTCGGCGACATGGAGAGGGAAGAGATGACCCAGTCGGCTGGCCCGCCTCTTCAGTCCCGTGATCAGGTCGGCATGGGTGGAGTAGGGCGCATGGGCGGTGCAGCGGTTCAGGTCTGGTTCGCCGGCCAGCAAGGCCAGGTTTTTCCGGGCGGCATCCCTGGTCAGGCCGAGAAATTCACGAAAATGATACAGGAGCTGCGGCTCATCGCCGGCGAGTCTCGCGGTGGTGTCCGTATTGCCGATGTCGGCCAGGGCGATCACCCCGGAGCGGTACTGTTGGTCAAGCATCTGCCGGGCCGCCGCCGCCACGTTGTCGCCGGTTGCCCCGAGTTGTTCACGCCGGGCGAGCAGGCCGGCCACCCAGGCGGTAAAGCTTTCAGGGACAGTGTGCGGACCGGGCCGGGCCAGGTGCGAGAGTTCGAGATGGATATGGGCGTTGACCAGGGGCGGGACAAGGGCGCAACCATGATGGTCCCTGACCCCGGCCCCGGGATATTCGGCCTGCAGTTCGGTAAATTCGCCGACAGCCAGAATGCGGCCGCCGGCAACGGCAACGGCTCCTGCGGCCAGCACTGGCCGGGCCACCGGGACCAGCCAGGGCGCACGATGAAGAATGGTTGGTTTCACAAGGGGATAGAGGTCAAACCATGGTGTAGTCCATGAGCCTCTGTTTCGGCTCGAATCCGGCATCGGCGACCAGCCGTCGAATCTCCTGTTCGGAAAGTCTGAACTGAACTCCGGCCGCAGCCACGACGTTCTCCTCGATCATGGTGCTGCCGAAGTCGTTGGCGCCGAAAAAGAGGGCCAACTGGGCGATCTTGGGCCCCTGGGTGACCCAGGAGACCTGGATATTGTCCACGTTGTCGAGAAAAATCCGGCTTAAGGCCAGCATTTTCAAGTAGCCGAAAGCGGTTTCCTTGTCAATCTTCCGGCTCGCGGCCAGGGCGGTGTGATCAGGCTGGAAGGGCCAGGGGATAAAGGCGGTAAAGCCCGAGGTCCTGTCCTGCAGGTCACGAATCCGCTGCAGATGTTCCAGCCGTTCCGCCATGGTCTCGATATGACCGAACATCATGGTGGCCGTGGTGCGCAGGCCCTGGTGATGGGCCTCTTCCATGACCTCGATCCAGCGGTCGGCCGAGCATTTGCGGGGGGCAAGCGCCTCGCGGACCCGGTCGGAGAGGATCTCCGCCCCGCCGCCCGGCATCGAATCCAGGCCGGCGGCGATGAGCCGCTTTAACACCTCGCTGGTCGTCAGGCCCGAGAGGGCGGCAAAGTGGCAGATCTCCGGCGGGGAAAAGCCGTGGATATGAATGTCCAGGCCTTTCATGAAGCGCAGCATCTCTTCGTAGAACTCAAGGGGCTTGTCGGGGTGCAGACCGCCCTGCAGGAGAATCTGCGTCCCGCCGAGTTCCTTGGTTTCTCTGATTTTTTGCTCCAGTTCCCGGTGGGTGAGGAGCGTGCCGTTTGCATCCTCCGGGGCCTTGAAAAACGCGCAGAACATGCAGGCGGAGATGCAGATGTCCGTATAATTGATGTTGCGGTCAATTATATAGGTGACGACCGGCTGCGGATGCAGGCGCCGCCGGACACTATCGGCCAGAAAACCCAGCCGGTACAGGTCGGCGGTCTCCGCCAGCTCCAGGGCCTCCCGGGCCGTGATCCGTTCCCCGGCCAGGATTTTTTCCGTGGTCTCGTTCATGGCCGGCAGGAGCTAATAGGTCCGGAGGACGTTATAGAGGGTGTCGCGTTCCACCGGTTCCCGGCCGGCCTCCCGGATCAGCCGGATAAGCGTCTTGTGCCCCAGGGCCTGTTCGGTCTCGGCCCCGGCCATGTGGGTAACCACCTCTTCCTTGACCGTGCCGTCCATGTCATCGGCGCCGAAGGAAAGGGCCACCTGGGCCAGCTTGGTGCCGATCATGACCCAGTAGGCCTTGATATGAGGGAAGTTGTCCAGCATCAGCCGGGCAACGGCGATATTCTTGAGATCGTCAATGCCGGTCGTACTGGAATGCTCGGACATCTCGGTATTTTTAGGATGAAAGGCCAGGGGGATGAAGGCCAGGAAGCCGCCGGTTTCGTCCTGGGCCCGGCGGAGCGCATCCAGGTGCTCCAGCCGCTCGTCGATCGACTCGATATGGCCGTAGAGCATGGTGGCATTGGTTTTCAGGCCGTGACGGTGCGCGGTCTTGGCGACCTCAAACCATCCTTCGCCGGATAATTTCTTTTCGCAGATAATCTTGCGTATTCTCGGGCTGAAGACCTCGGCCCCGCCGCCGGGGATGGAGCCCAGGCCGGCCGCCTTGAGTTCTTCCAGGGTTTCGCCGACTGATTTGCCGGCCAGCTCGGCGAGATGAAAAATTTCAACACAGGTGAAGGCCTGGATGTGGACCTCGGGCCTGACTTCCTTGATACCTTGCAGCAGGTCCAGGTAGTAGGAATATGGAAGGTCGGGATGGATGCCGCCCACCATGTGGATTTCGGTGATCGGTTCGTCGAGACGCTCGCGAACCTTTTTCTTGACCTCGTCCACGCTCATTTCATAGGCAAGGTCGGATTCCCTGTCTTTGCCGAAGGCGCAGAATTTACAGAGATTGGTACAGATGTTCGAGTAATTGATATGCTGGTTGTAAATAAAATAGGCCTTGTTGCCGTTTTTTCGTTCCCTGGCGATATTGGCCAGGGAGCCGACCGCCAGGACATCGGCAGAGGCGAAAAGACGCCGGCCGTCATCCATGCTCAGACGTTCATCGGTTTGAACTTTTAAGAGAATATCATCAAAACCGGCATTATGAATAAATTGTTCCATGAAAAAAACGGCGTGAGTGGAGGTTATGGAGATGATGGATCAAAGACAATGGATCATCAATCAAGAAAATAACGGAGTTTCTCACGTCGACTGGAATGGCGCAAGCGGTTAAGGGCCTTCTTTTCAATCTGGCGGATACGTTCGCGGGAAACATTGAAGCGTTTGCCTATCTCCTCCAGGGTATACTCGGCATTTTCGCCGATACCGAAACGAAGACGGATGATTTTTTCTTCACGGTCGGTCAGGGAGGAGAGAACTTCCGTAACCCGGAGAGACAGTTCGCGGCTCTCCACCGTGTCATAGGGCGATTCAGATTCCTGGTTTTCCAGGAAGTCACCCAGGGTGGAGTCGTCATCACCCACCGGCGTTTCCAGGGAAATAGGCTCCCGTGACGCCTCCAGGATCGCCAGGATTTTATTCATGGGCAGGTCGGTCATCCGGGATATTTCGACCGGAGTCGGTTCCCTGCCGAGTTCTTTCAGCAGTGAATAAAATGCCTTGAAGAACTGGCTGCGGAGTTCAAGGAAATGCACCGGCAAACGGATTGTCCTGGTCTTGTCCAGGATGGCCCTGGTGATGGCCTGGCGAATCCACCAGGAGGCGTAGGTGGAAAACTTGTTGCCCTTGTTGTAATCAAAGCGGAAGACGGCCCGCATCAGCCCCAGGTTGCCTTCCTGGATCAGGTCGGCCAGGGTCAGACCCTGGTGCATGTATCGCTTGGCAATGGAGACAACCAGGCGCAGATTGGCGCGGATCATCGCATCCTTGGCCACCTCGATGGAACGGAGGTAGGCCTCGATCTTGGTGTTCAGGTCGAAAAGATTCCGATGGTCGGGGAACTTCAGGGTGGCATTATGCACGCTCTGGCGCATGTAGTTTAGCTGCTGTTTTTTAGGCTTCAGCGTCGGGTCGCGTCTCTCCCAGAGATCAATGCGGTCAACCAGCATCTTTATTTCCCTGGTATCAGTTTTTTCTGCGCGGATCGCTTCGATGATGGCGTTGAAACCTTCACGAATGGTCTTGGAATACTTGGCCTCTTCCTCCGGCGTCAACAGGTCGAACTGGCCCATCTCCCGCAGGTAAGTGGTTGTGGTTTCCTCGCTGTCGTGTTCGTCACTGTCTGGAAGGGCCTCGGTATCGGTATCGGCTTCCGGTTTCTTCTTGCCGGTCCAGTTTTCCCCTGAAAGGGTTTTTTTCTTACCTGATTCTTCCTGGGTAACAATTTCAATATTATTCTCACCCAGAAAATCAAATAATTCCTCCATGGCGCCGGGACTGTTAATGTTGTCCGGCAACATCTCGTTGAGGTGTTGAAATGTTATACAGCCTTCGCTTCTTCCTGCTTTAAGAAGGTCATTTTTGATACTTGAGAGCACCGGCCTTCCACCCCCGAACTACATGGTAAAGTATGATTAATTAAACGCAGAAAAAGCGCAAAAAGTACGCTTTCTGCAATTTTCCACAGAATAATATAATCTAATATAAAAATGAAAAAAAATCAAATAAAGATTCTGCTTAAGGGTTCGCTCAACAAAATAACTGCACATTTTCGCATCCCGGCTTCGGGCATTTTTTTTCTGCGGTCCGGTACTATGTTAGCTCGAATTGCCTCTGGTCTCCCCTGATATTTTAAAGATTTTTTTTGATTTCATTGTTTTTTTTCTATTATAGTATCATGAATGATGAGAGGATATTCTCGTTCAATGGCGACATGGAAAGCCGGCTCGGGAGTTCAGGGATGCAAGCTGGGTGAAACGAGGTTATCATGATGCAGCCCTGAAGCGATCCGGGCTGATTTTTTTTGATTTTTTTGATTTTGTAAACCGGAAAATTTCCCGGAATCCTGTCTGCGGACCAAGCACGGACACCTGCCAATAAGAGTAAGGCTATGGAAGATATGGAAGAACAGAAACAAAAAATCCTGATAGTTGATGATGAACCGGTTATCTGCGAGCTGGTCGGACGGATTGTCCAGAGTGAGGATTATTCGTACAGCACTGCCGCTGATGCAGACAAGGCCCTGGAAAGTTTAGAGAAAGATGACTACGGGCTGATGATCTGCGATATTAACATGCCAGGAAAAAGCGGAATCGACCTGCTGCATATTGTTCATGAAAAATACCGTGATCTTGCCGTGGTCATGGCGACCGCCGTTGATGATCGAAATATTGCTATCCAGACTCTCCACATGGGGGCGTTCGGCTATGTGATCAAACCTTTTGAAAGAAACGAACTGATCATTAATATTGCCAATGCCCTCCGCCGCCGGGAGCTTGAAATTGACAACCGCCGGCATCGGGAAGAGCTTGAATCGCTGGTGGCCGAGAGAACGGAAGAACTGCACGCCTCATGGGAGGAAACGGTCCTGCGGCTTGCCAGTATAGCGGAATTCAGAGACAATCAAACCGCCCGCCATACCGTAAGAATGGGTGAATATTGCTGCCTCCTGGCGCGCAAGGCGGGACTGCCTGAAGAAGAATGCCAAATGATCAGGGTGGCAGCGCCGCTTCATGATGTCGGGAAAGTCGGCCTGCCGGACAGCATCCTTTTGAAGCCGGGCAAATTGAGTGAAGAGGAGTTTGAGGAAATAAAGGGACACTCGGTCATCGGTCACCTGATACTCGGAGAATCAAAATCGGAAATACTCAACCTGGGGGCGCTTATCGCCTTGACCCATCACGAGAAATTTAACGGTACGGGGTATCCGGCCGGCCTTAAAGGTCATGATATCCCCCTGGTTGGCAGGATAGCCGCTATCTGTGACGTCTTTGATGCCTTGACCTTCGAACGTGTCTATAAATCAGCCCTGCCCGTCGATATTGCCCTGGATATTTTAAAAGAGGAGCGGGGAGAGCATTTCGACCCGGAACTCCTCGACGTGTTTTTAAGCAACATTGACGAAATAGTGGCGATAAAAGAAAAATTTGCGGATACAAGTGATGAAGACTAATAACGATTGGCACCCCATCATTAGGCCACAAAACAGCTGATGCCGATTATCAAGCGCAGAGCGAGCGGTATCCTGCTCCATATTTCATCCCTGCCCGGCCCCTACGGCATCGGGGACCTCGGCGGTGCCCCGGCGTTCGTCGATTTTCTCGCGGCCGCCGGCCAGGCTTACTGGCAGTTTCTGCCCCTGGGGCCGACCAGTCCGGTATTCGGCAATTCGCCCTATATGAGCTTTTCCGCCTTTGCCGGCAATCCCCTCCTGATCAGTCCGCAGCTTCTTTTGCAGCAGGGACTCCTCACTGCCGCGGATGTTTCGCCGCGTGGTTTTGCATTCTCCGACTATTTCGTTGAATTCGACCGTGTTATCAAGTGGAAACAGGAGATTCTCGCCAAGGCCTGGCAGCGTTTTAAGACAAACTCCAACCGGGCGGATTTCTCCGAATTTTGTTCCCGGCAGACATGGCTTGATGATTATGCCCTGTTTATGGCCCTGAAACGCAAATTTAATTATGCCCCCTGGTACCGTTGGCCCCGGGACCTGCGAGACCGGAACCCGGACAGCTTGCGCCTAGCTGCCGTAGAAGCGGCCGACCTGCTCGGCTATTACCGTTTTGAGCAGTTTCATTTCTTCTCGCAGTGGCGCCGCTTACGCAACAACGCAAACCGGCGGGGTATCCGCCTTATCGGTGACCTGCCGATCAACGTGGGCCTGGACAGCGTTGATGTCTGGGCCAACCGGGATATTTTCCAGTTGAATCCCGAGAGCGGCAGCCCGACGCACGTTGCCGGGGTCCCGCCGGATTATTTCAGTACCACCGGCCAGCGCTGGGGCAATCCCCTGTACCGCTGGAACAGCAGGAAACCGGGGGTCAAGGAGCGGCTTTACCAATGGTGGGCCGAGCGCCTGGCCACCACCTTTTCCCTGGTCGACATCGTCAGGATCGATCATTTCCGCGGCTTTGAAGCGTATTGGAGCATTCCGGCCCAGGACAAAACCGCGGAGCACGGCAGGTGGAAAAAAGGCCCGGGCCGCTCTTTTTTCAGGGACATGGAGAAGCGGCTGGGCAGGTTGCCTGTTATTGCCGAGGACCTTGGTTTCATTACTCCGGCGGTTGAAAAACTGCGTGACGGACTCGGCTACCCCGGCATGAAAGTCCTTCTTTTCGGCTTCGACGGCAAGCCCGATAATCCCTACCTGCCGTTTAATTATTCGGAGAACTGCGTTGTCTACACCGGCACCCACGATAATGACACGGCCGTGGGGTGGTTCCTGAGCCCGGATGTCCCGGCGGAGTCCAAGGTCCAGGCCAAGAGATGCGCCAACAAAAACGACCTTGATGCCGCCTCCGTTCACCGGGACCTCATATACCTGGCGCTGTCCTCAACCGCCGTTCTTGCCGTGCTGCCCATGCAGGACGTGCTGGGATTCGGTAATGATTGCCGCATGAACACCCCGGCGACCACCAGGGGGAACTGGCAGTGGCGTTGCGCGCCCGGTCTTTTTTCCAGGGAAATTGCCGGCTGGCTGCATCAGCAGAACAAATTATTCGGGCGGCTGCCGGCAAAAGACGGACACTAACAAACTATAGTAACGAGCTGATGAAGGTTTTATTTATTCTCGGCAGTCCCCGTAAAGGGGGCAATACCGAGCTGCTCCTGGAACCGGTCATGCAGGGGGTCATTGCTGCCGGTTCAGGCTGTGAACTCGTCAGGGTGGCTGACCTGGAAATTCACCCTTGTCTGGCCTGCGGCGGCTGTACGGAAACCGGGGAGTGCGTTGTCCAGGACGATATGCAGCAACTCTACAAAAAAATAGATGGTGCCGACCGGATCGTGGTTGGTTCGCCGATTTATTTCTATGGCGTAACCGCCCAGGTAAAGGCCTTTATTGACAGGTGCCAGGCCCTGTGGAGCAGGAAATATCTTCTCGGTAAAAGGCTGGCCGGTGAAACCGGACGAAAAGGATATTTCGCCGGGGTGGCCGCAACCAGGGGAGAGCAGGTTTTTGCAGGGGCGATCATGACCGTTCGCTATGGCCTTGATGCCATGGATTGTTCATACGCCGGGGAACTGCTGGTACGGGGGGTTGACAAGAAAGGGGAAATCGCCCGGTTTGCCGGAGACCTTGAGCGGGCCTATCGGTTCGGCCATGATATGGTAAGCGACTGATACCGGTCCATAACAAAAAAAGGAAAGGCAGGCTTGACAAACCGCACCGGATACTTTAAAAAAGCACCACCATCAGGCCCCATCGTCTAGTGGTTAGGACGTCGGCCTCTCACGCCGGTAACACCGGTTCGAACCCGGTTGGGGTCACCAAGACAACAAAAGGAGTTAAGCGTTGCTGCCTGACTCCTTTTTTTTATTCCCGCCGGTTTCCGTTATTTCATGCGTTGCCTTGTTAACCAACCTATCATTTCCAGCTGGTTACCCGCCTGGGGGCTGGTGGCGGCTGTCCTTCTCCGAACAAGATTATGATCTCACGTCGTGCAAACAAATTCGCTATCCCTGAAAGTGAAATCGCGATCAGCGCTGTGCGGGCGCAGGGTCCGGGAGGCCAGAACGTCAACAAGGCTTCAACCGCCGTCCATCTGCGTTTCAATATCAGGGCCTCATCCCTGCCTGACCTGTATAAAGAGCGGCTTCTGCACCTGGAAGATCATCGTATCTCCAAGGCCGGCGTGGTGGTGATCAAGGCCCGGCAGTATCGGAGTTTTGCCCAGAACCGGGAGGCGGCCCTGATGCGCCTGCACGAACTGCTGCAACGGGTCACCGTAAGCCCAAGGAAGCGGACGGCAACCCGGCCGACCAGAAGCTCTCAGAACCGGCGCATCGAACGAAAAAAAAGACGGTCCAGGGTTAAGGCCTTGCGCGGCAAGGTCAGCCGGAGTTGATATTCAACACCTGCCGCTGTCATCCTCTCCCGCCGCTTGTTTCATGGGGAATTGTCACTTATGGAAAACAGGGAAACCGTAAATCAATCACGTCTTTTTCAGTATATCCACGGGTACAGGTTCACCCAACTGATTTATGTCGCCGCTGAACTGAAGATTGCCGATTTTTTAAAAGACGGTCCCCGGGACAGTCACTATCTTGCCGCGGCCACCGACACCCATGAACCGAATTTGTACCGGGTTTTAAGGGCATTATCCACTATCCGGGTCTTCAGGGAATCCGGGCAGGGATTTGCCATAACCGACCTTTCCCGCTATCTCCTGGCGGATCCCCCGGACTCGTTGCGATCTCTAGCTATAATGCGCGGCGAGGAGGTAAACTGGAAGCCGTGGGGAGAACTCCTGTATGCGGTAAAAACCGGCAAGAGCCCCCTGCAAAAAGTTTTCGGGCTGGACCTGTTTGAATATTATGAAAACCATCCTTTGTCCGGTCAGACCTTTAATGAAGGGATGAAGGTCACAACCCAACATGATATTCAAACCATTTTAGATCACTATGACTTTTCTGCTGCCGGGACCATGGTTGAAATCGGCGGGGGACTTGGACAATTGTTATTTGCGATCCTGGCCGAATATCCGGACCGGCACGGCATACTTTACGACCTGCCGCATGTGGTTAAGGACGCCTATGCCTTGCGAGCCGGGTTTCAGCTTGAAAATCGTTGTGAGATTGTCGGCGGTGAATTTTTCAGCGCCGTTCCCGGGGGTGGCGATGTGTACCTCTTAAAACGTATTATCCATGATTGGGACGACGAACGGGCCGTGACAATTTTGCGAAATTGCCATCATGCCATGAAAGACGAAGGCAAAATCGTGGTCTTTGAAACAATGGTTCAGGACAATTATAACAGTCCCGAGGGCAAGGTTAACGATATCCACATGATGGTGGTTACCCCCGGGGGTCGGGAACGGACTAAAGAGGAATTCGCCGGCTTATTTCAAGCGGCAGGATTTCTGTTGACCAGGGTAATCCCTGTCGGTACAGGTCTGTATTCCGGCCTCTATGCCATCGAAGGAAGACGGCAATAGCACCGAATTCCGGAACTTTTTCTACATTGCTCAAAACTGTAAGTTGGCACAGGTGCCCCATATTTGCGCAGTTGTTTTCGTTCGCTATAGTCCCTCTATGCGGGCGGAAGGAACCGCGTGAAGATGGGGTGCCTGTGCCAACTTACATCGTCATTAATAATTCTGCTCGGCATAGGCCAGCCAGCCGCCGGCCTTGACCAGTTTCATGTCAAAGGGGTTCAGGGTGAAACCGCAGGTGACCGGCTCCCGGTTCCCGGCCGCCCCGGTTGCGGTCAGCACTTCTTTTTCCAGGTCGACGGCAACGGCCACCTCTCCCTGCAGGCTGAAAAGCCGCGCAATATCGGCCGGTTCGAGTTCAATGGCCATGATGCCGCAGTTAAACATGTTCTGCCGGAAGATCCGGGCGAAACTCTCGCCGACGACCACGTTGATGTCGTTGACCTCCAGGGCCCAGACCGCGTGTTCCCTGGACGAACCGCAGCCGAAATTGGAACGGCTGACGAGGACGCGCGCCTGCCGCATGGACTCGGAGTGCGGCTCGAAGCCGCCGTCTTCCAGGTGCAGGTCCTCGAGCAGATGGGCCTTGAGCGCCTGCTTTGAAATTTCGGTCAGATACCTGGCCGGAATAATCTCGTCGGTATTGATATCGCTCCGGTCGATAAAAACGGCTGGGCCGCCGAATTTTTTCATTTTGTCTTCCTTTTTAAAAAATAATTTTTCAGGACGGGAGGCCGGGAGCAGGACGGCAGGTCGCCCTTCATCCCGCCGCGCCCGCCTCAAGTCCTGATGCTCAGCTCAAAAATTGCCGGGGGTCCGTAATCCTGCCGGTTATCGCCGCCGCCGCCGCGCTTAAGGGGCTCATCAGGTGGACCATGCCGCCCTTGCCCATGCGGCCGTTGAAATTACGGTTCGTGGTCGAGGCGCACACCTCCCCTTCGGCCAGGACGCCGTTACTCATGCCCAGGCAGGCGCCGCAGGTCGGATTGGACACGCAGAAACCGGCATCCATGAAAATCCGGATCAGTCCCTCGTCCAGGGCCTGCAAGTAAACCCCGGGGGTTGCCGGCGTCAGGATGCCTCGGACATTATCGGCAATGGTCCGTCCCTTCAGGATGGACGCGGCGGCCCGGAGGTCCTCGATGCGGCCGTTGGTGCAGGAGCCGATGTAGACCTGGTCCACGGGCAGGCCGGCGAGTTCACCAATATCCTTGACCTGGTCGGGCTTGTAGTCAAAGGTGACCTGCGGTGCCAGCGTGCTGATATCAAGACTTTTCGTTTGCGCGTAGACCGCGTCCGGATCAGAGTGCCACCCGGCAAATTCCGCAGTCGCCCCGGCAACGGAGTCATACCGGTCCTTGATAAAAGGCCACAGATATTCGGCGGTTACCCTGTCCGGCAGACAGATGCCGCTGGTAGCCCCGGCCTCAACCGCCATGTTGCACAGGGTCATCCGGGCCGCCATGTCCATCCCCTCAATCACCGGTCCCCTGAATTCCAGGATACGGTCGGTGGCCCCGTTGACGGTCAGGGATTTGATGATAAAAAGGATGATGTCCTTGGCCGATACGCCGGGCTGCAAGGTCCCGGTTACCTCGATCTTCATGGTCTTCGGCGTCCGGAAGGCGCAGACGCCTTTCAGTATCCCCACCTCCAGGTCGGTGGTGCCGACACCGGCGGCAAAGGCGCCGAAGGCGCCATGGGTGCAGGTATGGGAATCGCCCATGATCACCGTGTAACCTGGCCGGATAAAGCCCTTTTCCGGAAACAGGGCGTGACAGACCCCGTTACGGCCGACATCGAAAAAATCCTTTATCCCCTGGCGCCGCGCCCAGTCGCGCATGATTTTGCCCTGGGTGGCGGTTTTGCTGTCTTTGGCCGGATTCACGTGATCGATGACCGCCTTGATCCGGTCCGGATCAAAGACCCGGTCCCGGCCCTTGTCCATGAGATCCATAATGGCTATCGGGGTAGTGATCTCGTGACACATCACCACATCAATATCAAGCACCATGTTGTCCGGGGCAGGGGTGTCACGCAGATGCGCGGCAAATATTTTTTCGGCTATTGTCCGTCCCATTTTTTCAGTCCTTTTCGCGTTTGCAGGTCATCTTGAAACCGGCCTGCGCAGGTTGTATGTTCAAGGGTTTTTTTATTACACAGACTCGATCCAACAGTCAATTTTTTAATGCCATTCTTAATAACCAGGATCCGTGAGCATTCGAGAACGGTGCAGGTGCAAGACATGGATTCAGCAACCAAGGTCTCCTGTTCTCTATCGTTGTCGAACTCTCATTTATAGGCTATACAACCTTTCTATGGATTGAGAAAGAGGCGCCCCTTTCGACAGCGGGGGGATTGTAACCTGGATCCGTGAGCGTTCGAGAACGGTGCAGATGCAAGGCGGCGACGATGTTGATTATCCTGGTGTGATATCAAAGAGTTGCCAACGCAGCAGATGCGCCGTTATCGGGCGCCCCGCAGGGCGGCGCGGTGAAGTCCGGCACATGCATTTATTCGATAATAATTCAATAAATTCCGCGCATTGCCTGAAATATCACCTCGCGCCGTCACGGATTCAGATATAAATCATGGGCATGGATATGGCTCGAGTCAAATTATTTTTTATTTTTCTGCTGGTGCTGATTCTTCCCGGCCGGCTTTTCGCGGCCCACGGCGTCAGCATTGACGGCTATCTCAAGTACCCGCCCGATTTCAAGCATTTTGATTATGTCTCAGCGCGGGCCGTGAAGGGCGGCTCCCTGACCCTGCACGCCCTCGGCAGTTTTGACAAGATGAACCCCTTTACCTTGAAGGGCAGCGCCCCGTTCGGGCTCGATGATTTTGTCTTCGAAACCCTGGCCGTCCCCAGCCTGGACGAGCCTTTTGCCGAGTACGGCCTCATCGCCAAGGACATCAAGGTTGCAGCGGACAGACTCTCGGTCACCTTTACCATCGACAAGCGGGCCCGTTTTTCGGACGGCACCCCGGTGACCCCGGCAGACGTCAAGTTTTCGCTGGACACCCTGAAGAGCAACAAGGCGCATCCTTTCTACCAGATCTATCTCCGGGATATCAAGAGCGCCGTGATCCTCGATCAACACCGCATCCGTTTTCTCTTTACCCGGCCCAACCGGGAGCTGCACATGATCGCCTCGCGCTTGCCGGTCTTCTCCCGGGCGTTTTACGAAAAGCACGGGTTCGACTCGCCGGGCATGACTCCGCCCATCGGCTCCGGTCCCTATGTCGTGGCCGAGGTCAATCCCGGCAAATCCATCACCTACAGGCGTAATCCCGATTACTGGGCCAGAGATCTCCCGGTCCGCAAGGGCATGTTTAATTTCAATACCATTACCGTCAAGTACTTCCGGGACCAGATCGTCAGTGTTGAGGCGTTCAAGGCCGGTGAGTTTGATTTCATGGTCGTCAATATCGCCAAGCAGTGGCAGCGTGACCTGACCGGCAAGCGCTTTCAGGCCGGGAAATTGGTTAAAAAACTCTTTCCCCATAAAAACGATGCCGGGATGCAGGGCTTTGTCTTTAATACCAGGCGGCCGATTTTCAAAGACCGCCGGGTTCGCCGGGCCCTGGGACTGGCCTTTGATTTCGAATGGACCAACAAGGTCATGTTTTTCGATCAGTACACCAGGTCAAACAGTTATTTCAGCAACTCCTACCTGGCGGCCACCGGCCTGCCCCATGGGCTTGAATTGAAAATGCTGGAGCCCTTTCGTACCCAGTTGCCGCCTGAAGTCTTCACAACCCCGCTGACGCCGCCGTCAACCGCGCCGCCGTCAAGCCTGCGCGACAACCTGAAGGCCGCGGCAAGGCTCCTGGCCCAGGCCGGCTGGCGGGTCAAAAACGGTATCTTGCAAAACAGGCAGGGAGAGCCCTTTACCTTTGATATCCTGCTGGTCAGCCCCTCCTTTGAACGGGTGATGGCGCCGTACGTGGAAAATCTGCGGCGACTCGGTATCCGGGTCTCGTATCGTACCATTGATCCGGCCCTTTATGCGGACAGGATGAAGAATTTCGATTTCGATATGGTGGTCAATGTCTACGGCGAGTCCCAGTCACCGGGTAACGAACAGCGCGACTACTGGTATTCGACTTCCGCTGACCGGAAAGGGTCGCGGAACCTGGCCGGGGTGAACAGCCCGGTGGTCGACCACCTGGTCGACAGCATCATCTATGCCTCCTCCCAGAAGAAACTGACCGCTGCCTGCAAGGCCCTGGACCGTGTCCTCTGGTACGGCTATTACGTGGTCCCCAACTGGTACCTTGCCAGTTACCGGCTGGCCTACAGCTCGCGTTTCAGACAGCCGCGGACCCTGCCGCTCTATTACAATCCCTACCAGTTGCTGATGACCTGGTGGGACGGCTCGGCAAAACGGCAGCGCCCGTGAGCGACCGGCAGACAAACCGTTTGGTCATGGACCTGCGCAACCTGCAACAGACTGCCTTCCTGGGCCGTTTGCTTGGCGAACAGGCCGGCGTCGGCGACGTGATCCTGCTCCGGGGACCCCTGGGAGCCGGAAAAACGACCCTTGCCCAGTCTATTGCCACTGGACTGGGGGTGCCGGATGAGTGCTACGTGACCAGTCCCTCGTTTAACCTGATGAATGAATATCCGGGCCGCCTGCCGTTATATCATCTTGACTGCTATCGGCTTGAAGACGAATATGATGTTGAAGAATCAGGGCTTATGGACTACATTGTGGCAGATGGGCTGACGGTTGTCGAATGGCCGGAGAGGCTGGGCGGCCTGACCCCGAAAGAGCGCCTGGAAATCTCTTTTCAATATTCCGGGGAAGAGGAAAGGACGCTTATCCTGACCGCGTACGGCAGGACATGGCACGACCGGCTGCGTCTGATCGAGACGGCCTGCGCCGACAGTTTCGCTATTAAATCTTAAGCAGAAAAAGGTATGATAATGGAGAAAAAAACGATCAAACTAAATGACTGCAGGAAGCAGTATACCTATGATCAGGACAAGGCCTGCACCCCGCAGGAAACCATCGATCGTTTCATGGCGCGGCTGGAAGAGGCTAATCTCGATATCCTGGAAGAAGTGCGGCGGATTGATACGGGCCGCCTGGATATCCCCGTCTATTTCAGCGTTTGCGGCAAGGATGCCCTGGAAACCATCGGCACGAAAAAACAGATGGGCAAGGGCTCCACCCCGGTCCAGTCGCGGGCCAGCGCCTGCATGGAGCTGGGCGAGCGGTTCAGCTTTTTCAGTTTCATCAAGAATCCGGACAATTTCGTGGTCGGCGATTACGACGCCATGCTCCGGGCCGGCTATCCTGTCCTTGATATTGAATATCTCCTCGCTTCGGTGCATGATGACAGCCACAGCCCCGAGCTGCTGAGAGAACTGCTTGCCGGCCTGCCCATGCAGTGGACCTGGGCAACCAACCTGACCCGCGAAGAGGACGTGCTGGTGCCGTTCAGCTGGTTTTACGCCATCAATGAATTCAACGGGCCGGCCGCCGGTAACACCTACGAGGAAGCCATCCTGCAGGGGGTTTGTGAAATTATTGAACGGCATGTCTGCGCCGTGGTCAGCCGGGAGAAGCTGAAGACGCCGGCTATTGACCTGGCTTCCATAACCGACCCGGTGGCCAGGGGGCTCCTGGACAAATTTCAGAAATGCGGCATCGAGGTGTACTTGAATGATTTTTCCTTGGACACCGGCATCCCGACGGTGGGCGCCCTGGCCTGGGATCCCTCCACTTTCCCGGCGGAAAGTGAGATCACCTACACCGCCGGCACCACCCCCGGCCCGACCAAGGCCGTGATCCGGGCCTTGACCGAGGTGGCCCAGCTCGCGGGTGATTTTCATACCAAGGCCAACTATGTGGCCAGCGGCCTGCCCAAGCCCTTGAGCCTGGAAGAGGCAGACTACGTGGTCAAACCCGACCGGACGATTGCTCTGGACGAGATGGTCAGTCAGAGCGATCCGGACATGCACCGGGAAATCATCAACTGCATTGCCGCCCTGAAGCGGATCAACATGGATGTCCTTATCCTTGATGTCATGCATCCTGATCTTGAAATTCCGGCCATCTATACCATTATCCCCGGCGCCCATTTCCGGGAACGCGCGGCCAGCGGCGACGCAGCCCTCTTTGCCGCCAAGCTGGCGGCGGAACTGCTGGAGCCCGAAGCCCTGGAGACCAAGCTGGCGGCGATGCGGAAGCTGTTGCCCCATGCCTATTATCTCGAGTTTTACCGGGGCCGCAATCTCTACGATCAGGGCAGGGTGGAAGAGGCCCTGCAATGCTTCAAGCATGCCCTGGCCATGGACCCGCTCGAGGAGGACGAACCCTATATCCATTCCTACCGGGGCTGCTGCCTCCGGGACATGGAGCGCTACGAGGATGCTATTGCCGAACTGGAAACCGGCCGGAAATTGGATGACGAACGTCCTGACATCCATAATATCCTGGGCGTCTGCCATTTCAAATGCGCCCGTTACGACAAGGCCGCCTTTCATTTTCAGCGCGCCGTCGAGCTGAACCCCGTCTCTGCCATCGACTATGCCAACCTGGCCGTCAATCTCCAGAAGCTTGGCAAAACGAATGAGGCCATAAAGAACTATCATATCGCCCTGGCCCAGAATCCGGGGATTGAATTCGCCCAGAAGGGCTTGTCGGAACTGCTTGAACAGCAGGCCGGGGCATAATCCGGCTTTTCATGAGATCATCACTGCCCGGAGACCTGAAAAAAATCCTGATCCGCTCAACCAACTGGATCGGTGATGCCATTATGACGACTCCGGCCGTGCGGACGGTGCGGCGGAATTTTCCCGATGCCGAGATCACCCTGCTGGCCATGCCGTGGGTGGCGGATGTGTTCCGGGCCAGCCCTGACATCGACCGTATCCTGCACTATGAGAAAGACGGCCGCCATCATGGATTAGCCGGCAAGATGCGGCTGGCCCGGGACTTGAAGCAGGAAAACTTCGAAGCGGCGGTCCTGCTGCAGAATGCCTTTGAGGCCGCCTTGATCACTTCGCTGGCCCGTATCCCCATCCGGGGCGGCTATACCACGGACGGCCGGGGTCTGCTCCTGACCCACGGGGTGAAGAAGCAGGCGGATATCGGCCGCCGGCACCAGGTCCATTATTACCAGGAAATGCTGCGGGGCCTGGGGCTGCGCCCCGGTCCGGATGACCTGGAGCTGGTCCTGCCGGATTCGGCGCGCCGGTGGGCCGACGAGTTTCTGCAAAAAAAGGGGCTGGGACCGGGGGCGCTGGTCATCGGCCTGAATCCCGGCGCCGCATACGGCCCGGCCAAACGCTGGCCGAGCAACAAGTTTGCCGCCCTGGCCGCCGAGCTCTGCCGGAAGACCGAAGCCCTGGTTCTGATTTTCGGCACCGAGGCGGACCGCGCCGTGGCCGAGCGCATCGGCATTGAGGCGGCGGCGGGAGAGCGCATTGTCAACCTGGCCGGCAGGACCAGCCTGTCTCAGGCCATGGCCCTGATCGGTTGCTGCACCGTTTTCGTCACCAACGATTCCGGCCTGATGCATGTGTCAGCCGCCCTGCACACGCGGACGGTGGCCATTTTCGGTTCAACGGACCCGGTCGCCACCGGTCCAGGCAGCGCTCATGCCACCGTAGTCAGGACAGAGATTTCGTGCAGTCCCTGCCTGAAAACCCATTGTCCGAAACAACATTTTCAGTGCATGGAGAAGATCCGGGTCGAAGACGTGCTCATGGCCGTGCATGAGCACCTTGGCGGCCGGACAGGGGCGAAAAAATGAGTACTCAACCGAGGCCGGCCGTGTTCCTGGATAGGGACGGCACCATCAATGAACAGATGGGCTACATCAATCATATCAGCAGGTTTCACCTGTTGCCCGGCGTTGCCGAGGCCGTCAGGCTGTTGAATGACCGGCATGTCCCGGTGGTGGTCGTCACCAACCAGTCCGGCTTGGCCCGCGGCTATTTTCCACCGGAACTGCTCGACGAGGTGCATGAAAAAATGGCCGGACAGTTGGCGCAAAAGGGAGCGCATATCGACGGCCTCTATATCTGCCCGCACCATCCCGAGGCCAAAGAGGAACAGTACCGGCAGGAATGCTGTTGCCGCAAACCGAAAACCGGCCTGCTCGAACAGGCCGCCGTTGAGATGAACCTGGACCTGAAACGGTCATTCATGGTAGGTGACCGCTGGTCCGATCTCAAGTGCGCCGTCCGGGCGGGGACCACGCCGATCCTGGTCCTTACCGGCTATGGCCGGGGCGATTTGCAGTATATCGGCCCGCAACAGGAAATCCGGCCCGCCTATGTGGCCGACGATCTTCTCGGCGCCGTCCAATGGATTATCAGCAGGATGGCCGCAACCAGGTAAAGGTTCGGCTTAGCGGTTGCGGCAGAGCTGCAAATTGCAGATCAAAAGAGGCTGAAGCGGACATTCCAGCCGTTTTTCAGAATCGTGTTCATGATCGGTCCCTTTATTTCCTCCGGACCGAAGTTATAATCATCCGGTTCCGTGTCCTCGTAATTTTCCACTCCCCACTCGTTTCCCGTCTCCACCTTGAAAATCGGCCTGCTGCTCGCCAGCCAGCCGGTCTTTACCCTGCCGGGACTGAGAGACCAGTCCACGGAACGAAATTTGTCCGTCATTGTTACCGTCTTGGTGTTGTTGTCAAAGCTGAGCCAGAGTTCGTAGAGTTTCTTCATGCCGCTTTTTTCCATGCGCCCGCACCACACCTCATCCTTGTAGCGCCAGGTGATGACAAGCTTTTTTCTGTGCTTGTTTACCTGGACCGGTGCATTCAGGGCATTGACGCCCATGATCATGGAAAGGAGGAGCTCCCGGACAACCGGTTCACCGCGGCCGGGGAAGAACCAGACCTTCCTGATAATCGTCGCCAGGGCCGGCATAAAACAAATACCAGCCCCGATGCCCCACAGGATAAGGGCGAAAACAAATTCCTTGTTTGCCAGGGTATTTCTGACCGCCAGGATCGGCAGCAGGGTCAGGGCGTAGATGATGAAAAGAAGAAGAACGCCGAAAACTGTGTAAACATATCGCTTGAACATGTCGATTTATTCCATGGTAATCAATATCTGAGTAATGCTCGTGTGCCAAGAGGAGCCGCGGCGACCGAACCGGTTGGCCGTCCGCACGGGGACAACGGATTGCCTGCTCTTATGACGGCCCTGCTGTCAGGGGGCTCCGCTGAAATCGCAGGTGGCCGGTGAGGCCGTCCATTGTCGCCTCCATGCCGATGGGCAGGCTGTAATTACGTTGGCCGTGGCCGACAGGGAAGCAGCCCCATACGGGATAGGCAAACTCCTCGGTCAATTCCAGCACCCGTTCCCAGACCTGATGCTGCAGGCGGAGTTCGGCCAAGGTGTTCTCGTTGTCCCCCGGATCAAATGTGCCGAGGATGAGACCGGCAAGTCGCCGGAGTTTGCCGGCCTGATGCAGCTGCGTCAACATCCGGTCCAGCCGGTACATGGGCTCACCAGTATCCTCAAGAACAAGCAGGGCGTTGTCCCAGGAAATTTCCCACGGCGTGCCCAGCAGATGCACCAGGGTGGTCAGGTTGCCGCCGCGGACAACTCCGGAGGCCGTACCGTCCCGCAAAATTTCCAGCCGGACCGGCTTGAAGCATTCGGGCATCCCGCCGGTAAGCAGGGAAAAGAATTGCTGCACCGACTCTTTGTCGGACCTGGCAAGAGAGGTGATAACCGGGCCATGAATGGTGACCATGCCGGTCTGCTGGCAGATGATGTTCAGCAGGACCGTAATATCGCTGAACCCGATCACCATTTTGGGCTGTCTCGCCAGGACCTTCATGTCTATCCGGCTGACGATTCTCAGGCAGCCATAGCCGCCGCGGATGGCCATTAAGGCATGAACCTCCTCGTCGGCCCATAACCGGTGAAATTCATTGAGCCGCGCCTCGTCGGATGCCGCCAGGTAATCATTACAGGAGGCCGGCTCCCAGGATGACTTGACCCGGAAGCCCATGTCGCGCAAAAGGCGGATCCCGGCAGAGACCCTGCCGGGATTACGGGCCGGGCCGGCCGGTGAGAAGAGGCCGATGCAATCGCCCGGTTTCAGCGGCGGCGGTATGACTGTTTGTCTAGCCATTGGTTCTGCTTTTGTTATAAATGATCTGCAAACCGTCCAGTGTCAACCGGGGTTCGATAATTTGAATACACCTGCTGTGCGGGACTATGATACTGGCCATGCCGCCGGTGGCGATAACGTTGAACGGCTCGCCGGCCGGGCACAGTTCGGCGGCCAGCCTGTCGACCATGCGGTCTACCATGCCGCCGAAACCAAACAACACTCCGGATCGTATGGCATCGCCCGTATTGCGGCCCATGGCCTTTTCGGGAACACGATCGATTTCGACCCGGGGGAGTTTCGCCGTCCGGCTGGCCAGGGCATCAAGGGAGATGGGGATACCGGGCAGTATGGCACCGCCGAGATATTCCCGGTCGCCATTGATGCAGTCAAAGGTAATGGCCGTGCCGAAGTCAACGACAATCAGGGGGCCTGCAAAGCGGGCACAGGCCGCGACTGCGTTGACGATGCGGTCAGCGCC
>VAPG01021208.1_pt1 | contig 21679 bp, 14 predicted proteins | sample 3393851 | NCBI WGS metagenome assembly VAPG01 (sample SAMN08290438, study PRJNA428436) | hydrothermal vent metagenome | isolation source: Deep-sea hydrothermal vent chimney | place: Atlantic Ocean: South-mid Altantic Ridge | depth 2194 m m
AAAGATATTCAGTATTTTACAAATTTTTAAACACCTGAAAAAATCAGGGTTTCATCTGTTTATCGGGCAAGGCACGCGAAACATTCGCGCGCCGGTTAGAGAGTTTCGGTTTGTTTTGCACTACCCAAGTCCCGCCTGCCCGCTTGCCCGGCAGGAAGAGTTGCGCCATGGGATGTTTCGATGGAGTTTTATGCAGATTTTCAAAAGCGACAAATTCCGCCTTGTCTGCGATGAAGCCATTTCAATACAAAAATCCAAACAGCCACAGTGGTATTTTATTTTTATAACCATAGGCCGTTTCATCTATCGCAAGAAAGGCATTTTTCAACAACTTGATTTGATTCGATGACTTCCCTTTTCCACCCACTTCAAAAGTATATTTCTTGTCAACAAAAAAATCCCCTGTTTTGGGATAAGCAACATTGTGATGAACAGAGAGCTGATTTAAAAAGAAAGTCTCACGAACGGTTCCTGTATTGACAGGATTATGAATGGCATGGATTAAGTTTGAGTTGCTGAAATAAATCTTATCCGGTTTCCGTATTAAAGTATAACCTATCCCTTCTGTGGAAAGAAATTTAATGACGCCGGCTTTATTTAAGAGTTCGAGATATTTTGTAAGCATATCTCTTGAAGTTTGTATTTTTCTGCTTAATTCACTTATATTCAATTTAAACGGCGAAGTTGACGCCATCAGTAAAAGCAATTTTTTCAGTTTTATCCGGCTTTCAAAACTGATATTTTCCAGGGCAGGTATATCACTTTCAATCACCGTGTCCATAACCGCCTCCAGCTTTTCCGGGTATTTTTCCACCCCTTCCAAAAAGAAAGGATAGGCCCCCGATTGCAAATATTCCCTGAACAGTTTCACGCTTTTTATCTGTGCATTAATTTCCAGGGCAAACTTTTCGTGATTTTTCAAAATATCCTCAAAATCAAACACTTCAAATGCAGTATCGTAAGCAAAATTCAGATATTCTCTAAAAGAGAGTTCGGGAAGTTCATATACGGAAACTCTTCGACCCAAATCAGCTTTGTTAATATAAAAAGCCAGCGCCGAAGAACCGGTTACAATCAGATGTAACTCAGGGTAAAAGTCATAAATATTTTTTAACTCCTCCGACCAGTTTTTATACCTGTGTACTTCGTCAATAAACAAAAACCGGCCTCCATCCGTAACAAATTCTTCAGCCAAACCGGATAACGAATTATTGGAAAAATAGATGTCGTTCAAAGATATATAAAGGGTTTCCGTGGTGTCTTTGAAGGTAGTCTTAATGTATTGAAGCAGCAAGGTTGTTTTACCAGTGCCTCTTTGCCCTTTGATGATGATAAGCCGGTCAGACCAGTTAATTTTGTTAAAAAGAAATCTTTTTTTACGCGTATCAACAGTAGCTAACAGTCGCAGATATTTTGTTCGTAATCTTTCCATGAAGCAAAGATATAAAATTTAAGGTTACAACCTACAAAATATCATAAATTTTGTAGGTTGTAACATGCAAAATAGCCTTATCCTATTTTAGAAGGCCTATTAACCTGAGTTCGATACCGGCAAGGCACGCGAAACATTCGCGCGCCGGTTATGGGGTTTCGGTTTGTTTTGCACTACCCAAGTCCCACCTGCCCGCTTGCCCGGCAGGAAGACTTGCGCCATGGAGGAGGGGGGATTGCAAATCACGCTGCCCGATAATATTCGGATTACAAATCCGAATGAGCATAAGGATTTGGCTTCGCAATAGATCAATTTGTGAATTAATCAGTCCCCCACCAAGCGAACTTGTTCCTATTATGTAAATACACAAAAAGCAGTAAATGAACAATTTACAATTCTGTGTATAAGGTAGGCTTAGTCATTCAGCCGCAGCACCACGAGAAATGCCTGCTGCGGAACTTCCACGTTGCCCACCTGGCGCATACGTTTTTTCCCCTTTTTCTGTTTTTCCAATAATTTCCGCTTACGCGTGATGTCGCCTCCGTAACATTTGGCGGTGACATCCTTACGGACAGCTTTGATGGTTTCACGAGCAATAATTTTGGCGCCAACAGCTGCCTGAACAGCAATATCAAATTGCTGCCGCGGAATCAGGTCTTTAAGTTTAACACAAATTCTGCGCCCGAGACTATAAGCATTGTCCTGATGAATAAGCGTAGAAAGCGCATCCACCGGATCGCCATTAAGCAGAATATCTAACTTTACCAGTTTGGCAGAACGGTAACCGGAGATATGATAATCGAAAGAGGCATAGCCTTTTGAAATACTTTTTAGTTTATCGTAAAAGTCGAATACAATCTCCCCAAGAGGCATATCCACGGTCAACTCCACACGGCTGGTGGTCAGATAAACCTGGTTTTTCAGCTCGCCTCTTTTGTCGAGACAGAGTTTAATAAGCGGGCCAATATAATCTGTACGGGTTATAATTTGCGCCTTGATAAAAGGTTCTTCGATGTGGTCGATATATATTTGTTCGGGAAGTCCGGAAGGATTGTGCACTTCAATTGTTTTCTTTTTGTTGGTAACCACCCTGTACGAGACGTTGGGCATGGTAGTAATCACGCTCATATCGAATTCGCGGTCGAGCCGTTCCTGGATAATTTCCATGTGAAGCAGGCCGAGAAATCCACAGCGGAAACCAAATCCCAGTGCCATGGACGATTCCGGCTCAAACGTCAGGGAGGCATCATTGAGCTGTAATTTCTCTATGGCTGTCCGCAGCTCTTCGTAATCGTCAGCATCGGTAGGATAAATACCGGCAAAAACCATGGGTTTCACCTCTTCAAACCCGCCAATAATAGTAGTGCAGGGATTTTCCACATGGGTAACCGTATCACCTACTTTTACCTCCTTGGAGGTTTTAATTCCGGAGATGATATAGCCTACGTCGCCAGTGTGCAGTACTTTACGGGGTTCCTGTTTCAGCCTCAGCACACCAACTTCGTCTGCATTGTACTCTTTGCCCGTGTTGACAAATTTAACCCGGTCACCTTTTTTTATCTCGCCATTGAATATCCGGAAGTAAGCAATGATACCCCGAAAAGAGTTAAAAACAGAGTCAAAAATCAGTGCCTGCAACGGAGCTTTGGGGTCGCCTTTGGGAGACGGTACATTGCTGACAATAGTCTCCAGAATTTTATCCACGCCATAGCCGGTTTTTCCGCTGGCTTCGATGATGTCTTCATAATCGCATCCCAGCATATCCACAATCTGATCTTTCACCTCATCAGGCATGGCATTGTCCAAATCCATCTTGTTCAGGATTGGAATAATTTCCAAATCATGTTCGATAGCAAGATAAAGATTGGAGATTGTCTGTGCCTGAATACCTTGCGTAGCATCCACCACAAGCAGGGCGCCTTCACAAGCTGCAATGGAACGTGAAACCTCATAAGAAAAGTCCACATGACCGGGGGTATCAATCAGGTTCAGGACATATTTTTTGTTATCCTGTTCGTAGTCCATTTGGATGGCATGACTTTTTATGGTGATGCCCCGCTCCCGTTCCAAATCCATATCGTCCAATACCTGCGCCTGGGCATCGCGTTTTGACACTGTACCGGTAAACTCTAACAGCCTGTCGGCTAACGTGCTCTTACCGTGGTCGATATGGGCAATAATACAAAAATTTCTTATGTTTTCCATGGACGGCAAAAGTACGAAAATATACAACATTACCGGCACAAGCGGGGGCCTGCACTAAAAATGGATAAGGATTAATAATCGGCATGGGCGAACGCCTGAGCCAGTTCTGGTGATAGTAGATTTAAAACCTGAATTCAACCAGGTCGTTTCCTTCCTGGATAGGATAGTGGCCTTTGTAAACATTTCCAAGAAGTCCGTCGATAGCAATTTTGTCTCCAACATGGAAAGTGTCCTTGTTTAACTGACAGAATTTTTTGTCTTCGTGTACAGTTAGTCCGGTACAGTTTACCACTGAGGTTTTACTCAGTCGCACTGCCGTTACAGCGGCATGTGAGGTGGCACCGCCTTTCGCGGTAAGCAAAGCATCTGTCTCGAAAATCATACCAATGTCATCGGGAACAGTATCCGGGCGCAACAGGACAACTGCCTCATCCGGATATTTTTGATGAATAAAAAGAATGTCAGCCATATCAATGGCCACACGTCCGTTGAGTGCACCTCCACCTATACCGATTCCCCTCCCGGAAAGTTTCATTTTGTCAACAGCAGTTTTAAAACGTTTGATGCTTTGGAAAGGAGACATATCCATATCGCGGATTTGCAGAATGTATAAATCTTCCGGGTTTTCCGACTCGAAAGTAAACTCTATCTCCTGCGGATTATAACCCAGATTCTCTGTCAGATCTTCTGCAATGCCATGGAGTCTTTTATATAGCTGAGGATATTTCTCTTCCAGCGAAATCATGTCTTCTCTGTTTCCCAGTTTTTGTGATTTGCTTACGGGGTAAGGTTTTACAAGGCCAGCTACAATATCTTCTCCCTGGCTTTGGAAGGTAAAATCGCCATAGAGATGCACCCCTTGACGGACACTTTTAGGATTTTGTGTAAAGACCACACCGCTGCCGGAGCTGCTCTTCTTGTTACCAAAAATCATCTGCTGTATAATCACGGCAGTACCCCACTCATCGGCAATCTGCAAATGCTCGCGATAGACAATAGCTCGTTTGGAAGACCATGACTCAAAAACAAGATTTACTGTTGTCATCAGTTGCTCAAAGACATTTTCTTCAAAATGAATTCCCGACTTCTTCAGCTTTTGTTTGTATGCATAAGCAATATCGCGCATGATAGCCGGCGCAAAATTTCCCTTCTGGTCAATCTTGGTTTTTTCTTTGAAATCGTTCATAATTTCATCAAACTCATCGCGGGTAAGCCCGAAAGCCATGCCCCAGCTTTGCAACAACCGGCGGTAGGAGTCCCATGCCGACCATTCAAATCCGGGTTGCCGGCTCAGGTTTTCCGTAATCTCATCATTCATGCCCACATTCAGAATTGTGTCCATAGCACCGGGCATGGAGATAGCAGTCCCGGAACGAACGGATAGCAGCAGCGGTTTTTTGGGGTTTCCAAATTGTTTATTGGCCGCTCTTTCTACTTTTTTAAGATGCTGCCTGATCATATCATTCATCTCTTTGCGCAACTCGGCATGCCCTACGATGGCAGTATGACGGCGGAAAACCTCAGTAGTAATTACAAAGCCCGGAGGAACAGGAAATCCGGCCATACGTAATATTTTTAAGTGGTAAGCCTTGGAACCGAGAAATACCTGGTTGTCGAGATACGGGTTGGCATGTGCCAGACGGGCAATAATCAAATCCGAATTGTAGGACATCACCTCCTTTATCATTTCGGGTGGCAGGTTATCAGCCATTTCGCGTAATGATTCCAGAATTTTCAACACAAAATTGTCTAATGGTTGCATCAAAAATGCTTCCGCAATCGCATCGCGGTAAAACTCTTCGGATACCTTATTTATGAGTTCATGTCTCTTTTTCTTACTCTTCTTATGTTCTTTATCAAACAGCTGAGGGATGATGATGTTCAGTGGGAATTCATAAGTCTTCAGGAAATATTTTATCAGAGTTTTCTTCACATTGTCGGCCACAAACTGGAAAATATTAATATACTGGTCGAAAGAAAAACTTTGGGATACCAAACTGTATTTCAGCATGAGCAAATTTGAGTTGAAACTCTGGTTGGTAATACCGTCCAGGTCAAGACCTTCTTTGAAATAGTTGAGAATAACGTATATATTGCGCAATGTTTTTCCCGAAATATAGTTCAGGTTGATATTTTCAACTACTTTCTCCATGAGGCGGGTAGCTACTTTCTCCAGCCTGAAGGTAAGACCTAGTGCTTCAAATTTCGGTTCCCGGTACACGCCATACATCGACGGGATACCAATGGCTATGTGGCGTTTATGGTAGATATTTTCCCAACTTTGACTCTGTTTTGGATTGAAGATTATCTCTTTCAAATGGTTCATAAAACCATAAATCAGTTTTAATGAACTTTCAATATCCTCTTTTTCAAGTGCTACCTTTAATTGATTGATCTCTTTATCCGGAATGTAGGAATAACGCTTCAGCAAGTTGATAATATCCACTGTCTCAAAAGAATACTTCTCTTTGAGGAAAGCATACAACGTCCGGATATCGCGCAGACGTTCTATGTCAAGGTCATTTTTGTCCGGAAGTTGGGCAAGGAGAGCATCAAAATCCTGTTCTTCGAGCGACAATACCTCGCGGGGTGAACGCCCGTTAAGACTGCAAAGTTTCCTGACCATTTTATGAACCGGTGCATACCATCGGCTTTTTTTGTCGATAGTGTTGTAAACATTCTGCGGCAGTGCATTCTTCAGGTTTTCCAGATTACCATCATACCAATACTGGAAGATCCGGTAGGTCAGATCAATCAGGGTGTTGTTGCTTTCGGTATGCACCTGCTTACGCAAAAAGTGGATGAGCTTATCCTCGCGATGCGAAATTTCATCCATGGTGGTAGTCACTTTCCGGATTTCACCTTCGGCACCTATTTCATTAAAATAAACCGGAAATATCCTTGTCAGCTGTTTTACTTTTTTATAAAAAGGGGCAATATTTGAATTTAATATTTTGGTGATTTCGCGCTGGAAAAGGTCGGTGTCACTGATAAAAATACCGCCCAGCTTCAGGTTGACAATCAACGCCGAGAGAAGGTTCTCCATTTGCGATTGCGAGTATTCTATCAGCTCAAGCCAAATCCGTATATTTTTTATATGGTTTTCGTTGACGTGAAGTTGCCAGTCTTCGTTCACATAAACCATTCCGGGTGTTTCAAAACCAAAATGAATCAGTTTGTTTTCCAGATGGGTAACGAGTAACCTTTCGTCAGAGTGGTCGATGTCAATTACTTTTTTCCCTACTGTAAGCAATATATCGAGAACCGCAGAAGTGTGTTTGGCTTTAAGGTCTTCGAGGCGCTGAAACAGTTGATTAATAAAATCCGTAACATCCTCTTCCTCAATTTCTTTCATGGTCTGAACCAGCATCTTGTTGAGTCGCCAAATGAGTCTCTCTTTCTGGTCGTGCATTCCTTGCAGCCTGAGCAGATAGAAAATGAAATAAAATTTCTCAATAAAACTGGGAAAAAGCGTGATGGTATTTGAGAACCGTTCGCCCATCTGGTCAAAATCAGGCATAACATCTACCATCTTCTGCCACTCCTCCATACTCTTCAGTTCGGTGCGCAATTTCCCAAAATAGGCTTTCCCGATTTCCTTTATCAGAATAGATTTGTCGATTTTCAGGGAGTCCATCTTCTGTTCTATCCACTCTTCCACGCGGCTGTCGTCTTCCCAAAAACTGATGATAGCTTCATAAATATTATATGTTAGCTGCAGAGCCATCTCCCTGAAACGGTCGTCCGTTGCAACTTCTTTCATATACCGTTTAAAATAGCGCGAGGCCTCAATGTAGCTTTCCTCGTTTCCCACGAAGCTCCCGTGCAACGTATTACAACAATTCATCAAGGTATTCTGAAAATCTTTTTTCTCTTTATATACCGTCTTTGTAAATTCGAGCAAAGTACGGAGAATGAATGTTTTCTGAGAAGTGCTTACCTGTTTGTCATTGAGTAGATTTCCAAGTAACTTCAAAGGTATCTGAAATGCATTTTCCGGCTCCTGCAGCCCGATATAAAACCAATAATCGGTGATGAGAATCTTCCGCAGCTCCTCGATGACAAATTTTTTATTACTAAAGGGATGCTGGTATTCAATAACGCAATCGTTTGCACGTTTGTGAATTCCGTAGTACTTTTTTGAAAGATTTATAAACCTTTGATAATCAGCAGGTATTTTAATGTTGCGATAACGCGTTTCCGCCAGATTGGCTTCGAGGGCTTTTGAGATGAATTTTTTTTCCATAGCGAGAAAATGTGTCGTAACTTTTCACTTCTTTTATTGGTATTTTTGCATCCTCAATGGACATTTTGACAAATGTAAAGCTTATTATTAAAACTCATTAACGAAAATTAAATTAAAAAAAAACTAAAGCCATGACAAAAATTAAAATTGGTATCAACGGATTTGGGCGCATCGGAAGAAATGTCTTCAAGATTGCCTTTGAAAGAGCGAATATGGAAGTTATCGGTATCAACGATATTACTGATACAAAAACGCTTGCCCATCTGCTGAAGTACGATTCGACACAGGGAAAGTTTAACGGGACTGTTCAGCACGACGAAGGGGCTTTAATTATTAACGGAAAAACTATCCCGATTACTGCTGAACGCTCACCAATAGAAATAAAATGGGCACAAACCCCTGATGTCGTCATCGAATCTACCGGAATTTTCCGTCAGAAGGAGAGCAACAAAGGCGGCTATGGCGACCATTTGAAAAATGGCGCTAAAAAAGTTATTCTCACCGTTCCGGCAAAAGACGAAATTGACAACATGATTGTTCTCGGTGTAAACGACAACGACCTGCGCGATGAAGACGAATGTGTTTCCAACGCCAGCTGTACCACCAACTGCCTTGCTCCCATTGCCAAAGTTCTGAACGACAGGTTTGGCATAGAAAATGCGTTGATGACAACCATTCACTCCTATACTAACGATCAGCGAATTCTGGATGCACCTCATTCCGATTTAAGAAGAGCCCGTTCGGCAGCCGTTTCTCAGATTCCTACCACCACTGGTGCTGCCAAGGCTGTTGGAAAAGTCATTCCCGACCTGGACGGAAAAATAGATGGGATAGCTATCAGAATCCCCACGCCAACAGGTTCGCTGGTTGACCTCGTGGCCAACTTAAAAACGGAAGCTTCCAAAGACGAAATTAATGCAGCAATGAAAGAAGCTGCTGAAGGCCCCATGAAAGGTATTCTGGAGTATTGTGAAGATCCGATTGTTTCGGTTGATGTGATTCACAACGCCCACTCTTCTATTTATGATGCCGAATCATTGATGGTTCAGGGAAAAACGATTAAAGTGTTGTCGTGGTATGATAACGAGTGGGGGTACTCTTCGCGCGTTGTTGACTTGATTGACAAAATGTTGGGCTAATTGTGGTTGGCCCGGCAGCATGCCCGGAATCAGTTTGGCTAAACAATTTTGTTTCTTACAATTAAAGGCTCACTGATTTAAAGCAGAGAATTCTCTTGCCGGACAAAGTAAGATTTCTCATAGGTAATTTAAGTTAATAAATTTGATTGATAAGGGGTTAGTCGCAAGACCAACCCCTTTTTTAGTCCTCAATACCTGTATCTACAATTTTACTCTGACAGGATACTCCGATGGCTTATTAGGCATTTTAATAGCCGGAAAGTCACTGACAGTGGCCTTTGGGATTTGCGAACCGTACTTTTTGTTAATAGCATCAATAAAGTAATTGGCAACCAGTGCATTCCCCTGAGGCGTAAGATGGATGCCATCAAGTGAAAACAATTTGCCTGTGATAAATTTGGTGGTAAAGTGTATGCCGTCTTCTGTGACACCATCCTTATCAATACTTTTCATAATAGCATTAAAGTCCACAAAAGCAAGGTTGTACTGCTCGGCCAGGCTACGCATAAGTGCATTATAGTTATCGGTTGCACTTTTGACATTCTGAATTTCACTTTCCGTGAGAATATATTGATCCGGTACCGGTTTTTGTGTTCCCCAGCCGGCACATTTCAAGGAGTCTGTAGGCATTTCCAGAATTACCAGTTCGTCACTTTTCATTTGTCTCATTTTCAAATACGACAGGGTATCAGGCAAGGGTATCGTTGGATCAGAAATAATCATAGGATTGGGACCAACTTTGAAAGAAATCCGGTAAGGCAGGCCCATTGCTTTCATAGCGTTATTGTATGGCGTATAAGCGGCATTCAGCTGGTCGGCCTGTGCTTGTTTGGTCAGTACGATGGCATTGTACGGAATCGTATTAAAATAAGGGACGGAAGTGATGTCGGGAATATCGGCAATCACGCCTCCACCGGCTATTGATGCAAGATACTTGACCTCGGCTTCCAGACTGGCTTTAAAGCCCACGCCCACAGCTCCATCCATGGGGGTAATGGCCTCTCCCACACCTCCGGAAGCAGCATAGCCAAGCACATCGTTATTGCCTATCCACAAGCTGAAAAAGGTAGGTTTAACTTTAGCAGCATACGTCTCAAGCTTATCTGTAACATTATCAGCTATTCTGGTGAAAAATGGATTTGTTTTAGCAAGATTCGAATTAAACAAATCGGTGACTTTTATCCCTGGAATTCCCAAATTATTATAAGGGCCTACGGCAGCTACCGAGGTGGTCAGGTAAAAATAAAGTGTTGCCTGTGAAGCATCCGGGTTGGCAGAAACCGGGCTAAGGCTGGTGTTTCCCAGACAGTCAGTGGAATAGCCCAAAATTAATTTTGTTCTTAACACAGGAATACCGGAGGAACCTTCAGAAGCCCCTACCCCGTTTTCTGTAGGCATAAGTGGAATTTTAAAACGCCCCTTCATGCCCACTGATTTTAATTGATAGGCCAGTGTATTGGCCCAGCCATACTTTTGCCCGGAGATATATAAGGCACCATCGGCATAACCGGCAGTTAGCGAATTGCCTACCGCAACATAACTGGTGAAATTGGCACTCCCGGCACCAGGGGTATTATTATCCGTATTGGTATTCGGAGTACAGGAAGTCAGAAAAAGAAGTCCTGTAAAAAAGGGGATGTAGAAATATTTTAATATTTTTTTCATGTGTTTATAGTTTTAGATTATTTACTCATTCTGGTTTATAAAATCGGCTGTGACATACTGGTACACGCAGCGTTTGGAATTTAACCACGCAACTAGGGAAAAGGCTCTCCGTTTTTTCGTCTTCTTGTTTTTGAACGACAGAATATCATTATGTTGTAAAATTATATTTTTTTACGGTTTATTTGAAAAAAAGTTTGTTTTTTTTTAACAATGAACCTCAATTTGGAGGGTGCTATTGCTGTAACACTTTCTTTCTGTGGTAGTTCGCCTTTAAAAACAGAAGGAATATGGATTGTTTTATCCGTTTTTCTCAAGAAAGAGTATCTTCCTAACTGACGAATGAGCTAAATTATTGGGAATCAGGCAACAGTCTCTGTCTATGGCCAAATTCAGATTTCTCCTTTCAGCACCTTCCAGGTTAGTTCCGGTTGAAACCCTTTTTGTGCGGCATACTTCACCAGTTTGTTTTGGCGGATAAATTCATCTTTGGCTTTCACCTCTTTAGAAGACAAAACAGCTTTTAGGGTATTGATATATTCTTCGTTATCAATTTCACTAAGTCCTATTTGTATAAAGAGATCGGGAATCTGTTTTTGTTTTAGGGCATAATAAATTTTGTTCCTCCCCCATTTGTTGTGTCGCAACTTACCCAGGGCAAAGGCTTTAACAAAACGCTCCTCATTGATATAATTTTCTTCTTTAAGTATTTTGATAATCTCCCCCAGAGTCTCTTCTGTAGCTTTCCACTGAAACAATTTTGTTTTCACATCGAAAATACTACGCTCCTGATAAGCACAGTAGTTACGGGCTTTTTCAAGTAAGTATTCGGGCGGCGGGGTCATGGTTTCTATTTCTAAATTTTGTAGTCGAAAGTACAAAAAAAAATTAAATAATAAGCTTCTGTGACCACGCTGGAAGTTTTTAGGTCTTCAGCAATAAATCCTAATTCCAGGTTTCAAACCGGTATCCCTTTTTGGAATAGTACTCCAAAAACCGTGGTAAGGCATACAGCATATTTTTTTCTGCTTTCAGGCTGTCGTGAAAAACAACAATACTGCCACGGCTGGTTTTGCTTATGGCAATATCAAGGCAATCTTTCTTTGAGGTATCCTCATCAAAATCAAACGTTACTACCGACCACATCACCAGCCGGTAATGTTTTTTCAGATATTTCATTTGCGAAGGCCTGATTTTGCCGTAAGGAGGCCTGAAATAATGAGAACGTACCTGATTATTACAGGCATCGATATCTTTAAAATAAACATCGTCCGGTGTACGCCATCCGTTGATGTGATGATAACTGTGGTTGCCAACCAAATGACCCGCATCCAGTACCTCATGAAAAGTTTTTGGATATTTATGCACGTTATTCCCCACACAAAAAAAGCAGGCTTTGGCGTCAAATTGAGAAAGAATATTCAGTACTTTTGGTGTGACCTCCGGATGAGGTCCGTCATCGAAAGTCAGGTAGATTATATCCTCTGTAACCGGCACGTTCCAAAGAAGTTCCGGAAACAGACGATGGACAAATGCCGGCGTTTGAAATTTCATATGATTACAAAGATACGGTCTTAACGGAAACAAAAAACATTAATATATAAAATTAAAATCATGAAACGACTCGTTTTAGTCCGGCATGGCGAAAGCATCTGGAATAAGGAAAACCGTTTTACGGGATGGACAGATGTTCCCCTGTCAGAACAAGGTATTAAAGAAGCAAGAAGAGCAGGGCAAACCCTAAAAAAAGAGGGCTACCAGTTTCGGCTGGCTTACACTTCTTACCTGACCCGCGCCATAAAATCACTCTGGCTGGTTCTGGAAGAGATGGATTTGATGTGGATTGAAGAACGTAAAAACTGGCGGCTCAACGAAAAACATTACGGCAACCTGCAAGGGTTTAACAAAGCTGAAACCGCTAAAAAATTCGGCGATGAAAAAGTGTTGATGTGGCGCCGTAGTTTTGACATTCCGCCCGAACCTTTGACAAACGATGACGAAAGAAATCCCCGCTTTGACTCACGGTATGCCCATCTCACCCCGGAAGAACTCCCTTTGACGGAATCGTTGAAAGAGGTGATTGAGCGTATGTTGCCTTACTGGGAAAGCGAAATCAAACCTTCGTTGAAAGAGCATGGCGATTTGCTGGTGGCTGCTCACGGAAACAGCCTGCGTGCTCTCGTTATGCATCTGAAAGGCATGAGCAAAGAGGAAATCCTGAAATTTAACATTCCAACGGGTATTCCTTATGTGTTTGAATTTGATGACGACATGAATTTCGTCAAAGACTATTTCCTCGGCGACCCCGAAGAGGTGAGAAAGCTGATGGAAAAAGTTGCTAATCAGGCTAAAGGGAAATAAATGTTTTATGTTTTGCGATGGGACGCTTGTCCCATCGCAAAACTTCTATTTTTCCCGGAAGGATTTGAAATCAGGATAGGCCGGGAGAAATATTAAGCCTGTAGAATCTATCTCAAAAGAATAAATTTCCCTTCCCTAATTTCAATCCTATCCACCAATATGGCAAACTGCTTCCGATTCAGGGCTTCAACAACCACATCAGCGAGTTGCAATAGTCCGGGGACATCCTTTTTACCGGAAGTAATATTCTCCCCTTTTACCATAATAAACAGCCCTGGTCTGACAAATTTTCGTAAGCTGTTCGACTCGCAAACAATCCAACTGGCATTTTTTAAACTCTTCAGAATCTGCGGAAAAGTATCTGGTAAAAAAGCATCTTCGGTTTGAATAAACCATGACGCTTGAGCTCCGGCTTTCAAAAATCGCATACTGTCTTTATTTCCGTCTGTCCGCAATTCTTTTTGCAACAAAATTTTCTCTGAAAATCGCTCCACATTATGACCATGAAAACTACTGTTCCCCGGTTTTATATTGGAAATTTTCACTGCGGTAAGCGGTATTTGCGAGCCAAATTTCTCCAACAAATTTTCCATCAAAGTAGTCTTACCGATATTTCTACCCGTGCCACCCACAACCACCCAGTTTGAGAGAAAAATCATTTTGTATCTTCTTGATTATCAATTCACTTACAATAAACGTATATTGTTTACAAATTAACAATATTTTTTACTTTAAAGAACAATGAAAATTAAATAATTGTACATTTGTTGCAATAAATATATACAAAAAAATGGACAAATTATTTAGAAAAGACGCTTTCAATTACCATGCATTGGGGCGTCCCGGGAAGATTGAAGTCATTCCCACAAAACCTTATTCAACCCAACGTGATTTATCATTAGCTTATACGCCTGGCGTTGCAGACCCCTGCCTCGCTATTAAAAAAAACACCGAAGATGTTTATAAATACACTGCCAAGGGTAACCTTGTGGCGGTTATTTCTAACTGCACAGCCGTTTTGGGACTTGGCGACATTGGGCCGGAAGCCGGAAAACCGGTTATGGAAGGCAAAGGCCTTCTCTTTAAAGTTTTTGCCGATGTGGATGTTTTTGATATAGAAATAAATGAAAAAGATCCGGACAAAATTATTGAAGTGGTAAAAGCCATTGCCCCTACCTTTGGTGGTATTAACCTGGAGGACATAAAAGCTCCCGAGTGCTTTTATATTGAAGAGCGGTTAAAAGAGGAACTAAACATTCCGCTTATGCACGACGACCAGCACGGAACAGCTATTATCTCTTCTGCAGGTCTGCTGAATGCGCTTGAAATTATCGGGAAAAAGATTGAAGATCTGAAAATCGTTGTGAGCGGCGCCGGAGCAGCTGCTGTTTCCTGTACGAGGTTATATATCCAACTGGGTGCTAAGCCAGAAAATATCACTATGGTGGATAGCCACGGTGTAATTCACAAAGACCGTACGGACTTGAATGAAATCAAGAAACAGTTTGCTACCGACAGGCCTGTTCACACAATGGAAGAAGCTATTAAAGGAGCAGATATGTTTCTGGGCTTGTCTGTTGCCGGCTTATTGAAGCCGGAGATGCTGAAAACTATGGCCGACAATCCTATTGTGTTTGCTTTGGCTAATCCGGTTCCTGAAATATCCTATGAACTGGCTATGAGTACACGCGATGACGTGCTCATGGCCACTGGTCGTTCCGACTTCCCCAACCAAATTAATAACGTTTTGGGATTCCCTTTTATTTTCAGAGGTGCCCTCGACGTAAGAGCAACAAAAATCAATGAGGAAATGAAACTGGCAGCTGCCAAAGCTTTGGCAGCATTGGCCAAAGAGCCGGTACCCGAAGAAGTAAACATTGCTTTTGGCATCAACAACCTGAAATACGGAAAAGACTATATTATTCCCAAGCCTACCGACCCCCGCTTAATCGAAACTGTCGCCCCTGCAGTGGCCCGCGCAGCCATGGAATCAGGAGTAGCCCGAAATCCAATCCCGGACTGGGAAAAATACAAAGAAGAACTTCGTAAACGTATGGGGCTGACCAGTCCGCTGAAACGTCAAATGAAAGGTGCCTGCCGCAGAGATCCCAAACGTATTCTGTTGGCAGATGCTGAACATTACAATATCCTGAAAGCTGCCGAAATTTTGGTCAACGAGAAACTGGCCATCCCTATCCTCATGGGTAATGAGAAAAAAATTAAAAAAATTATTACCGAGCACGAATTGGAATTACATGATATCAGGATTATCGATCCCCGTTCTGAAGAGAACAAAGCGAAAATGGGCAATTATGTAAAACAGCTCTTTGAGAAAAGAAAACGTCGTGGCATGACTCTGCTCGCAGCCAAAGAATACATGAAGCTGGATAGCTATTACAGCTCTATGCTGGTGGAAAACGGCGAAGCCGATGCTGTTCTTTCAGGTCTTACAAGGAATTATCCGGATACCATTCGTCCGGCTTTGCATGTGATTGGCAGAAGACCCGATGCCCGGATTGTGAGCGGTATTTATGTTGTTATCACCAAAGAAGGCCCTCTGTTCCTCGGCGATTGTACGGTGAACAAAAAGCCTACAACCGAAGATTTGGTGGAAATCACCTTGCAAACAGCCGAAGTTGTCAAACGCTTCAACATGGAACCCAACATTGCCATGCTTTCTTACTCCAATTTTGGTTCGGTGGATGCTGATGACACGGTTAAAGTTCGTGATGCCGTGAAAATATTGCATGAGAAACACCCCGAATTAAGTGTAGATGGTGAAATTCAGGCAAACATCGCTTTGAATCAGGATTTGATGGAAGAGAGTTTCTCTTTCTCCAAGATACTGGGCAAAAGAGTGAACACTCTTATCTTCCCGGATCTATCTTCCGCCAACATTGCTTACAAATTGCTGAATAAAGCAGCTGGTTTTGAAATCATTGGTCCAATTCTGAACGGAATGAACAAGCCGGTTCACGTGCTGCAAATGGGTAGTGGCGTGAACGAAATTGTCAATATGATTATGGTCGCCGTAGTGGATGCCCAGCAATAGTAGTTGACGATTTCTAAAAATAACAGCCTGTCCCTGTGGAAAAATTTCCACAGGGATTTTTTTGTCCCAAATGATGCAGGAATCTGCTTGTGCCTTCCCTGTCTTGCTCTGTTTTCGTCTGTTTCAAAAAATCTTAGTATTTTGCCCTTTAATTATTTAATGGAAGATTAGTATGATGAAGACAATACCCGAGCTTTTTGAAGGCAGCGTAGCGAAATATCCCAACAATGTTCTGGTTTGGGAGAAAGAAAACGGGCAGTACAAAGGCCTTAGTTTTACGGAAATAAAAGAACGTGTTTACCAGTTTGCCACCGGGCTGATGGCAATGGGGGTAGAAAAAGGAGACCGCATCGCCCTGCTTTCCGAAGGAAGTAGCGAGTGGCTCATTTCCGAACTGGCCATTCTTTATCTCGGCGCAATAGATATCCCCTTGTCTGTAAAAATAAACGAGCCTAACGAATTGTCATTCAGGATAAAACATGCCGAATGCCGATGGGTTATTTGTAGCGAACGTCAGGCAGAAAAGATAAGAAATATAAAACAGGATATCCCAAAAGCAAGTACTTTCATCATTATTGGCCGCACCAATACGCTCAACAAAAAAGAAAAAAGCTACCGCGATATTATTGCTAACGGCACAAAACTTCTTCCCGAACGGAAAGAAAAGCTTACACAAACATGGCAATCCGTAAAGCCAGATGACCTTGCTAACATTAGCTACACATCCGGAACCACCGCCGACCCGAAAGGCATTATGCTCACTCACAGGAATTATACTGCCAATGTAGAACAGGCCAATACGCTTATGAATGTTACCGAAGATTTTGTAACCCTGCTGATTTTACCATGGGACCACTCATTTGCCCACACCGTCGGTCTTTATACGCTAATCAGGCAGGGAGCCAGCATGGCCGTGGTGGAGGTGGGAAAAACACTCATGGAAACGCTGCGCAACATCCCCAAAAATATTAAAGAAGTGAAACCTACATTTTTGTTGAGTGTACCTGCTCTATCAAAGAATTTTCGCAAAAATATTGAAGCCGGGATTCGTGCCAAAGGTAAAGTTACTGAAAAACTTTTCCGGCAGGCCATGAAAACAGCATACATCTACAATGGCATTGGCTGGGACAAAGGCAAAGGCTGGAGGAAGATTCTCAAACCCATGGTACAGCTTTACGACAAAATTCTGTTTAGCAAAATAAGAGAAGGTTTCGGCGGTAAGTTACAATTTTTTGTGGGTGGCGGTGCCCTGCTCGACATCGACCTGCAACGGTTTTTCTATGCCATAGGAATACCTATTTATCAAGGCTACGGTCTCTCGGAAGCATCGCCTGTTATCTCATCCAATGGAACCGAATTACACAAAATGGGATCCTCCGGCTACCTCGTAAAAAATCTGGAACTGAAAATTTGCGATGAAAAGGGGAACGAATTGCCACAGGGCAAAAAAGGTGAAATCGTTATTCGTGGTGAAAATGTTATGAAAGGTTACTGGAAAAATGAAACAGCTACGGCAGAAGTACTAAAAGATGGATGGCTGCATACCGGCGACATGGGGTTTATGGACAAAGATAAATTTCTATACGTGCTGGGGCGTTTTAAAAGTCTGCTCATTGGAAATGACGGGGAAAAATACAGCCCGGAAGGTATTGAAGAAGCCCTGGTAGAACAGTCACGCTTCATTGAGCAATGCATGCTCTTCAACAACCAGAATGCTTACACCACCAGCCTTATATATCCAAATATTCCTGCCCTGAAAGCGGCCATGGAGGAGCTGGACCTGACAAATGAAAATGCCAATTATGCCCGGATTATACTGGAGCTGATAAAAACAGATGTCGATCAGTTTTTGCCCGGAGGCAAGTACGACAATATGTTTCCCGGGCGATGGCTTCCGGCTGCCGTGGGGATTATGGAAGAACCTTTCACAGAGGAAAACCACATGTTAAATTCAACAATGAAAATGGTGAGAAATCGTGTTGTAGAGCATTACAAAGAGCTGATAGACTACCTTTACAGTGCTGTGGGAAAAGATATTTTGAATGAAAAAAATATGGAGATCATTCAGAAAATGATAAAAAATTAATCGGATTATCTATCGAAAACGGGCATTTGAATCATATCATCATCTCTTCTGATAATTTAGATACCATATAAATTCACAGTCAAACAGAGATTTATCATTTTTTAAGAAAAATTTCTTTGATTAATTTGTAATTTTGAATTCAAAATAATTAGATATTCAAACCTATAAATATCAAAGTCATGAAGAAAGTAACCGTAGTAGGTGCAGGCAGCGTGGGAGCTACTTGTGCTGATGTTTTAGCCCAAAAGAATTTCCTTGACGAAGTTGTATTGATTGATATAAAAGAAGGCTTAGCTGAAGGCAAGGCCCTTGACATCTGGGAAAGTTCGGCCATTAATCATTTTGATACCCGTGTTGTTGGCTCGACCAATGATTACTCAAAAACCGAAGGTTCAGATGTTGTGGTCATCACCTCCGGTATCCCCAGAAAACCGGGTATGTCTCGTGACGATTTGATTTCGACTAATGCCAAAATTGTTAAATCCGTTACTGACAAAGTAATGGCTGCTTCGCCCGACGCCATCATCATCATTATTTCCAATCCTTTGGACGTAATGACTTATGCTGCTCACACTGCTTCCGGGAAACCGGCCAGTAAAGTATTCGGGCAGGCAGGCGTTTTAGACACTGCCCGTTTTCGTGCTTTTATTGCCACCGAGCTGAATGTTTCTCCAATGGATATTCAGGCTTTGCTGCTGGGTGGTCATGGTGACACCATGGTTCCGTTGCCGCGTTATACTACTGTTTCGGGAATTCCCGTAACCGAACTTATTTCAAAGGAAAAACTGGATGCTATTGTTCAGCGCACCAAAAAAGGGGGTGGTGAGATTGTGAACCTCCTGGGAACTTCCGCATGGTATGCCCCGGGAGCTTCTGCTGCTCAAATGGCTGAATCCATCATCCAGAATCAAAACCATATTTTCCCCTGCTGTGTCCGCCTGGACGGTCAATGGGGCGAAAAGGATGTTTACCTTGGCTCTCCTGTTAAACTGGGTCGCAACGGTGTGGAAGAGATTATTGAAATTAAGCTGAACGATGAAGAACTGGCGTTGCTACACGCTTCTTCGCAACATGTGAAAGATGTGATGAAAGTTTACGATGACATGAAACTTTTCTAATAGTATAACTTTTCTATTAACAAAAAGGTGTTCCTGACAGGGGCACCTTTTTTTGTATCTTGTCACCACTAAAAGAAATACTATGAAACGCATCATCATCTTAACCGGTGCAGGAATGAGTGCCGAAAGTGGTATCAGCACTTTTCGCGACAACAACGGGTTGTGGGAAAACCACCGCATTGAGGAGGTAGCTACGCCGGAAGCATGGGAACGAAATCCTGAAATGGTACTGGAGTTTTACAACCAGCGGCGCAAACAGCTTTTCGAAGTTAAACCCAATGCCGGTCATCGCGCCCTCGTGCGGCTTGAAAAGAAATTTGATGTGCAAATTATCACCCAAAATGTGGATGATTTGCATGAGCGAGCTGGTTCCTCAAAAGTACTTCATTTGCATGGTGAACTAAAAAAAGTACGTAGTACCGTTGACCAAAACCTGATTTATGAACTTGACCACTGGGAAATAAAACTCGGCGATAAGTGTGAAAAAGGCTCACAACTTCGTCCACACATCGTTTGGTTTGGCGAGACTGTTCCCATGATTGATAAGGCAACAGAGATGGTAAAAACGTCTGACATTTTCATGGTTATCGGCACTTCCATGGTAGTATATCCTGCTGCCGGATTAATCCATTATGTAGAGTGGGAAATACCTAAATATTATGTGGATCCAAAAGCTTTTTCTGTTCAAGGCATCTCAAATCTAAAAGTACTCCGACAGAAAGCCGGCGAAGCACTACCCGGTTTAGTTGACCGGTTGCTAAAGGAAGGCTAATATTCGATTTTTCTTATTTTTGCCGACTAATCTAAAGAACAAAAAACATGAAGAAGAATGTCATGATAGTCATGAGTTTGCTGGTATTGGTTTTTACCTTTGCCGGATGTTCAAAAAACAGTGCTAAAAAACAAGCAGAAACAGACCATAACCTCATTTTAAATTACGTCTCCTCACACAACCTGAAAGGGGAATTTACCAGCTCCGGACTTTATTACGTCATTCAGGACAGCGGCACTGCAAAACATCCCACACTCAGTTCCAGCCTGAATGTAAATTATAAGGGTTATTTTTTGGATGATAAAATTTTTGACCAGGGAACAGGTGTTAAGTTTCCTCTTTCCGGCGTTATAAAAGGCTGGCAGGAAGGACTTCAGCTCATTGGCGAAGGTGGCAAGATCAAGTTACTCATTCCATCGGCTTTAGGTTACGGCAATACCCAGTCGGGTTCCATTCCTCCTAATTCTGTTTTGGGATTTGATGTTACATTAAATTCATTTTCAAAATAACCGGATTGTTTTGTAAACTATTTTTACATTACCCTCGCTGGTGATAATTTATTTTTTTGCATCTTTGTATTGATGAAATCATTTCCCTTTTTTCGGAAACTACTACAGCTGGCCGGCGTATTGTTTGTGGTGTTGGGCTTATACCGTTGTGCAAATGTTATTGCACCGACCGGAGGGCCTAAAGACGTAACGCCTCCTCAGGTAGTCAAAAGTGTGCCGGCCAACCACAGCGCCAACTTCAAAGGAAAGAAATTCAGTATCACCTTTGATGAATACATAAAATTAGACAAAATTACGCAGCAACTGCTGGTTTCACCACCCATGGCCAATATCCCGGATTTCCGTCTGAAAGGCAAGACTTTATCCATCCACTTTAAGGAGGCTTTAAAGCCCAATACAACTTACTCTATCTTTTTTGGCGATGCTATTCAGGATATCACCGAAGGCAATCCATTGCACAACTACACCTATATTTTTTCTACAGGAAGTAGTGTCGATTCCATGAGCCTGCGTGGGCAGGTGGTTAATGCCAATAACCTGAAACCGGTTGACGATATATTTGTCATGCTGTATAAAAACGACAACGATACCATCCCGCTGGACAGTCTTCCGCTTCGCGTGAAGCCTTATTATTTGAGTAAAACCGATAAAAATGGGGATTTCATGTTTTCGGGATTGGCCGATACTTCTTATTTGATTTTTGCCCTGAAAGATGAAAATTACAGCCTTACTTTTGACCAGCCCACCGAAAAGATTGCCTTTCTGGATTCGCTCGTTAAGCCCCAGTATCGGCCTGCACCTCAGATTGATTCTTCCCTTCTGGATACACTGATTGTCAAGCTTCCACCTGATTCTGCCAAAATGGTAGCCGATTCACTTTGGCATCTGGCCGATTCGGTTGCCAATACCAAAATATCTTTTTATCAGCTTTACCTTTTTCTGGAGACGGACACAGTACAAAAGCTTATGAAAACCAAGCTTGTTCGTCCCAATACGGTACAGTTTGTTTTTAATATACCCGGAAAAAATATCACTATTCAGTCTTTAAATTACCATCCTGACAGTGTATGGTACCGAAGCGAATGGACCAATAGCCG
>VAPG01004219.1_pt1 | contig 21472 bp, 17 predicted proteins | sample 3393851 | NCBI WGS metagenome assembly VAPG01 (sample SAMN08290438, study PRJNA428436) | hydrothermal vent metagenome | isolation source: Deep-sea hydrothermal vent chimney | place: Atlantic Ocean: South-mid Altantic Ridge | depth 2194 m m
AACTCTCTTTATAGAATATCAGCGTTTATCCCGCAATATTAAAGCGCGTAATTTTAGTGTATAAAATCGATTTATCGATTGTTTCATTGTATAAGAGGCGGAAAATCAGGGCAACGTTTTTATGTTCAAGGTGTAAACTGATAGGTAGGCAAGATAAATTTCTCTAATAATACTGGATGGATTAGTAAAAGATCACCCTCTATTGGATTGTTTTTTTGCGCAGAGTGGACAATATTCATAGTGGCAAAATGTTGTTGCCTGGAGCAGGGTTATTCTCGACGATCGTAATGGTATCAGGGGGGGGGTTCGGTGAGTTTACAAATAATTTTGCGAGGTTATGGAACATTTGTCTGATCAGGAGGCTGCCGCTCTTGCTGCCTGGCTTCAAGGAGAACAGGACTTTGTCTTTCTTGAAACTTCCAGGGTGACCGGGGAGGATCATCTTTCCCTGCTCTTTACCCGGCCCCGGCGCTGGCTGGTCTGTAGCGGCCGGGACCGGGCGGCTGATTTTTTGCTGGCGGCGGAAAACCTGCGGCGACAAGGTTATTTTCTCGCAGGCTGGATCGGCTATGAGTTCGGCTGTCTGCTGGAACCATCGCTGCATGATCTGGCCGCTGCCGGTGACGCTCCCCTTGCCGTGCTCGGCGTGTTCGGCCGTCCCCTTATTTTTGATCACCAGGGCGGTGGTTTTCGCGGCCCCGTCCCCTGGCAGGGTCAGCCGCCGGTTGCGGATCGATTCGCCGGCGTTGCCGACCTGCGGACCAATGTCAATCGCCGGGAGTATCTGCAGGCCGTCGGCCGGATCAAGGAGTATATCGCTGCCGGTGATACCTACCAAGTCAATTACACCCTGAAGCTGAAGTTTGCCTTCAGCGGTTCAGCCGCCTCTCTCTACCTGGCCCTGCGGCGCAGCCAGTCTGTTTCCTACGGGGCCTGGATCAGGCAGGGTGGGCGTGATATCATGAGTTTTTCGCCGGAGCTTTTTTTTCGGGTCGGCAGGGAGCGCGTCACGGTCCGGCCGATGAAGGGGACCATGGCCAGGGGGCGAACGCTGCAAGAGGATGAGCAACAGCGCTGGGCCTTGCAGCATGACCGCAAAAATCGCTGTGAAAACGTGATGATCGTAGATTTGTTGCGCAACGACCTGGGACACCTGCTCCACGGCCTTGGCGGCGGGACGGTCAGCCCGCGTTCTCTCTTTGATGTGGAAGTCTATGAAACCCTGTTGCAGATGACCTCGACTCTTGACGGGCTACCTGCCGCCCGGCGGCAACCCGGCCTGGGCGACATGCTGCGCGCCCTGTTTCCCTGCGGCTCGGTTACCGGCGCCCCGAAAATTAGGACCATGGAGATTATCCGTGAACAGGAAAAAGAGCCGCGCGGTGTGTATTGCGGGGCTATCGGCTATGCCGGTCCGGAGACCATGGTTTTCAATGTGCCGATCCGGACCCTGGTGCTGGCAGATGGTCAAGGAGAAATGGGGATCGGTTCCGGAATCGTCCACGATTCCGATCCGGAGATGGAATGGCGGGAGAGCCTGCTCAAGGGAGATTTCCTCGCCCGCCCCCGGCCGATTTTTCAGCTCATCGAGACCCTGCTCTGGCGACCGGATTCAGGGTACTGGCTCCTCGATGAGCACCTGCAACGACTGGCCGATTCGGCGGCTTATTTCCTGTTCAATCTGGCAATCGACGAGGTCCGCGCCAGCCTTAACAACCAGGCGTCACGGTTGCAGACGGCGGCGCGGGTCCGGCTACTGCTGCATCGCGACGGCCGGGTCCGGATCAGCGCGACGCCGCTCAAGGAGCCACCCCGTCCCGATCCTCTGGTTCCCCTGGTCAGGGAGCCCTTGCCGGTGGCCGTTTTTTCAGCGCAACAGACTGACCCCGGGGACGTCTACCTGTATCACAAGACTACTGCCCGGCGGCTCTATGACACGGAGCGACAAAGAGCCGTGGAACTGGGCTGTTACGAGGTTCTGTTTACGAATAGCCGGGGCGAGGCAACCGAAGGCGCCATCAGCAATATTTTTATTGCCGGGCCGGGCCGTTTATTGACACCGCCGGTGGCAAGCGGTTTGCTGGCCGGCACCTTCCGCCGCTCGCTCCTGGAGACCGGCAGGGCCGTGGAGCGCGTACTGACAAAACAGGATGTCCTGGCTGCTGAAGCCGTCTATACGGGGAACTCCGTGCGCGGCCTGGTCCGGGTGACGGTGCGGTAGAAAATCAAGGCTGCCTGCTTAAACCTTGCAGGCGCTGTAAGGCCTCCAATGCCCTGACGGCATGCCACGTCGAGTCAAGGAAGGGCGCGGCCCTGATGTTCCTTGAGAATCCCCCGCTGGTTGTCTGGGACCATAAAATGAAGTTTTCGGTTTTTTCGTCATACACCGGTAATTTTCCCAGGATTGACAGCGATTCGAGGCAATAATGGCAATTTTCAATGTAGGAGGTTGTGCCGGGGTAAAAACCAAACCCGCCATCGGCATTCTGGCACTTTCTCAGCCAGTCCGCCGCCCTGCTTTTCAGGGTGTCGCGGTCCTGTTCAGAGGTTATTTTCAAGAAAAACATGAGGTCCTTACAGGTCAGATGTTTTTGCCTGAACAGGCCGTCGACATCCAGGCCGTGGTCTCCCGGTGAAAAACCAAAATATTGCCGATGGAATCCATACTCATAATCCGTCTCCCCGCCTGAATCATAAATTATGGCGTCCGGAATCAGCCGGCTCTCTATCTTCAACAGGCGGCATATCTCGGCAATAAAGTACTGCAGCCGCATTGAGCCGGTCGTTCCCCCGGTTTGGGAGCCGGTGACATAGTGTACGGTTTCCTTTGTTTTTATAGAATCGACCAGGTTGCCCCCGCCAAGTTGATTTTCTATGACAGATAACGTATCGATCGCCTGAAACGTATCCTGCAGGGTATGAGGCAGGCTGGGAAACGCGGCAAAACCTCCGTCGTTTTTTTGCCGCAGGCTGATGAACTCAAGGAGTTTTTTCTGGTCTATCTTTATGAAATAATTCATGTTATTCTCCTTTTGATGACCTGGGCCGGCATGTCGGGATGGATCTGGCGACCCCCCGTCCTCCCCCGGTTTCTGCCCGGTCTCCCGAAGTCTGCACTTGCCCGGAGTCTCCGGAGATCGCCTGTCCCGTCTCCGGGGCATTATTCCTGAGAGTTATGATCCTTGATTTTTTTATCCAGGGATGCCGGAATTTCTCCGCTGGACAGAAAAAAATCCACCTCTTCCCTGGTAATCCCCTGCTTGACCTCAAGGGGCAGGGCGCGGAGGAAGGCCACTCGTTCCGGATCTGGCTTGCTGTCTTCAGTCATCTGTTGCTCCTGTTAGCTGCGGTAAAAGAATGTTTAATGTTCAGTCTCGGTAACTGTTCAGATTGAATATACCGCAGGATATGTCTCTTTCAACATTTTTCGGTTTGCGACGTTCATCTTTTTATCTTTTCCGGCAACCGAAGACGGTTCGTTTTTCCTGCAAGATTATCCCGCCGCCAGAATACCATCATTCTTCCCGCCTTGCGCGGTAATGATGCAAGTCGGCATGGCAATTCGACAAGCAACCTCGTTTCCTGGCAGACACTGACTGGCGTGATTTTTTTTGCATTTAATTGAAAAATCAAAATGTTCTATGGCGGGAGCCAAGATTTTTATTGCAATTTGCACCAAAAAATAAGTAATATAGATAATTTTATCTGGAAATAAAAAATATGCTGATACGATGACCATAGATACCGATAGGGTCCTGCCCGCAATTCAGGAGGAACTGAACCGGCAGGAAGAAGGTCGTTATTCTCCCCTGGCCACCCTTAGCCGGGAAGCCCTGCGTCGCTGTCCGGAAGAGAAGACCGGCTACCGGCAGCTCTTTGCCCAGGATGCGGACCGGATTCTGCACTCCCACGCCTTTACCCGCTACATTGATAAGACCCAGGTTTTTTCACTGGTGGAGAATGATCATATTACCCATCGGGTGCTGCATGTGCAGATGGTATCCAGGATCGCCCGGACCGTCGGTCGTTTCCTGGGCCTCAACGAGGACCTGATCGAGGCCGTCGCCCTGGGCCATGATATCGGGCATCCGCCGTTCGGCCACGAAGGAGAGCTGATTCTCTCCAGGCTGTGCCGGCGGCACGGGCTGGAGTCATTCCTGCATAACGTCCAAAGCGTCCAGTTCCTGGATCGGTTCGAACGTCGGGGGCGGGGCTGGAATCTGAGCCTCCAGGTCCTGGACGGTATTCTCTGTCATGACGGCGAGGTGCATAAACCGCAACTCAGGCCCGAACGAAACAAAACTTTTGCCGATTTTGACCGGCAGATTGCAGACAAATTGCACGATCCTCGGACACGACTCTTTCCCATGACTCTGGAAGGCTGCGTGGTGCGTCTGTCCGATACGATTTCATACATCGGCCGGGACATTGAAGACGCCATCGAACTGAAGTTGATCAGCCGCGATGACATTCCAGCCGAATGCGGAGAGCGGCTCGGAACCAGCAACGGCACCATTGTCTATACCCTGGTCACGGACTTGATCGTCAACAGCAGGCAGGTGCGGGACGGGGATGCTGACAAGGGCTCGGCGAAAGACTGGCTCGGCTTCAGCCCCGAAGTCGCGGCGCAGCTTCTGTTGCTGAAAAAATTTAATTACAGTCATATTTACCGGAACCCGGCCTTTAAGCCGGATTTCGACCGTATCCATAAGTGCTATGAACGTCTGTTCGGCCATTACCGGCGGGAACTCGAGCATGATCGTGCCGGTAGCGAGGTCGGCCGCAGTTTTTTAAATTCCATGGCAGAAGAATACTTGCAGCGTCATTCACCGGCCGCCGTTGTCCGGGATTATATTGCCGGCATGACGGACGACTTTTTTTTGCGCCAGGCCTATGCCATCGGCTGTGACATACCGGAGCGGACATGCATGCCAAATTGAGATGGAAGTCTCTCCTGCCCGGGGAGAATACCCGGCTTATCGTTACTGCGGCCTTTATCGGCATCATGGCCGGCATCTCCATCATTGTTTTCCGGGAAATGGAGGCACTGGTCCGTAAGTATATCTTTGCCAACGGCTACGAGCTTCTCCGTATCGGCGAGGGCGGCTGGCGCAGCTTTTTGCTGCCGCTTCTGCCGATCTGCGGCATGGCCCTGCTCATTCCGCTGTCGCTGCTGTTTCCCGGCAAGGTCAACGGCTACGGTTTTCCCATGTTCCTGCGCAGGGTGAATCTGGAGAACGGCGTTATCAAGGCCAGGACTATCGGCATAAAAATCATCGCTGCTTCGCTGACCATCGGTTCAGGGAACTCGGCCGGCGTTGAGGGGCCTATCGCTCAGATCGGCGGCACGCTGGGTTCCCAGGTAGGTCAGCTATTCCGGGTGTCCGGCAAGCGGATGAAGGTCTATGTCGCAGCCGGCTGCGCCGGCGGAATCGCCGGTATTTTCAACGCGCCCATTGCCGGCATCTTCTTTGCGGCTGAAATCGTCCTCCTGGGGAGTTACGAGATTTCATCTTTTGCCGCCCTGGTCATTGCCTCCGCCTTGGCGACGGTTGTCACCCGGGCCTATTACGGCGCAGTCCCCCTCTTCCCGATCCCGAACTATTGCATGGTCAACCCCTTTGTGGAGATGCCGCTCTACGCGGTTATGGCCATTATTATCGGCCTGCTGGCCGCCGTGTATGTCCGGTTTTTTTATTATGTGCGGGACAAGTTCCGGGCTCTGCCCGTCCATGAGCAGCTCAAGCCGATTATCGGCGGGCTTCTGGTCGGTCTGATCGGCATCGTTTTTCCCCAGGTCATGGGCGATGGTTATCACGTTATTGAAACAACCCTGGCCGGTCAGGGGCCGATAGATGTCCTTATGGCCCTGGTCGTACTCAAGTCCGTTGCCACGGCCATAACGTTGGGCTCGGGCGGGAACGGCGGTGTCTTTGCCCCAGCGCTTTTTATCGGCGCCGTGATCGGCGGCGCCTTCGGCGGCGTCATGCACTACCTGCTGCCCGCATATACGGCAAGCTCGGGTGCTTACGCGACCATCGGTATCGGCGCCTTCCTGGCTGCCTTATCCCATGCACCCTTGACCGCGGTTTTTCTCCTGTTTGAGACGACCGGCAACTACAGGATCGTCATCCCGGTCATGCTGACATCCATTATCGGGACCATCGTCGCCGAAAAGTTTTGTGAAGATTCCATTGATACCGTGGATTTCACCCGTGAAGGGATCAATCTTCATGAGGGTCGGGAAGTGGCTATCATGAAGTCGATCAAAGTGGGCAAGGCGATCACCGAGGATGTCAATCTTATCAGCGAGAACGCCAATGTTAATTATCTGCTCGAACTTTTCCGCCTTGCCCTGAACAGTTTCTATTTCCCGGTGGTCAACCAGGCCGGCAAGATGGTCGGGTTGGTCTCCATGCAGGACGTGAAAAATATCCTGCACGATGAGAAACAGCGGGCCAGTCACCTGGTGGGTGACATTTGCAGCCGGAACGTGATCATGATGACCCCGGATGACAACCTCTACGATGCCATGCGGCTCTTTGACATCAAGGGGATCGACGAAATACCGGTGGTCGAGAGCCAGGAGGAACCCTGGGTCCTGGGAATGATCAGGCGGCAGGACGTCATTGCCGCCTACAACTACGAGGTCCTGAAACGGGGCATTGCCGAAAAGGCGGAAACCGTCTGGATACCTTCTTCCTCACGATAGCCCATTTCGTCCCGCTCCGGTGGCGGGAGCCGGCTCAGTTGGTATACGGTTCCCTGGTGCCCAGGACCTTGCCGGTAATCATCTCCTTGACCGGGGCCGCCGGCTCGGGATCAACCCAGCTTATGAACTGTTCCGTGACCCGTCTGAAATCGCCGTTATCCTTTTTGCACTGTTCGCAGATGGATTCGGCCATGTCGCGGTACATGATGACCTTGCTGGCCGGTTCGCCTTCCTTGTCTACCGCCGCCATCTTGCGGCAGCCGCAGTCCAGGCGGATGACCGCTACGCCCACGGCATCCGGACTGCCCTCGATGATTCCCTCGATCATGGCCCGTTCGCTTTTTTCCGGGGACCGTGTTTCTTTCTTCCTTGTCATGTTGTATCTGGCACCTTATATATTGATGAATGATTGCCGTTAATCTATTCTTTTGCAGGGATGGTGGTCAATACAAATTTTTCTTTAATAAAATATACGGCTTATTGCCGGATATGTCGTTTCGTGTTTTTTTTGTTTTCTCCATGCCTTGGCTGTCGTGCCGGAGCGTCTGCCCGGAGTGCTTTTTATCTTGACAAACAGGAGCTGCTTCGATAAGAGAAAAGGCATCGTGACTCTCGGAGCAGCTCGCTGGGTTTGGCGATTGAGGTGGTTTATATTCATTTAGCTTAATTTATTTCAGGAGGTTTGTATTATGTGGGAGATTGTGGTTGATAAAGACAAGTGTATAGGTGACGAAGAGTGTGTGAATGCCTGCCCGGCTCAGGTTTACGAGATGGTTGACGGCAAATCAGAGGCGGTGAACGCGGACGAATGCCTGGGCTGTGAAACCTGTGTTGAGGTTTGTCCCGAAGGGGCTATCACCGTCACCGAAGTCTGATTTTTCAGATTCACAGTGTCGAATTATAAGCCCATCCCCACCTGGGGGTGGGCTTATGTTGTTTAGAAGTCCGGCTTCGGCCGATGGCAAGGACCTGGGTCCGTGAGCGAGCGTACATTCGCCCCGTAGGGAGGCGGAGTGATTCCGGAAACACTACGGAAATTTAACTGACGCCGTAAATCCAAACCATTATGCAATATTAAAGTAAAAAGCCGTCACGGATTCAGGAATGAATAAACAGAGTATTTCCAGAATGAAGCCCGGGGTCAGCCGGGCGGCTCACCTGTTCACCGCGCCCTTTATCTGGACCGTGGTCGGCGCTGTTCTGATGCTCAGGGGATGGATCTGGACCGGGCCCGGCACGGCCCGCTGGTTTGTCCTGCTTGCTCTGGTACTCGGGACCTTTAAATCATTGTTTGTGCTGGATAAGACGGCCCGGCGGACGATTCGCCGGATTAGCGACATGGAAGACGGGACCTGTATCGGTGCCGTTTATTCCTGGAAGATGTGGTTGCTGGTCGGCCTGATGATGGCCAGTGGTATTACGCTGCGGCATCTCTTTCATCCGGGCATCGTGATCGGGACTTTGTACATGACCATCGGCTGGGCACTGTTCCTATCCAGCCGGCATGGCTGGTTGGCGTGGTTGCATTGGCTCCGGAAATAGGGTGGAAACACCGTTGTATGATTCATTGAACAGGGTAGAGGTCAGCCGGACCGCCCTGCGTTATAATCTTAGGCTCTGTCGGGCTCGGGCGGGAAGGGCGGCGGTCATGGCCATGGTCAAGGCCGACGGTTACGGACACGGTCTGGTCGAGTGCGCCCGTGTTTTTGCCGGGGCCGGGGCGGCTGCTTTCGGCGTTGCCGAGGTGGCGGAGGGAATCGCCCTGCGCGAGGCCGGCCTGGAGCTGCCGGTTTTTGTGCTTGCCGGTCTGCTGCCCGGGATGATTCCGGCCCTCTTGCAGTATAATCTGACCCCGGTGGTGGTCGATCGGCTCATTCTGCCGGAACTGTCCCGCCAGGCCCAACTAAGCGGGAGCGAAATCGGCCTGCATCTCAAGGTTGACGCGGGCATGGGGCGCCAGGGATGCCTGCCGGCGACCGTCCTCGGACTGGTTCGTGAAATCAAGGCCTTGCCGGCCCTGCGTCTTGACGGCATCATGGCCCATTTTCCCATGACGGATGATCCCGACCCGGCGAATACCCGGCAGGTTTTCGACCGCTTCACGGACATGATTCAGGACCTGGCCGATGATGTTGATATCGTGCTGAGCGGCTGTTGTTTCCATATTGCCAATTCGGGCGGCCTGCTGTGCTACTCCATGACCCGGCTGGACATGGTCAGGCCGGGTATCGCCCTGTATGGTTATTATTCCGGGGGTGAACCGGGCCGGACCGGGGCCGGGCCTGAAGCCCTGCTGCCGGCCATGCGTTTCGTTACCAGGATTATCCAGGTCAGGACCGTGCCGGCCGGTACCGCTCTCGGCTACGGCCGGATCTTTACCACCAGCCGGACCACGACGCTGGCCGTGCTGCCGGTGGGGTATGCAAACGGTTATCTGCGCAGTCTCTCGAACCGGGCCGAGGTCCTGGTTTGCGGCCGGCGGGCGCCGGGGGTCGGCCGTGTTTCCATGAACCTGACCCTGATTGATGTTACGGACGTCGAGGGACCGGTAGAGTGGGGAGGCGAGGCCGTCCTGCTGGGCCGCCAGGGCGACGAAACGATTACGGCCGACGAGCTCGCCTCCTGGATGGACACCATCAGCTACGAGGTGCTCTGTCTGTTCGGCAACCTGAACAGACGATATTACCTGGATTGAATAACTGGTCACAGGATCGGTTCCAATTTCATCAACCTTGAATAAGAATGATTAAATCACAACTTAAAGAACTTATTGATACCTGTTTCCAGGATGGCGTGCGGCAAGGGCTGTGGACGGATGTCGCGGCTGACAGCTATACCGTCGAGGTGCCCAAACACGAGGGCCAGGGCGATTTCTCCACCAACATGGCCCTGGTGATCGCCGGCAAGGAAAAACGCCGGCCCCGGGAAGTTGCCGCCCAACTGACCGGGCTGTTAACGGCCCGGCAGGACTTCATCGACAAGGTCGAGGTCGCCGGTCCCGGTTTCGTCAATTTTTTTCTCCAGGATCAGGTCTGGCGGTCGGTGCTGTCGTCGGTCTGTGAGCAGGATGCGGACTTCGGCCTTACGGATATCGGCAACCGGATGAAGGTCATGGTGGAGTTTGTCAGCGCCAATCCCACCGGCCCGCTCAGTATCGGTCACGGCCGCAACGCCGTGTTGGGCGATGCCATTGCCCGTTTGCTGGAAGCGGTCGGTTATGATGTGTGCCGGGAATATTATTTTAATGATGCCGGCCGCCAGATGCGGGTACTCGGCGCTTCCACCAAGGCCCGTTACCTGGAGCTGCTGGGCCTGCCGAATGAATTCCCCGAGGACGGCTACCAGGGCGACTATATTTTCGATATCGCCCGCGCTATCATCGATGAGTCCGGCGACAGTTTGAAGGATGCCGATGTCATGGTCTTCAAGGACCGGGCGCGGACGGCGATTTTCGCCGATATCGAAAAAACCCTGCAGCGGATCGGTATCAGCTTTGATTCTTATTTCAACGAACATACCCTCTACGACAGAGGCTTGATCGACGAGGTGGTTGCCGAGCTGCGCGGCAAGGGGCTGGTCTATGAGAAAGATGGCGCCACCTGGTTCAAGACCACGGACTTGGGCCAGGAACAGGACCGGGTGATCATCAAGAAAACGGGCGAGCCAACTTACCGCCTGCCCGATATCGCCTACCACCGGGAAAAGTTCCGCCGCGGTTTTACCCGGATGATCGATATCTTCGGGGCCGATCATATTGCCACGGTACCCGATGTGCTGGCCGGCATCCGGGCCCTTGGTTATGATGATTCCCGGGTGGAGGTCATTCTGCACCAGTTCGTGACCCTGACCAGGGATGGCAAGCAGGTGAAGATGTCCACCCGCAAGGCCACGTTTATTACCGTGGATGAGCTGCTGGATGAAGTGGGAACTGATGCCCTGCGGTTTTTTTTCCTCATGCGCAAGCCCGACAGCCAGCTTGAGTTCGACCTGGAACTGGCAATCAAGGAAAGTCAGGAGAATCCGGTCTATTATGTCCAGTACGCCCACGCCAGGCTGTGCTCCATTGACCGGCAGGCCGCGGCCAAGAATGTGCAGCCGGTGTTGCCGGACAAGGTTCCGCTTGAGCGGCTGAATGAGCCGGAAGAATACCGGTTGCTAAAGACCCTGGCCGATTATCCGGCCTTGGTCGCCGGGGCGGCCGAGGACCTGGCCCCGCACCGGCTTATTTTTTATCTGCTGGACCTGGCCGGTCTTTTCCACAGTTACTATAATAAACACAAGGTGATTACGGATGATCCGGGCCTGACTGCGGCCCGGCTCCGTTTATGCAGGGCGATGAAAATAGTTTTTCGCAACGGCTTGCACCTGGTCGGTCTGAACGCCCCGGAGAAGATGTAGCCGTTATACGGAAATCATCATGGCAGGGAAAAAACGGAGTCGCAGAAGCAAAAAAATGTTTCGCTTTCAGCTCAGCCCGGCGGGGGTCGCCGGAATAGGGGTGGTCTGTTTTTGTCTTTTTTTATGGATGTTTCTGCTCGGCATCTGGGCAGGGCAGACCATTCTGCTGCCGGCCGGGACTGCCATCCGTACCGGCCATGATGCCAAGGCGGGAGCCCCGGTGCAAAGCCTTGTCCCGGCGGCCAGGAAAAAGCCGGCGCAGCCGGCAACCGGCTAGATGGTGACCGGAATCCCGGCAGCCGGTTTTCTGCGCTCTTGACCTGCCTGCCCGGACTGAGTAAAATACATTATTTTGGCTATGACATTCTCGGTAGCAGTAAAACAGAACATTCGCCCCGCCCGCATGGGGGACGTTAAGGCAATTCACTCCCTGCTGAAACATTTTGCCGACCAGGGCCTGCTTCTCGGCCGCTCCATCAGCTCGTTGTATGATCATCTGCGTGATTTTATCGTCTATGAGGATGATGGCGTTCAGGGCGTGTGCGCCCTGCATATTTGCTGGGAGGACCTGGCGGAGATCCGGTCGCTGGCGGTTGTCGAAGAAAGACAGGGCTGCGGTATCGGCGAGGTTTTGGTGCATGCCTGCCTCAATGAGGTGCAGCGCCTTGAAATCAGCAGGGCTTTTACTCTGACCTACCAGGTGTCCTTTTTCCTGAAGCTGAATTTTGTCGGGATTGATCACCGCGAACTGCCGCACAAGATATGGAGTGATTGTCTGGATTGTCCGCAGTTCCCCGACTGTGACGAAAAGGCGATGATCTGGATTGCCGGGAATAAATGACGGAAAACTGGAGAGTGTCTGTCCAGAAACGATGATTTTTGTTCGAGGTCCAGGCAGGTAAAAAAATAACCTCAGGTATCTAACTGGTATTCCGTGGATTATTTTTGAGCATAACGCCGGGATCAGGCAAAACGACCGCTTCCGGATGAGCACTAAAACACGACAGTATCGTACTGTTGACCATGAAGGATGGTCTTGAAAAATGATAAAGACACTCACCAAGGTTTTTGGTAGCAAAAACGACCGAATTGTCAAGCAGTTGGGCTGTATTGTGGCCAGGATCAACGATCTGGAGCCGTCCATTCAACCGCTAAGTGACGCGGAACTCGCCGGTAAGACTGTCGAGTTCCGGGAGCGGATTGCCAAGGGGGAGTCGCTGGACGACCTGTTGCCGGAGGCCTTTGCCGTGGTTCGCGAGGCGGCCAGCAGGGTGCTTGGCGAGAGGCATTACGATGTCCAGTTGATCGGCGGCATTGTCCTGCATCAAGGCCGGATCGCCGAGATGAAGACCGGCGAAGGCAAGACCCTGACTTCGACCGCGCCCCTCTATCTGAACGCCCTGTCCGGCAAGGGCGCGCATGTGGTCACGGTCAACGATTACCTGGCCAGCCGCGACGTTGAGTGGATGGGCCAGGTGTATCGTTTTCTCGGGCTGAGCACCGGTTCCATTGTCCATGATATGGATGACGCGGCCCGCCAGGAGGCCTATGCGGCCGATATCACTTATGGCACCAATAACGAGTTCGGTTTTGATTACCTGCGCGATAACATGAAGTTCGACATCAAAGAATTCTGTCAGCGCGGCTTCAACTATGCCATTGTCGACGAGGTGGACTCCATTCTTATTGATGAGGCCCGGACCCCGCTGATTATCTCCGGCCCGGCCGATATGTCCACGGCCATGTATGTCAAGGTGGACCGGATCATGCGCCACTTCAAGGAGGAGAAACATTACACCAAGGAGGAAAAGGACCGCCAGGTTCTGCTTACCGACGACGGCGTGGTGTTGGCCGAGGAGCTGCTTGGGGTCGACAACCTTTACGACCCCAATAATATCAATCAGCTGCATCATATCAGCCAGGCCCTCAAGGCCCATGTCCTGTTCCAGCGTGATGTTGACTACATAGTCAGGAACGGCGAGGTGGTTATCGTTGACGAGTTCACCGGCCGGAGCATGGAAGGACGGCGTTATTCCGACGGGCTGCACCAGGCACTGGAGGCCAAGGAAGGGGTCAAGGTCGAAAAGGAAAATCAGACCCTGGCCACCATCACCTTCCAGAATTATTTCCGCATGTACGATACACTGGCCGGCATGACCGGGACGGCGTATACCGAGGCGCCGGAGTTTCAAAAGATTTATAATCTGGACGTGGTGGTGATTCCTACCCACAGGGAGATGGTCCGCAAGGATTTCCCTGATGTAATCTACAAGAACGAGGAGGCCAAAAACGAGGCCATCGTCAGTGAAATCAAAGAGTTGCACAAAAAAGGCCAGCCGATACTGGTCGGGACCATTTCTATCGATGTGTCGGAAAAAATCGCCAAGATGCTGGAAAAGGAAAAGATTGCGCATGAAGTGCTCAATGCCAAGCAGCATGAACGCGAGGCCGAGATCGTGGCCCAGGCAGGACAGAAGGGTAAAGTGACCATTGCCACCAACATGGCGGGCCGCGGCACCGATATCAAGCTCGGTGAAGGGGTGTGCGATCTGGGCGGCCTCCATATCCTCGGTACCAGCAGGCACGAGAGCCGCCGGATCGATAATCAGCTGCGGGGCCGTTCCGGCCGTCAGGGTGATCCCGGGTCCTCGCGTTTTTTTATGTCCCTTGAGGACGACCTGCTGCGAATTTTCGGTTCCGACCGGATCTCCGGTATTATGGATAAGCTCGGCATGGAGGAGGACGAGCCTATTGAGCACGCCATGATCAGCAAGGCCATTGAAAATGCCCAGCGCAAGGTGGAAGGGCATAACTTTGATATTCGTAAACATCTGCTTGAGTATGACGATGTCATGAACAAGCAGCGCGAGGTCATTTACGGCCAGCGCCTCGAGGTCCTCCGGGGCGAAAATATCCGTCTTATTATTGATGATATGATCAGTGACCAAGTTTATCAGGTTGCCCACGAGTTTGCCCAGGAAAAAATTCCGTCGGAAGATTGGGAGTGGGACGGATTCAGGGACCAGGTAGCCGAACTCTTTAACCTGAAGCTGCAATGGAATGATGATGACCGCCTTGATCTCAACCGCAAGGACCTGGCCGCCAAATTGATGGCCGAGGTAAAAAATGCCTACCAGGCACAGGTGGAACGAAACAGCGATGAACAGATGCGGCAGCTTGAGCGCATCATCCTGCTACAGATGGTGGATACGCACTGGAACGAACATCTGCTCAATATGGATCACCTCAAGGAAGGGATCGGCCTGCGCGGTTATGGACAGTTGAATCCCCTAGATGAGTATAAAAAGGAAGGTTTCAACCTGTTTCTTTCCATGATCGGGAGGGTCAAGGAGCAGACCGTGGGGACACTGCTGCGGGTTCAGGTCGTGCAGGACGATGAGGTCGCGCGCCTGGAGGAGGAGCAGCGCCGCCGCGAGCAAGAGATGCAGTTGAAGATGAACCTGGGGGCCGCCGGCGGGGAACCGCCGGAAAGAAAGCCGATCAGGCGCAAGCAGGAAAAAATCGGCCGCAACGCCGCCTGTCCGTGCGGCTCCGGAAAAAAATACAAGAAATGTTGCGGTCGGCTCAATTAGAGAAGACCGCTTGCCCGTTTCTGGCAGCAGGTGGTCTCGCCGCGGATGGATCTGCAGAATAAACGTTTTCTTATCGTGAAACCCAGTTCACTGGGTGATATCGTTCATACCCTGCCGCTGGCGCATGCCCTGAAACGTTGTTATCCTGAAAGTTGGATCGGTTGGATCGTGCAGGAGGCGTATGCCTCCCTGGTCGAGGGTGATCCGGCTGTCGATGCGGTCTATCCCGTCAATATCCCTTCCACCAGTGATCCGCAGGCCGGCCGTCTGGCCTACCTCCATGCCCTGCCGGCCTTGGCGCAAGCCCTGTTCCGGTTACGCCGGCGGTTGCGGCGGGAGCCCTGTGACCTGGTTCTTGATCTCCATGCCTCGTTTCGCAGCGGCCTGTTTGGTCTGACCAACCCCGGCGGTATCAGGATCGGGTTTGCCGATGCCAAGGAGCTGAACCCCCTGTTTCAGCACCGGCGCATCGAAGTGCCGGACTCCGTGGTTCATGCAGTGGACAAAAATATGCTTTTTTGTCACTATCTGCGCTGTCCCCCCGATAAAGGCGACTTTCAGCTCTACAGCAGCGACCGGGACCGGGTCGCTGCTTTTTTACAGGGCCACCGCCTGGGTAACGATGATATTTTGGTCTATGTCAATCCGGCGGCCCGCTGGCGGACGAAATTCTGGGGGGCCGGGAGGTGGGCCGAGCTGGCCGATCGTTTGATTGGCGAAGCCGGTCTGCGGGTCGTCTTTGCCGGTTCGGCAAAGGATCGTGATTATATCGCCGGGGTGAGCGCAAGAATGAGCCGGACCCCCATTGTCGCCGCCGGTGAATTGAGTCTCACGGAAACCGTGGCCTTGCTACAGCGCTCGGCGGTGTATGCCGGGCTTGATTCCGGCCCTATGCACATGGCCGCCATGGCCGGGGTGCCGGTGGTCGCCCTGTTCGGGCCGACCAACCCTGAACGGGTCGGACCCTATGGCGTGGAACATCGCCTGGTCAGGAATGAAGGCCTTGCCTGCCTCGGCTGCCGCAAACGTCGTTGCGGAGTTCCGCGCTGTATGGATGGGATAACGGTTGATCAGGTCTACCGGGCGGTCTTGTCGTTGGCTGATGTCAGGCAGTCTGCCGCCGGAGGCGGGAAGGAGTGAGAGTCAGCCTGATTATTACAACCTATAACTGGCAGGAGGCCATGGAGGTGTCTTTGCTCAGCGCCTTCCGCCAGACAGTTCTGCCTTTCGAGATTGTTGTCGCCGACGACGGTTCCGGCCCCGACACCTGGGAGTTCATCGAGCGGATCGCGGCCGCCGCCCCGGTGCCGGTCATCCATTCCTGGCAGGAGGACAAGGGGTTCAGGCTGGCCCGGAGCCGGAACCGGGCGATCGCCATGGCCCAAGGGGACTACATAATTCTCATTGACGGGGATATCATCCTCGAACGGCATTTTATCGAGGACCATCTCAGGTTTGCCCGGCCGGGATACTTTATTCAAGGGAGCCGGGCGTTGCTGGGCCGGGAACTGTCGGTCCGCGTGCTGACGAAGAAGGTCATGGAGCCCTTGTTCTGTCTATACGCCCGCGACGTGGAAAATAAGAAGAATTGTTGGCGTTTTCATCTGCTGGCCCGGCTGTTTTCTTTTAAAAGTGCCAGTCTAACCGGTATAAAGACGTGTAATTTCGCCTTCTTGAAAGATGACGCAGTCGCGGTTAATGGCTTTAACGAGGAGTTTATCGGCTGGGGGCGCGAAGACAGCGAATTTACCGCCCGCCTGCTCAACAACGGCGTCCGGCGGCAGAATATGAGGTTTAACGCCTTGGCCTATCACCTCTACCATCCGATGAACGACCGTGCCCGCCTTGAATATAATGACCGGATTCTCCGGCGGACAATTGATCTGAAACTGACGTGGTGCGAGAAGGGAATCGACCAGCACCTTGATTGAATATCGGTTCTCCGGGGTGATAACCAGCCCGGCAAACCCTCTGCCTGTCAAAGTTTGCCGGCGCCAGATGTGCGTGATCAAGTCCTGCGATTATACTCCCTGTATATTGCAGGGTTTGAGCGCGTGCAGATGGGGGTGCCGGTGAACTTTGACGATTGATTACGGTTTGAGGGGCGGCGATGCCGGGGGGTGCCAGTCGGACTGCAGCTCGTGCAGTTTGGCATACTTGTAAAAGGTGCCGTTAAAGTTGCCCAGGGCAATGACCAGGCCGGGCCAGCCGTCCAGGATGCCCTGTTTCAGGATGTACATATGAAAAAACGACCAGAGGCCACGGCTCAGGGCGGTAGCCATGGTCGCCCGGCGGCCGTTTTTCGCCAGCTTGTCGGCACCGAGGGTTGAGTACCTGTTGGCCTTGTGGGCAACTTCTTCCAGGTTCTTGTAAGGGAACTGCCAGATCGGCTGCTGCAGGTAACCTGGGGGGCTGTCGGAAATAATGCGGTACTCTTCGTGCACCGGATCGTTTTTAAAGGTCAGGGCTCCTTTCCTGAAGAGCTGCGGCTGCCGGTAATCGGGATAAAAGCCTGAGTGTTTGATCCAGCGGCCCATGAAATAATTGCGGCGGGGAATATAATAGGCATCGACCGCCCTGGCATCCCGGACAGTGCGGAGAATCTCGTCCCGGGCTTCAGGGGTGCAACGTTCATCGGCGTCAAGAGAGAATATCCAGTCATGGCTGCAGGCCGCCATGCCCTGGTTGCGCAGATCGCCGAAGCCGCGGAAATCGATCTGGATGACCCTGGCTCCCATGCCGCTGGCAATGGCGACGGTTTCGTCCTGACTGTGGGAGTCCGCCAGGATGACCTCATCGGCCCAGAGAACCGAATTGATGGCAGCTCTGATTTTTTCCGCTTCGTTGTAGGCGAGAATATAAACAGATATTTTACTCATGCGTGGCGGACAACTTGAGGCCGTGCATGCCCGCCATTGGCCAGCTTAACAACCATCCTGTCTGTTTTCTGCACCCGCGCGACCAGCGTCTTGAAGATTTTCTTGGTAATATCGGGATATTTTTCAATGACTTCCAGGAGCTTGTCCCCGGGGTAGCGCTTGATCGTGCAGCGGCCGATGGAAACGACGGAGGCAAACCTCGGCTCTTTCATCAGGGAAGCCATTTCGCCAAAATATTCACCGGGTTCGGTGATTTCAGCTATTTTTTTGCCGCTCTTGATAACGGCGACCTTGCCCCGTATCAGTTTGAAAAAATCATGGTCCTTGTTGTTTTCCTGGATGATCACATCGCCGTTTTCGTATTCTTCCACTTCCGGATTGACCAGGTAGGCGGGCAGGCTTTCTTTCTGGACCACTGTGCGGCGCAGGACTTCCTCCAGGCTGGTAACCCCCCGCATGGCTTTCTTCAGACCGGCCCGGCGCAACGGCACCATTCCCTCCTGAATCGCAATCTTGCGCAGCTGTTCTTCCGGGACCTCGGCGCTGATGGCCTTGGCGACTTCTTCCGTGACTTCCATCAGTTCAAAGAAGCCGACCCGGCCCCGATAGCCGAGGCCGTTGCATTTTGCGCAGCCCACGGGGCCGTAAAGTTGCAGGCCCTCAAGTTCTTCTTCTTTGAAGCCGGCGTTGAGCAATGTTTTTTCATCATGCTGAACAACAATCTTGCAACTGGCGCACAGCCGCCGGCCCAGGCGTTGGGACAGGACCATGGTCAGCGAGGAGGCCAGCATATAGGGAGGGATGCCGATATCAACCATCCGGGCGACCGTAGCCGGGGAATCGTTGGTATGAAGGGTGGAGAAGACCAGGTGGCCGGTCATGGCTGCTTTCATGGAGATCTCCGCCGTGTCGAGATCCCGGATCTCACCAACCATGATAATGTCCGGGTCCTGGCGGAGGAAGGCCCTGAGGGCGGCGGGAAAGGTCATGCCCACCTCGACGTTGACATTGACCTGGTTGATGCCCTTGAAGTTGAATTCCACCGGATCCTCGGCCGTCAGGATCTTGATGTCTTCCTTGTTCAGTGAGTTGAGGGCCGAGTACAGGGTAACGGTTTTACCCGACCCTGTCGGTCCGGTGACCAGCAAGAGACCTTGGGGCCTCTGCAGACAGCGTTTCAGGGTGGAATAGGTCTCGACTTCAAAACCAAGTTTGGTCAGGTCGACGTCGAGCGAGCTTTTGTCCAGGATCCGGAGAACAATGCCTTCGCCGTAGAGTAGCGGCAGGGTGGAGACCCGGAAATCCACGGCCCTGTTGCGGCCGATCCGCATCTTGATCCGGCCGTCCTGGGGAACCCGCCGCTCGGTAATATTAAGATCGGCCAGGATCTTCATGCGGGCGATCAAGGCGTTTTGAATGGTCATGGGCAGGTTCATGGACTTGAAGAGCGAACCGTCCTTACGGTAACGCACCTGCATGTTTTTTTCAAACGGTTCGATGTGAATGTCGCTGACTCCTTCCTGGACCGCCTTGATCAGGATGCCGTTAACCAGCTTGATGATCGGGGCATCAGAGGCCGAAAATTGGTCATATGCAGTCTCTTCATTTTTGCTGCTTTCAATCTCAAAATCATCGGCGGCATCGGAGACCAGGGTGCCGAAGTCGTCGACCTGGGTAACGGTTTCTTCTTCTACTGTCGTGTCCGGCGGGGTGAAGAAAGAATTATATTCCTCGTCGTCTATTTTGTAATAGGTGCGGTAGGCATCAATGATTTCCTTGAAGGTGGAGACGCAGACGTTGAGTCCTTTTTGAACTGTTTCCTGCAGTTCTTCCACCTCGGCCGTATCCGTCGGTTCGGCCATGGTAATTTGTAGGGTGTCGCCGGCCAGCCGTAGCGGGAAGGCCATGAATCTCTTGGCGATATCGTAAGGGAGGAGTTTTATGGCGTCTTCGCTCGGCGGTTCCGAGGAAATTTGTACCGCCGGGTAGTTGTGCATCCTGCTCAGGAAGTTGACAACGGTATCCTGTTCAATAATACCGGCATCGAGCAGGATTTGGCTCAGACGCTTGCCGGTTCTTTTCTGTTCCTTTCTGGCCTGTTCAAACTGGTGTGCGGTAATATAACCGGACTTGCTGAGCAGTTCGCCGATTTTGATCTTGCCTGCGCCTGACTGGTCCTTGATGGTTCGCTTGAGGGAGAATTTAGACGAGCCCGCAATGTTTTTCTTATATCCTGATTTTACAGCCATGTTTGCATGAGAGGCGGCAATTTTTTAGATGATTAGAAAAAAAATTATCTCATAATTACAGTACTGAATCCAATATAATTTTACTACAAAAAAAACAACTAGTCAAGAAGAGTTCTTCTTGACCAGTTGTTTGTAAGAAATGAAATTTTCAGTTGGTCAGAACAGGCCCTTGACCTTTCCTGTCTCAACATCGACATCGATCCGGCGGTAGGCTGGATCGGAGGCGGTACCCGGCATCAGGCTGATGGCCCCGGCGACCGGCACGACAAAGCCGGCCCCCTTGTAGGTGAGGATGTCGCGAATGGGCAGGGTCCAGCCCCGCGGCGTGCCCTTGAGCGCCGGGTTATGGGACAGCGACAGGTGCGTCTTGACCATGCAGGTCCCCATATTCTTCGACTCCGGATCAGCTTCGATTCGTTTCAGCTTGGCCTGGGCCTCGGGTGAATAGCTGACGCCGTCACCGCCGTAGACCTCCTTGACGATCAGCTCGATGCGCTGGGACAGCGGGGTGTCGAGGTCGTAGAGAAACTTGAAGTCATTGGGTTCTTCACAGGCCTCCATGACGGCATCGGCAAACTCGAGGGCGCCGTCGCCGCCGTGCTCCCAATGGCGCGACAGGGCAACGCGGGCGCCGGCGGCCTCGGACTGGCGGCGGACAGCCTTGATCTCCTCGTCGGTGTCCGTGTAAAAGGCATTGATGCAGACAACGGGGTTGATACCGGCCTTTTTGACCGTCTCGATGTGATGGATGAGGTTCTTGCAGCCTTCCTCCACCCAGCCGACATTCTCCTTGCCGTATTCTTCAGGCATGGGTTTGCCCGGGACCGGGATCGGTGCCCCGCCGTGGCACTTGAGGGCCCGGATGGTCGCCACGATAACGGCGCAGTTGGGTTTGAGGTTTGAGAAACGGCATTTGAGGTTCCAGAATTTCTCAAAGCCGATATCGGCGCCAAAGCCGGACTCGGTGACGTTGTAGTCGGCAAGTTTCAGCGCGACCCGGTCGGCGATGATCGAGGACTGGCCGATGGCAATGTTGGCAAACGGCCCGGCATGGACCATGACCGGCTGACCTTCCAGGGTCTGCATCAGGTTGGGGTTGATGGCGTCCACCATCCAGGCGGTCATGGCACCGTCGACTTCGAGGTCCGCCGTGGTGATCGGCCGGTCCCGGCGGTCGTAGGCGACAACAATCTTGGCGATCCGCTCGCGCATGTCCCGCAGGTCATTGGCTACGGCCAGGATGGCCATGATTTCCGAACTGACGGCAATGCTGAACTTGGACTGCATGGTGACGCCGTCCATTTTGCCGCCGATACCGATGGTGATATTACGCAGGGCCTGGGCGCAGTAATCGATGACCCAGCCCAATTCGATCTTCTTGGGATGAATGTCAAGGCGTTTCAGGCCGCGCTTGGCCAGGATTTCGTCGGTGTAGTTGGCCTCATGCTGCATGCGGGAGGTCAGGGCCACCATGCCGAGGTTGTGGGCATTCATGATGGCATTGATATCGCCGGTCATGCCGAGGGAAAAAGGAGTCAGCGGGATACACTGGGACAGGCCGCCGCCGGCGGCGCTGCCTTTGATATTCATGGTCGGCCCGCCCGAGGGTTGACGGATGGTGCCGATAACCGACTTGTTGCG
>VAPG01008769.1_pt1 | contig 21423 bp, 25 predicted proteins | sample 3393851 | NCBI WGS metagenome assembly VAPG01 (sample SAMN08290438, study PRJNA428436) | hydrothermal vent metagenome | isolation source: Deep-sea hydrothermal vent chimney | place: Atlantic Ocean: South-mid Altantic Ridge | depth 2194 m m
CGCACTTTTGAAGCCATGCTCAGTGCATATCAAGAAAGTGCAACGCTGAGTCTGAGCCGGGTGTAAAGCCCCGTAGGGCGCGACCTGAAGCATGCATCTGCCGCGTTGTGAACCTGAAGAATGGAACAACCATTCTGCGGCGGCTCACGCCTTGCAGCTACATGCTTCAGGTCACGCAGAGGACATAAGCAATTAATAGAGGTGCCCTTAAAACATATGCAGCTGAAAAAATTAAAAATAGACAAGTCGTTTATTATCGACATTGATCAAAATGATAATGACTCTGCGATTACCAATGCCGCCATCCAGATGGCACATGGCCTGGGGCTGTCGGTTGTTGCCGAAGGTATCGAAAGCGAAGATATCTGGCACCGACTGCGGCAGATGGGCTGTGATTATGGTCAGGGTTACTGGATAGCACGCCCCATGCCGATGGATGATTTACTGGTGTGGATAGACAATCACCACAACCTGCTCAAACCTTCCACAGGATAAGCAGAACATAATCTACAATAGATTAACCAGCTGCTGAACCCGTGAGCGAATTTCTTCTTCGTCATGAAGTTGCATGATGTTTTTCACTTCAAGCTGCAGATTTTTAAGTGTGCTGTTGATGATGATGTGTTTGACTTCCAGCAGGGCATTCGCCTGCACGCTGAAATATTTCAGTCCCATACCAAGCAGCAGGCGAGTATATAAGGTATCGCTCGCCATCTCGCCGCACATCGAAACTGGGATGTTAGCTCTTTCGCCGGCATCGATGGTCATCTGAATCAGCTTTAACACCGCCGGGTGCAGCGGGTTGAATAGATAGTTAACTTCATCATCGATGCGATCAATCGCCAGCGTGTACTGGATTAAATCATTGGTGCCGATGGAGAGGAAATCCAGCTTGCGGGCAAAGGCATCGGCGGCCAGGGCAGCGGCGGGAACCTCGATCATGGCGCCGACCGGTATCTTGCTGTCGTAGGCGATGTTTTTCTTTTTCAGTGTTTGTTTTGCCTGTTCGATCAGAGTCAGCACCTGGTCAATCTCGCCGGTGTTAGTCAGCATGGGGATCATGATGCGCACCGGGCCGAGGGCCGAGGCGCGTAATATGGCGAGCAGTTGCGGCATGAAATCCTGTGGTTCTTTCAGGCAGCGACGAATGGCACGCAGTCCCATCGCCGGGTTGTGTGCCATCGGGCCATGATCGATGGTTTCCTGAATTTCCTTGTCTGCGCCCAGATCCATGGTGCGAATGGTCAGCGGTTTGCCGTTAAGGGCTTTTATTGCACGCTTATAGGTTTTGAAATGTGTTTGCTGGTCGGGCCATTGATTGAGTTCGATGAACAACATTTCGGTGCGATATAAACCGACACCGGTGTCATCGTGTTTTTTGATGGTGCGAATATCGGCGGGCCGGTCAATATTGCCGTGCAGGGTGATCTGTTCCTTGTCGAGCGTGATCGCGGGTTTGCCGCTGAGGTCATTTAACAGATTGCGTTTGCTGGTCTCGTCACGTTTGACTGCGCGGTAATATTTGAGTGATTTTTTATCGGGTGAGTTGATGACCACGCCGCTGAAGCCATCGATGACCAGAATCTCGTTGTGGTGAATCAGCTGGCGCGCATGGTGCAGGCCGACGATGGCAGGGATGCCGAGATTTCTGGCAAGGATGGCGGTGTGTGATAACGGGCCGCCGTATTCAGTGATGAAACCGGCCACTTTCTGATGTTGCATCATGATGGTGTCAGCCGGTGTCAGGTCGTCGGCGACAATGATTTTTCCTTTATACGACTTGCCATCGTGAACGTCTTTTTCCCCGGCAAGCGCAGTTTGTATGCGTTTGACTACGTGTAACACATCATCTTTGCGGGTGCGCAGGTAAGGGTCTTCCATCTCGTCGAACACCTGCATCAGACGTTCGCCCTGCATCTGTAATGCCCATTCTGCATTGCAGGAGAATTCTTTGATATTGGCGATGGTGCCTTCGTCGAAGGCCGGGTCTTCCAGCATCAACAGATGGGTGTCGATGAAAACAAGGATGTCGTCGGCAGTGTCCTTTGCGATATTTATCTTGATGTCGTGTAACTGTTTGCTTGCCAGCTTCATGGCTTCTTTGAAGCGTTTTATTTCTGGCGGAATTTCAGCGGCACTCAGTATTTGCTGGCTGGCAGCAATCTGTTCACGTGCGAGCAGGTAGGCTTCACCGATTGCGATGCCTTTTGATACGCCTATGCCGCTGATGTAAATGCTCATGAGAAGGCAGTGAATAGTGAATAGTGAATAGTGAACAGTACAAGCTGCGGGAAAGTGCTGAGTTGAGTCTGCGATTGTTTTGTCGTGTTTTTATAATCCATTTTTTATTATCTTTTTTGTATTCTCATCGGGTAATAAATTAAAAACAGTGAGCAACATAAAAACACTTTGTTTCAATGGTGAATATTTTAAAATTCACTATTCACTATTCACTATTCACTATTTTTATTCGTCTTCATTAAAACGATTGTTAATCAGTTCTTCAATTTTTTTTATACTCTCTGCTTCATCTTCGCCGTCGGCGTAAAGGGTGATCTCGCTGCCTTTGCCGGCGGCCAGCATCATCACGCCCATGATGCTTTTGCCGTTGACGCGGCGCTTGTCTTTTTCGATTTCGATGTGTGAGGAGAAGCTGGATGCCAGCTGTACGAACTGTGCGGCGGCTCTTGCGTGCAGCCCCAGTTTGTTAATGATTTCGATTTTTTTGCTTAAGCTCATAATTTTATTTGTTCGATTTTTTATCGGACTCTAATTTATCAGAGTCTGAAGCTGTTGTGCTGTATGCCTTTTCTGGCACCGTCCAGTGCTTTTTGCAGCAATGTTGTGACGCCCTCATCACGGTAGTTTAACAGGCGGATGATCATCGGCAGGTTAACACCACTGATCAGGTCTGCGTGGTGTTTGTCGGCTGTTTTCTGCGCAACGTTACTTGGTGTGCTGCCGTAGATGTCAGTGATGATCAGCAGGCCCTGTGTGGTATCGAGTTGTTCGAGTCGGTTGTCGATGTCTTCGAGCATCGCGTTGGTGTCGGCATCCATGGGAATTTCGAGGTAGGAAAGGTTGTTATTTGTTTTCTGTAATATGGCTTCGCCGATATTTATCAGCTGGCTGGCGATGCCTTCGTGGGTGATGAAGAATAGTGCAACGCTCATTATGCTTCTTCGTAACCCATCTCGCGGTGGTGTACCGAGACCAGTTCGTGGCTGTCCCTGAATTCGTCGTGCAATGTTTCGGCAATAAAAACCGAGCGATGCTGGCCGCCGGTGCAGCCGATGGAGACGGTTAGATAATAACGGTTTTGTTTTTTAAACTTTGGTATAACAAAATTTAAAAACTGTGTGATGTGTTCCAGCATCTGTTGCACGTCTTCCTGTTCCTGCAAAAAGGCGATAACTTCCGGGTCCTGGCCGGTGAATGAACGCAGGTTTGGTTCCCAGTGCGGGTTGGGCAGGCAGCGTACGTCAAACACAAAATCTGAATCCGCCGGTGCGCCATTTTTAAAACCGAAAGAATTAAACAGCAGTGAAAGTTTTGTCGCCGGGCGTTTTACCACGCGTTCTTTGATGTAGCTTCTTAACTCGTGGATGTTGGTGTAAGTGGTATCGATGTACAGATTGGCGGCGGTGGCAACATCTTTTAGCAGGTTGCGTTCGACTTCGATAGCCTCGGACAGGGGCAGGCCTTTTTTGGTCAGCGGGTGGCGACGCCGGGTATCGCTGAAGCGTTTTATCAGGGTTTCGAGTTCTGCCTGCAGATAGATTATTTCGATCTCGATTTTGGTATCGGCATCACGCTGCTGTATCCACTCAACAATGGAACTGAAATCACGCAGGTCTTCCGAGTCACTTCGTGCGTCGATGCCGACAGCGATGTGATCGTACAACTGTACTTTTCGGCTGAGGATACGTTCGACAAATTGAGGTAGCAGGCCGATGGGTAAATTATCGACGCAGTAATAGTCTTCGTCTTCGAGGGTGTGCAAAGCAACCGTCTTGCCGGAACCGGACAAACCGCTGATGATGACTAGTTTCATGAGTGATCGCTATCGTTTTCGATGGCTCGTTGCTGTAAATCGATTAGTTGCTGGCTGGCGTCGTAACCGTTGTCGCGCAGGATGTGGTTGCGCACAGCTGCTTCGACGATGACCGCAAGGTTGCGACCGGGTGCCACCGGAATCAGGGTGACCGGGATTTCGACATTGAGGATTTTTTGCATACGGGTGCGCCCCGTCAGACGGCTGAAGTCACTGATGTTGTCGTCGTTCATTCTTTCCATGTGGATGATTAGACGTAAATATTTGTTGATTTTTATCGCGTTGTCACCGTACATTTCGCGTACGTTTAATACGCCGAGGCCGCGCACTTCCATAAATCCCTGCAGAATGCTTGGGCTGCGGCCATCGAGAATGTCCGGGCCAATCTTGGTAAATTCGGGTGCGTCGTCGGCGATCAGGCGATGGCCACGCGAGATCAGTTCCAGCGCCAGCTCGCTTTTACCGACACTGCTCTCGCCGGTAATCAATACGCCAGTGCCCAGTACTTCCATATAAACGCCGTGCAGAATTTCTTTGTTGGAAAATAATTTGTGCAGATAATAACGTGCGGTATCGACCACATCGTTGCTTTCAGCTTTGCAGCTGAGTACCGGTACACTGTATTTGTTGGCGTACTCGGCGAGGATGTCTGGCACCGGCAGGCCGTCTGATAATATGATGGCAACGGTCTTGTTGGTGAACAGTTGGGTCAGTGTGCTGTTTCTGAAATCATCGTCCAGTGACTGCAAATAATCGCATTCGGTTTTGCCGATGACCTGGATGATATTGTTGTGGATCAGGTTGAGGTGACCGATCAATGTGGCGTGTTCGTTGACATCAACTTCGTGCAACGGACGTTTGGGGTCTTCCTCGCCGGCAGCCCATTTCAGTTCAATCTTGCTGGCAAGATTGATGATGATCGATTCGGCGGAAAGAATTTCTTTCATTTTATTTTTTGATGCGACATGATGATGCCTGTGATGTTAGCTGCCAGTTGATAAGGTGTTTATATATTTCGCCCTGGTCGCTGGTATCACGAATAGCCTTGCAAAAGTTGGCATTGTTAAAAAGTGTCGCCAGGTAGGCCAGTATTTTTAAGTGTTCGTCGGTGTAGTGTTCCGGCACCATCAGAGCGAAGATGAGATCGGTCTTCTGCTCGTCAGGACTGTCAAAATCGACGCCTTTCTCGAGTTTTAAAAAAGCGCCGATGGCGTGTTCGGTGAGACTGGTACGCGTGTGCGGCAAGGCAACACCATGTCCCATGCTGGTGGACCCCAGCTTTTCTCTATCGGTCAGTAACTGGAAGATGTCGAGTGCATCGATTTCTTCTTCGGCGGGTTGACTGGCTGACTGCTTGATGCGGTTGGCTTCGTTTGCCAGTAGTTCAGCCAGTAGTTCTAGTGCGCGCTTTTTACTTTTTATATCGTTGTTGCTAATAACAGCATTCGAGCTGATTAGTGTCTCAAGGTTCATGTTACTGCTGGTGCCTTTTAAGTATTCAATCTCGAATGCTGTTGTTGGTGTCAGGATTTAGCTGGCTTGCTTATTCGGCTTCTTCCAGGCTGAAGTCGTTGTTGTGTTTATTGTGCAGATGATTGGTCACTTTTTCCTTGCGTTTTTTCACCTGCCGGTCGAGTTTGTCGACCAGATGATCAATCGCTGCGTACATATCATCTTCTGTGCAATTGGCAAAAACATCGTGCCCGCTCATGTGCACTGTGGCTTCTGCTTTGTGTCGTCCACCCTCTACTTCGAGGATGACGTGAATGTTACTGACTTTATCGAAGTGGCGCTCGAGTCGCGTCATTTTTTCATTGACGTAATCTTTTAATGAATCGGTAATTTCGATGTGATGACCTGTCAGTTCTATTTGCATGTGCATTTCTCCACGGTTGTTTAACGGAGTCTCTAGTCGACACTCCTAGGCTAAGCGCTTGCGCTCGTTGGATGGTGGTATCAACATAGACTCTCTATATTTTGCCACAGTTCGACGTGCAACATTAATACCTTCTTTGACTAATAATGAAGAAATTTTGTTGTCGCTCATCGGTTTTTTAGGGTTTTCGTTTTCAATCAGTTTTTTCACCATGGAACGGATGGCGGTGGCGGAGCATTCGCCGCCGTCGGCGGTGCCGACATGACTGGAAAAGAAGAATTTGAATTCGTATACGCCACGCGGTGTGTGCATGAATTTGTTGGTGGTGACACGCGAGATGGTGGATTCGTGCATTTCCAGTTCTTCGGCGATATCACGTAGCACCATGGGTTTCATGCCTTCGTCGCCATAATCCAGGAACAGCCGCTGGCGTTCGACGATGGCGTTGCCGACACGTTGCAGGGTGTCGCTGCGGCTTTGCAGGCTTTTCAGGAACCAGCGTGCTTCCTGCAGGCTGTTGCGCAGGTAGCTGGTGTTTTTGCCGCGACCGGCGTTTTTCAGGTGGTTTTCGTAGATCGCGTTGATTTTTAAATTGGGTGAGGCGTCGGGGTTCAGGCTGACATGCCACTGGCCGTTGATTTTGCGTACAAATATGTCGGGTATTACGTATTGTGCATTGTTGCGCGAGATACTGGCACCGGGTTTCGGGTTGAGTGCCTGGATGAAAGTGATTAGTTCTTTCAGCTGGGCTTCGTCACGCCGGGTTTTTTTCTGCAGACGGGCGTAATCATGCGCGCCGAGCAAGTTGAGGTGGTGTTCGATGATGTTTTGTACATCATTCAACCCCGGTGTCTGTGCATCAAACTGTTCCAGTTGCAGCAGCAGGCATTCTTTCAGGGTGCGTGCGGCGATGCCTATCGGGTCAAAGTGCTGCACACGATGTAATACGGCTTCGACTTCATCCAGCTCAATGTCCAGTTCGTCTTTCAGACCGTCATATATTTCTTCAATTGATTCAGTGAGATAGCCGTCGTCATTGATGGCATCGATGATGGCGATGGCGATGATGTGGTCGTTGTCGCTGAACTGCGAATTGTGCAACTGCCAGACCAGATGTTCGCTTAAAGTGTCGCCTTCGATGCTCTGGTTTTCCAGAAAATCGTTGTTGGAATCACTGCTGGCCTGGCTGCTGGGTGCGGTGGCGGTGGTGATGTCGTAGGTGTCTTCCCAGTTGGCATCAACTGCCAGCTCGTCCGGCATCGCCTGCTGGTTTTCCATGTCCAGGTGCGGGTCGTCGTTTTCCGCACTTTTTTCACTGGCGTTGTTTAGGTTGTCGAGTTCCTGTTTCTCGGCCTGGCTTTTGGCTTCGACCGAAACTTCCTGGTTCTCTTCTTCCTGTTCCAGCATAGGATTTTCTTCCAGTGCCTGCTGAATCTCGCTCTGCAATTCGAGTGTTGACAGCTGCAGCAGGCGTATTGCCTGTTGTAGCTGCGGGGTCATCGTGAGGTGTTGACCAAGTTTTAGCTGAAGGGTTGGCTTCATGGTGATTCTGTCGACAGATTTGTCCGTTTACCGTGCTGCGGTGGTTTGATCTGGTGGGGTGTGGTGCAGCACAAATGAATAAAAATGTCGTTATTTCTCCGTTACATCGATTTTAATTCTTAGATTACGTTTATACGAAAATTATAGTCGAAAATCACGGCCAAGATAGACTTCTCGTACTTCTTCGTTAGAAAGAATCTCTTCCGGTTGTCCTTTGGCAATAATCTTTCCCCCGCTGAGAATGTATGCTCTGTTGCAGATTCCCAATGTTTCACGAACATTATGGTCGGTAATGAGCACGCCAATATTGCGCTCTATCAAGTGTTTGACGATTTTTTGAATTTCGATGACCGATATCGGATCGACCCCGGCAAATGGCTCATCGAGTAATATAAAAGCGGGTTGCGAGGCCAGCGCACGGGCGATCTCGACGCGCCGGCGTTCACCGCCGGACAGGCTCATGCCGATATTTTGGCGGATATGGTCAATTTGCAGATCATCGATCAGTGCGTCCAGCTTTTCTTTACGCTGCTGCTTGCTGAGGTTTTTTTTGGCTTCCAGTACGGCCAGGATGTTGTCTTCGACGCTGAGTTTTCTGAACACCGAGGCTTCCTGCGGCAGATACCCCAGTCCCCGTTGCGCACGGGCGTGCATAGGCAGGCGGGTGATGTCCTGATTGTCCAGTGTGATAGTGCCTTTATCGGCGCGTACCAGCCCCACCACCATGTAGAAACTGGTGGTTTTGCCAGCGCCGTTGGGGCCGAGCAGGCCAACGACTTCGCCGCTGTTTACCTCGAACGAGACGTCATCAACCACGGTGCGTGATTTATAAGCCTTGACCAGATTGTTGGCGCGTAGTGTCGGCATTTTATTTGGTAGCCGGCGTTTTTTTAGGTGTTAATGTGATGTTTACTCGCTGCTTTGAGTTTGTGCCGGATGCGGTCGAGCTTGAACCGTTTTTATCGCCGGCGATGACGATTTTATTTTTTGTGTCATAGGTAATTTTCTGGCTGTTCACCTGGTTGTCCGGCTGTGTTAGCTGGGCGTTGATGGTCATCACCAGTTTGTTCTGGTTAGCGGTATAAACCATGTGTTCGCTCTGAGCCTGGATGTGTTCACCTTTTTCTGTGACGTGGTTGTAATGTGCGGGTTTGCCGGTGACGGTGATGCGCTCGATCTCGTTGTTGCTTTGCTGCACGGTGACTTTATCGCCGGTGAGTTTTAGTTCACCCTGACGGATTTTTACATTGCCGGTGTAGACGCTGTAACCGGTTTCGATATTCAGTTGCATGTGATCAGCATCGATGAATATCTTTTCGACCGTTTCAACGTCTGCCGCCTGGCTGGCTGACTGGGCAAAAAACAGTAGCGCGGTTAATAAAGTAAAAAAAAGTGTTTTAATCATAAGGCAAATAAAAACCGCTGACGCTGGAGGAGAGTTCCAGCTCGCTGGTTTTATTATTATAAATCATCCCAGTGGATGTTAGCTGCGATTTCCCCTGCGTGATGTCGACCTGTGTCCGGGTCTGTGCGATTTGTGTTTTGGTGTGGATCAGCATGTACTGGCTGCGGATGATGACAGCCGGTTCGGTATTTTGTTGTTGCATCAGCACATTTTTTTTCAGCTGGATGGTGTTATTTTTATCATTGATCAGTGCGGTGTCGGCACTGATGATCCATTGTTTGTCTGCGTCCAGCAGGTGAAAAACGGGCTGTTCGACCCGGCTCGCGTCGGAATCGTTGTAACGTTCCAGATGCTTGCCATTAAGCGTGTAAGATGGCGCACCGTTCTCGTTCATTGCTGTCATTTCGAAATCATTCATAAAAACTTCGACATAACGCTTGCTGGGCGCGGGCTGAAATAAATTATTCTCACCAAAATTACCGGTGGTTGACCACCAGGCGATAACGGCGACGGCGAAAAATACGACAAGACTGATAAGCCGCTTCATCTCGGGCAGTTATTTTTGCGGGTAGAGGTAGGAGTGAAGTTTGTCACTGAGCAGACCCTTGGCTTCGAGGATGAATTCACAGACATCACGCACCGCACCGTGACCGCCGTTGCGCTCGGTGATCCAGTGTGCGTGCTGTTTTACAAACGGATGTGCGTTTTGCACCGCGATAGCAAATTCCAGCTGCGACATAATCGGCAGATCGACCACGTCATCACCAACATAGGTGATCTGGTTTTTGTCGAGTTTCACTTCTTTGAGCAACGATTCGAAAGCCGGAACCTTGTCACGATAACCCTGGTACAAAATCGTGATACCCAGGTCATTCATCCGGTGTTTCACCAGCTCGGATTTGCGCCCGGTGATGACCGCAACTTTTACGCCGCATTCCTGCAACATGCGCAGGCCGTGGCCGTCGAGTGAATTGAAGGCTTTATATTCGCCGCCGTTGTTATCGAAGAAAAGACTGCCGTCGGTCATAACGCCGTCGATGTCGAAAATGACAAGCTCGATGTTTTTTGCTTTTTCTATTAAATCCATGATTAACCAGTGAATAGTGAACAGTTAATAGTGAACAGTACAAGCGAAGCAAAGAGTGGTTTTTGTTTTTTTCACTATTCGTTATTCACTATTAACTATTCACTGTTTTTCTTACATGATGCCAGCGCGCAATATGTCATGCATATTAAACGCACCAACTAATTTATTGTTGTCATCAACCACCAGCAAACCATTAATGCCATGGTCGTCCATCTGTTTGACGATGCTGGCGGCCAGTTCATCCGGCGTGGCGGTGCGGCAATTTCGGGTCATGACATCGCTGATGGCGGTGCTGTGTACGTCGATGTTTTTATCCAGCGAGCGGCGCAGGTCGCCGTCGGTGTACAGCCCCAGCACTTTGTCTTCGGCATCGACGATGGCGGTCATGCCCAGGCCTTTTTTGCTCATCTCCAGCAGGGCCTGCGAAACGCTGGCATCTTCCGCTACTTTGGGGATGAGATCGCCGCTGTGCATGATGTCGGATACGTGCAGCAATAATCGTCTGCCCAGGCTGCCGCCGGGGTGCGACAGGGCGAAATCTTCGGCGGTAAAACCGCGTGCCTGCAACAGTGCAACTGCCAGTGCATCACCCATTACCAGTGCCACCGTGGTGCTGGAGGTGGGAGCGAGGTCGTGCGGGCAGGCTTCTTTGCTGACGCAAACATCCAGATTGATGTTGGCGGCAGTGGCCAGTGTGGAATTTTTATCGCCGGTCATGCTGATCAGTGGTACGCCAAAACGTTTCAGAATCGGGATGATGGTGGCGATTTCAGCGGTATTGCCGGAATTGGACAGCGCGATGACCACGTCATTTTTTGTGATCATGCCCAGGTCGCCGTGGCTGGCTTCGCCGGGATGAACAAAAAAAGCCGGACTGCCGGTGCTGGCCAGGGTGGCGGCGATCTTGCCGCCGATGTGGCCGGATTTTCCCATGCCGGTGACCACGATGCGGCCTTTGCAATTCAGCAACAGTTCGCAGGCATCGGCAAAACTTTCATCGATGCGGCTTTGCAAAGCGCTAATCTCTGCCAGCTCGGTAGCGATGACTTCGCGGCCTAGCTGTTGAAAATCGACCTGTTTGTTTGCTGGCATGAATTCTGTCCTTCGCTATCGTTTTACGCGCTGATGCTGAAAAATAACAGCATTTGGTACGCAATGAAAGCACTGACTAACAGACCACCTTCGAAGCGATTAATTCGCCCTTTGCTGCGAAAACCATAAGCCATGATAAATAGCGAGACGGTCAGGATCAAAACGATGGGCAGGTCGCGATATAGAATATCCTGCTGGAAGCTTCCAGGACTGATCAGCGCGGGAATGGCCAGCACTCCCAGGGTGTTGAACAGGTTGGAGCCGACCACGTTGCCGATGGCGATATCGTGTTCATTTTTCAGCGCGCCGGTGATGGAAGCGGCGAGTTCCGGCAGGCTGGTGCCGATGGCGATGATGGTGAGGCCGATAATCAGTTCGCTGACACCAAAGCTGGTGGCGATGTTGACTGCGCCCCAGACCAGTATTTTTGAGCTGATGGTGAGCAGCACCAGACCGGCGACCAGCCAGAACAGGGCGTGTGAGGTCGGCATCTCGTCGGGCATTTCTTCGATGTATTCGTTGGTTAAGGTTTCCTCTGTCGGATTTTTCATGCCGGCGCGGGCAATCCACCACATCAGCAAAAACAGCAGGCTGAGCAGGATAAAACCGTCGAGCTGAGTTAGCGTCATATCACGCATCAGCGCCAGCGTCAGCAGGGTGGCAAACAGCAGGATCGGCAGCTCTTTTTTGATGATGCGAGAATGCACATCTAACGGTGTAATCAGCGCAGCAACGCCGAGTACCAGCGTGATGTTGGTGATATTGGAACCCAGTGCGTTACCGATCGCCATCGCCGGGCTACCATCGTAAGAGGCGAAACCTGCGACCATCATCTCTGGCGCAGAGGTGCCAAAGCCGACGATGGTCAGACCAATGATCAACGGCGGTACATCAAAGTTGCGTGCAGTGGCAGCCGCGCCGATGATAAAACGGTCGGCGCTCCAGATCAGCAAAATAAAACCGGTAATAATGGCGAGTGAATCGATTAACATAGAGTGGTAAACAGGGTTGTGAGTAGGGCTTGACGCATTTTGAATATCAGGGCTTTTTATTATTAGGACAGGGCTGGGGTTTCAGGAAACGCTGATCAAGCTGATTCGAGTTTCTCTGGATGCGAAGAATACGCTATGTGGCGATATTCGCCAAGAAACCTTTTGACGAAATTCAGGAAAAAGGCAGGAAAGATATTGAAACAGACAATCAATTTAGGCGCTTACAGCTGGCGGCATGAGCACTGGTCGGGTACTTTTTATCCGCAAGATCTGCCGATGGCGGACGATGAAGACTGGCGGCTGGCGTATTACAGCAATGAATTTAACGCAGTGCTGGTGCCCGCCGATTACTGGCAAGACGCGCAGAATGTCGACTGTGAAGACTGGCTGGATAGTGTGCACACAGATTTTCAGTTTTTTGTGGAATGCCGGGCCGACATGCTGGACAGTCTTGCGCTGGCCGATTTGACGGCGGCATTAAAAAAACTGTCGCCGCAGTTATCTGCACTGGTTTTTCTGGATGATGATCCGCCGATGCCTGAGTCTGTAAAACAAGCGTTTGTCGAGCTGGCTGCCTCGTTGCAGCTTGAGCTGATTGATGTTGCCGTCGACGACGGGCGTTTTCTTTTGCTCGAAGATAATCTATCAGACCTGCGAGCGATCAGAGCCACGGTCGAGCAATTTGCGGCGCAGCGTGATGATGCGCGGTTCGAGTCCACTATCATCGTTAATCACGCGCAATTACAGGCCGGTGATTTAAGCAAATTTCGTTCGATGCTGGAGATCATGGGTTATTAGGCGGCGGGGCAGCGGCGGGATAAGGGTATGATCCGTGCAACTTTGTGATATCTACATCATCTAACCGTGTCACCGGGTTTTGCATGTTACAATCCCGAAAAATAACAACACACCCGTAAAGGCAGCTGACTTGAGCGATATTCTGGTCAAAATTCGAGATTTGCATTTCAGTCGAGGAGATCGAAAAATTTTCGATGGCCTGTCGATGGATATCCCGCGTCAGGGTGTGACTGCCATCATGGGGCCTAGCGGCACCGGTAAGACGACCTTGCTGAAACTGATCGGTGGCCAGTTGACGCCTGATTCGGGTTCGGTTGAAGTTGATGGCCTGAACGTGCATCAGCTGTCTACCCGTAAACTGTTTGAATTACGCCAGCGCATGGGCATGCTGTTTCAGAGTGGCGCGCTGTTGACCGATTTATCGGTGTTCGAGAATGTGGCCTACCCGCTACGTGAACATACCCGGCTGAATGAAGCCATGATCCGGCACCTGGTGCTGCTTAAACTGAACGCTGTTGGTTTACGTGGCGCGGCGCAGCTGGCACCGTCTGAACTGTCCGGTGGCATGGCGCGACGAGTAGCGCTGGCACGTGCTATTGCCCTCGATCCGATGATGATTATGTACGATGAGCCGTTTACCGGCCAGGACCCGATTTCGATGGGTGTATTGGTGTCGCTGGTTAGTGAGTTAAATAGCGCGCTGAATATTTGCAGTATCGTGGTTTCGCACGACGTGCCTGAAACCTTGTCGATTGCGGATCAGGCGCATATTATTTCGGCGGGCAAAGTAGTCGAAAGCGGCACGCCAGAAACACTAAGAAACAGCACCTCGTTGTGGACCCACCAGTTCGTGCATGGTGATCCCGATGGCCCAGTGCCGTTCCATTATCCCGCCGCGCCGATTTTGGAAGATCTGTACATGACCGGGAAACAGGCAGGGAACAAGTTTGATAAACGCTTTGTTAGATAAAATTCAGCACCTGGGTGCGGCCACACTTCACAGCTTTCGTCGGCTGGGTCGCGGCAGTATTTTTTTACTGGATGTGATATTAAGTTGTGGCAGTATGCTCACTCGGCCGATGCTGCTGGTCAAACAGCTTTACTCTGTCGGTGTGCAGACATTGATTATTATTGTGGTCGCCGGTCTGTTTGTGGGCATGGTGATGGCTCTGCAGTCTTATTATGCGCTGGTTGATTTTGGTGCTGAAGACTCGGTCGGCGTGATGGTTGCGCTTTCCTTGTTGCGTGAACTGGGGCCGGTGGTGACTGCGCTGTTATTTGCCGGTCGTGCCGGTTCGGCGCTGACCGCTGAAATCGGTTTGATGAAAGCTACCGAACAGTTATCCGGCATGGAAATGATGGCGGTCAACCCGATGCAGCGCATCGTGGCACCACGTTTTCTGGCCGGGGTAATTTCCATGCCGCTGCTGGCGACCATTTTTAGTGCGGTCGGTGTTATCGGCGCTTATCTGGTCGCGGTGCAGTTGCTGGGGCTGGATTCCGGTTCATTCTGGTCGCAGCCGCAAAACAAGGTCGACCTGTACCTGGATTTGTATAATGGAATAATCAAAAGCCTGGTGTTTGGTTTTGTTGCCACCTGGATTGCGGTGTATGAAGGTTACGACTGCATTCCAACCTCGGAAGGTCTGGGACAGGCGACGACGCGCACCGTGGTTCACAGTTCGTTGGCGATATTATTTCTGGACTTTGTATTAACCGCATTAATGTTTACAAAATAGGAAGGTGAGAGGAACGCATGACATCTCGTAAAATTGAAATTATGGTTGGCCTGTTTGTCGCTGCGGCGATTGCGGCTTTTTTCATGCTGGCGATGAGTGTCAGCAACATGAGCAGTTATGGCGGCGGTGACAGTTACCAGCTGACGGCGCGTTTTGATAATGTTGGTGGTTTGAAAGTGCGTTCAGCGGTCGCTGCGGGTGGCGTTACCATCGGCCGGGTCAATGATATCCAGTATAATAGTGAGACTTATGAAGCAGTGGTTAGCATGAGCATCGAGGCGAAGTACAATAAGTTTCCGATTGATACCGCCGCCAGCATTTTAACCTCCGGCCTGCTCGGCGAGCAGTACGTTGGTTTCGAACCGGGTGCCGAGGAAGAATATTTAAAACAGGGCGATGTTATCGATCTAACACAGTCAGCACTGGTGCTTGAACAGATTATTGGTCAGTTCCTGTACAGTAAGGCGGATGAGGGCAACTAATGTTTAATATTATGCGTTTATTTAAAATTCTGCTGACGGCGGCTGCGGCCAGTCTGATGATTATCGGTGTGGCCTGGTCTCAGGCAGTGCAGGCGCAGCCCATCGAGTCCCCATCGGTCTTGCTGGAGAGAACCTCGCAGCAGGTGATAAAAATACTGAAAGATGATCACGAGCTACTGCAAAAAGAGCCTGAACGTGTTTATAAAATTATCGATGATTACATCCTGCCACATCTGGATGAAGTCACCATGGCCAAACTGGCACTGGGTAAGGGCTGGAGAAAAGCCACCAAGGCACAGAAACTGGCGTTTATTGCTGAGTTCAGAAACCTGCTGGTAAGAACCTACAGCAAATCGTTGATCGAATTTCGCGACCAGGAAATTAATTTTTTCCCGGTGAAGCTGGCACCGGGTACGACCAGGACCTCGGTAAAAGCGGTTGTTATTCAACCCAGTGGTCCTTCCATACCGATGGCCTACCGGGTGCGCATTAAAAACAATGCCTGGAAAGTTTATGACATCAAGATAGATGGCATTAGTTTGGTCACCAGTTACCGTGGCACCTTCACCCAGGAAATTCGTAAAAGTGGCATGGATGGTCTGTTAAAATACCTGCACGATAAAAACAGCAAACTGTCCAGCCAGGCCAGTCTGTAAAGCTAAATTTAAAAGATGAATAAAAAGGCGACCGGGTGCAATCAAGTCAGGCTGAAATAACGCAGCAAAACCAGCAGCAATATCTTGTTTCAGGTGTCGTCGATTTTTCTACGGTGCCTGATTTATTGCGTCAGTCACTGGCTTTTTTTAGCGCGCTCAATGCTTCGGATAACCGGCAGGTCACGATTGATTTGTCATCGGTCGAAGAATGCAACAGTGCGGCGCTGGCGCTGATACTGGAAGTTGCTAAAAACGCCCAACAAAAAAACATTGAGGCACATTTTGAAAACCTGCCGGCGTCGCTGTTGACCATCGCAAAAGCCTATGGCGTAGAAAACGAAATCAGAGAACTTTGTAAATGAATAAATTATTAATTAACGGTGGCGTCAAGCTGCAAGGCAATGTGCGTATCTCCGGTGCCAAAAATGCGGTACTGCCCATTCTGGCCGCCACACTGCTGGCCGATACCCCGGCCACCATTGAGAATGTGCCGCATCTGCACGATGTGACCACCACCGTCGAACTGCTCGGTTGCATGGGTGTGATGGTGTCAGTCGACGAAAAACTCAGCGTTGAAGTCGACAGTTCTACCATCGAAAATTACACCGCGCCGTATCACCTGGTGAAAACCATGCGTTCATCCATCCTGGTGCTGGGGCCGTTACTGGCGCGTTTTGGCGAAGCCGAAGTCTCGCTGCCTGGTGGCTGTGCCATCGGTTCACGCCCGGTCGATCTACATATCAAAGGTTTGCAGGACATGGGGGCTGAGATCGATGTCAGCAACGGTTATATTCACGCCAAAGCCAAACGTCTGAAAGGCGCACGACTGGTGATGGATATTGTCACCGTGACCGGCACCGAGAACCTGATGATGGCCGCCGCACTGGCTGACGGTACCACTGTTATCGAGAATGCTGCACGCGAACCCGAAGTAGTAGACCTGGCCAATTTCATTATCGCCATGGGCGGAAAGATTTCCGGTGCGGGTACCGATACCATCATCATTGAAGGCGTGGAAAAACTGCACGGCACGCGTTATCGTGTTTTACCTGACCGCATCGAAACCGGCACTTTTCTGGTCGCCGCCGCCATCACCGGTGGTAGCATCACGGTGAAAGACACCGACCCGAAACTGCTGGATGCAGTGATCGACAAACTGCGCGATGCCGGTGCGAAAATTGAAGTCGGTGACGACTGGATAAAGCTGGACATGGAAGGCAAACGTCCGAAAGCGGTTAATTTGCGCACTGCGCCGTACCCCGCATTCCCGACCGACATGCAGGCGCAGTTCGCTGCTTTGAATACCATGGCAGAAGGCACCTCGACCGTGGTTGAAACCGTTTTCGAAAACCGCTTCATGCACGTACAGGAATTAAAACGCATGGGCGCTGATATCGAAATCGAAGGCAACACCGCCATTATTCGCGGTGTTGCTGCACTGACCTCAGCGCCAGTGATGGCCACCGACCTGCGCGCCTCCGCCAGCCTCATCATCGCCGGCCTGGTTGCCAGCGGTGAGACCGAAGTGCAACGCATCTATCATATTGATCGTGGCTATGAGAATATTGAGGAAAAACTGGCGCTGCTTGGCGCGAAAATTCGTAGAGTACACGAATAAGGCAGTGAATAGATAATAGTGAATGGTGAATAGTTAAAAACAAACATGGAGTGTTGTTATGGAGAGTGTTCTCAGGGATAAGAGTTATTTGTTTGCGTTAAGAGTTGTTAAACTACACAAGTATTTAATAAGGCAGCATAGAGAATATATATTAAGCAAGCAAATTTTGCGTTCTGGTACATCGATAGGTGCTTTAGTCAGGGAAGCTCAATATGCTCAGTCAGCAAAAGATTTTATTAATAAATTAAGTATCGCCTTAAAAGAGGCGAATGAATCAGAGTACTGGGTAATGTTACTGGCAGATTCAGAATATTTAACAAAGAAAATGCACGATAATATTGAGCCAGATATTAAAGAGCTGAAAAAGATGCTCACGGCGAGTATAAAAACGGCAAAAAAGAAATTAAAACAATGAAAAACAACTATTCACTATTCACTATTATCTATTCACTGCATTCATGATTACCATCGCACTATCAAAGGGCCGTATATATAAAGAGACGCTGCCCTTACTCGCCGCCGCCGACATCGTGCCCGCCGACGACCCGGATAAAAGTCGCAAGCTGATTCTTGATACCAACCATGATGATGTAAAACTGGTGATCATCCGCGCCACAGATGTGCCGACTTATGTGCAGTTTGGTGCGGCCGATTTAGGTGTCGCCGGTAAAGACGTGTTGCTGGAGCATGGCGGTGAAGGTCTGTATGAGCCGCTGGATCTGAAAATCGCTAAATGTAAATTGATGACAGCCGGGCTGGTTGAACCGAAGCCGAGATTGAGCGGGCGTTTGCGTGTGGCAACAAAATTTACCAATGTGGCGAAGCGTTATTTTGAATCGCGTGGTGAGCAGATCGAACTTATTAAGTTGTATGGTTCGATGGAACTGGGTCCTATCGTGGGACTATCTGACCTGATTGTCGATGTTGTCGATACCGGTAATACGCTGAAAGCCAACGGCCTGAAACCGGTCGATCACATCGCTGATATCAGCTCACGCCTGATCGTCAATAAGGCTTCGATGAAAATGAAGCATGAGCAGATCAGTGCGATCATTGATCAGATTAGTGCAGCAGTGAATAGCGAATAGTGAACAGTTAATAGTTCCTGACTGTTTTTTCAGATTTATATCGTTCAGAGATAATTCATTAATAAAATGTTAAACATTTCTTCTTTAAATTATTCCGATACTGATTTTTACCAGCAGCTTGATCAGGTGCTGGCATGGGATGCGAGCATTGATGGTGATATTGCCAAAATCGTGGCGGATATTCTCAGTGATGTCAAACAGCGTGGCAATGCAGCGGTGATTGAATACACCAATAAATTTGATCGCATGTCCATGTCTGATGCCAGCGAATTTGAATTAGATAAAACGCAGTTACAACAGGCGCTGGAATCGATTGATTCAGTGCAACGTGAAGCCCTGGAGACGGCGGCATCACGCGTGCGTCACTATGCTGAACATCAGAAGGTAGAATCCTGGTCATTCACCGAAGCTGACGGTACGCTGCTGGGGCAGAGTGTGAACGCTATGGATCGTGTCGGTCTGTATGTACCCGGTGGCAAGGCGGCTTATCCGTCTTCGGTATTGATGAATGCGATTCCGGCAAAAGTTGCCGGTGTACCTGAATTGATCATGGTGGTACCGACGCCTGATGGCGAAGTTAATCAGTTGGTGATGGCGGCCGCGGCGGTGGCTGGCGTGGATCGCGTATTCACCATCGGCGGTGCGCAGGCAGTAGCGGCGCTGGCCTATGGTACCGAGACTATTCCCAAAGTCGATAAGATCACCGGGCCGGGCAATTCGTTTGTTGCCACCGCAAAACGCATGGTGTTCGGCGTGGTTGGCATCGATATGATTGCCGGGCCTTCGGAAATTTTGGTGGTCTGCGATGGTAAGACTGACCCTGACTGGATCGCTATGGATCTGTTTTCGCAGGCCGAGCATGACGAAGAAGCTCAATCGATTCTGGTTTGCCCGGATCAGGATTTTATCGAACAGGTAAAGCAGAGCATCGAGCGTTTGCTTGAAGAAATGCCACGCAAGGACATCATCAAAACTTCTCTGGAAGAGCGCGCCGCTATTATTTCTGTGGCGGATATGGAGCAGGCGATCGAAGTGGCGAACCACATCGCGCCGGAACATCTTGAACTCTCGGTGGATGACGCCGAGTCATGGGCGCAGAAAATCCGTCATGCCGGCGCTATTTTTATGGGGCGTTATACCGCAGAAGCGCTGGGTGATTATTGCGCCGGGCCGAACCACGTATTACCGACATCAGGCACGGCTAGATTCTCTTCGCCGCTGGGTGTGTATGATTTTCAGAAGCGCACCAGTCTGATCGGTTGTTCTGCGTTGGGAGCGTCTGAGTTGGGTAAAACTGCATCGGTGCTGGCGCATGGCGAAGGTCTCACTGCACACGCACGTTCTGCTGAGTACAGGATAAAAAAAGATTAGACTGTCCACAGATGGACGCAAATGAACGCAAATAAAAACGTAAAGTTCTTTCTTTATGTTGTCATGCTTTGTCTTTGCGTTCATTTGCGTCCATCCGTGGACTAAACGTTTTTAATGTTTCACTTCGATACGCCGTGAAATGGCCACTTCCTGTTTTGGTATGGTGATTTTCAATACACCATGCTCGGATTTGGCTTCGATCTTATCGGCATCCGCACTGTCCGGCAGTGTGAAGCGACGATAAAACTGGCCGCTCTGGCGTTCGACACGGCGGTAGTTTTCGCCTTCTTCGACGTTTTCAGAACTGCGCTCACCTTTGATGGTTAATACGCCTTTTTCCATTGAAATATCAATGTCTTTGGGGTCGACGCCTGGAATATCTGCCAGCAGCGTGAAGGCTTTGTCGTTCTCGCTGATATCGACAGAAGGTGCCCAGTTAGCGGTTGCTACAGAGTCATCATCGTTGTCATTGCTAAAAGCGGGATTGTAAAGTTCACGCTGTAAAGTGTTTAATAAATTCCAGGGATTGTTGTAACGTACCAAGCTCATAATTATCACCTCCTATCAGGATGTTTGTTTCTGTTAAATAAGCTGTAGATGTTTTTATATTTTTCAAGCGTAAAAAATAAATTTTTTACAGCGGGTATTTTTTGTTCTTTAGGACATAAGCAATTAATAGAGGTGCCCTTTAGCGCCAGGCACGTATAATGTCGGCCATATAACATGTCGGGTAAATAGTCGAGAAAATTGTGTTAGAAAATCCCATTTTAAATAAAGCGCGTCACTGGATTCGTCCGGTCATAAAAAAAATACAGGCCTACCAGGTGGCAGATGCCAGTGGTCTGATCAAACTGGATGCGATGGAGAACCCGTATTCATTATCTGCCGGTTTACAAAAACGGTTGCAGGTTGAACTAGGCGGCGCTGATTTAAACCGGTACCCTGACCCGGCTGCGAGCGCGCTGCATGCAAAATTGCGGCAGGTGATGCAGGTGCCGCAGGATAAAGCGATCGTGCTCGGTAACGGCTCTGATGAGTTGATACAGATGCTGGCGATGGCGGTTGCTGATGCGGATAAAGATGTTTGTCTGATGTCATTTGATCCGGGTTTTGTGATGTACAAAATGATCGCCGATTTTGTTGGTATTAAATATGTCGGTGTTTCGCTGAGCGAAGATTTTTTGCTCGACATGGAAAAAACGCGTGCCGCAATTGAGTTGCATCAGCCCGCGATTATTTTTATCGCTTACCCGAATAACCCTTCGGCGAACTGTTATAACGAAAACGACATCGAACAGATAATTTCGATTGCGCCGGGTATAGTAGTGTTAGACGAAGCTTACCATCCGTTCGCGCAGGACAGTTTTATGGCTCGCCTGACAGAGTTTGATAATCTGCTGGTGATGCGCACGGTTTCAAAAATGGGGCTGGCAGGTTTGCGTTTAGGTTTGTTATGCGGCCACCCTGAGATTATCAAAGAGATCGATAAAATTCGCCTGCCGTATAACATCAATGTGTTAACACAGGTCGCCGCAGAACTTGTTCTTGATAATGTCGATGAACTGGATAAGCAGGCAAAACTGATTCGTGATGAACGTGAAGTCTTGCTGGAAAAAATGAAAG
>VAPG01018793.1_pt1 | contig 21338 bp, 14 predicted proteins | sample 3393851 | NCBI WGS metagenome assembly VAPG01 (sample SAMN08290438, study PRJNA428436) | hydrothermal vent metagenome | isolation source: Deep-sea hydrothermal vent chimney | place: Atlantic Ocean: South-mid Altantic Ridge | depth 2194 m m
CCTGCATATTTCCTTGGAAATGCGGGTTCGATTCCAGGAAGGATTTTCTCGAATCAACCTCCTGATCCAATCAATATCTGTGCGGAGTAACCGGCGTCCCTGTATGACCATTTCTTCATCCATGGAGGCCATGATACAGGAAATTTATCGTGGAGTCCAGCCCAAAAACAGGACTATTGAGTGATAAAATCAAAGTGCGACAAAATGGGTTTGCACCCCCCTCAGGCTCTCACAGAACCGGACGTGAACGTCTCCGCTCATCCGGCTCCTATCATCCAGCCGCGGCATAGAGTAATCTCCAGTGAGCAAACAAGGTTGGCTGCTTTCATGCTATACGATCCAGCCAGTGGGCTGCTTTCCGGCGATGTCCTCGTAAGCGTTTGTATTCCGTGTTGCCCACATCACCAGTCGGCGATTCAGGCACTGTAACGTCGGGTACAGTGCAGATTTATAGTAACGACCATAATAGTTGCCAGCCCTGGATAATCGGATTGAACATCCGGGACAGATCCTCAAGGTCTTTGTCACTACCAGGGCGAGCGCACGAAAATTCTCACAACACCACCTGCTCAAGAAATTTAATATCGCATGCTGACCTGAACTATTTTTTCTTGATGCTCATTTTTGTCTTTTCTCGTTGCAATAAATTGCGGGCAATACTCTCCGAAAGGTATCATGACCGGGTATGCCGCCTGGCAATTCAAGAAAAGGGGAAAACCACTCCTGTTTTGCTCGTCCAAAAACTTCAATTTGTTCCCATCCAGAGGCACCGGCTATAACACTGCAAATTGCTATCACGATAATATCGTTCAGTAAGTTAAGCGTTTTGCCCTCAATCCGTGGATCATCCAGTGCTGCAAAATGTATTGCAAGTGCAGGTGCAGGTGTCGCTCTTTCCATAATCCCCCCCGATTTGCTTGATTATCGTTAAGGATTATGTATTTAATATTGTTTACATTCGAACGCAAGGGGTAAAAGCCCTTGCGTCAGTTTTCTATAGGCTGGCACTGCTTAGATTTTCATGCGCTCGCCCTGGTAACCGGATAGCCTGCCCCCTGCCGCGCGCTGCGAGAGCAGGAGAAAAATCCCTTTCTGAACGACAGCTTCCCGGCAGCCTGTAGAAATATCGTTGACAGCGACAGCGCGTCCGGCGGAGCAAAACACAACTGTTTATTGTTAAAATACAATGGCTGAACGGGGTATCAGACAGCGGGCATACATATGTTCGGGATCGCTGGCCAGGAGTGAAAAATCAAGAATTTTCTCCCTGACGGCCTCCCTGACCATGCTGCCGCTGGAGGCGGCAAACCGCGAATGTTCAAAAAGAACGCTGGCGCGTTGAGCGAGCTTTTGCAACAGCCGCTGGCCGGTGGAAACTTCCGGCCGAACATAAACGGCTTCGTATTTCGACAATCCGGCCAGCTTGGCGGCCTCAATTACGGCATCATGCAGGTCGCCCAGCTTGTCAACCAGGCCAAGCTTCATGGCGGTGGCTCCATCCCAGACCCGGCCCTGGGCCAGTTCCGCAACTTTGGCCGGGGCCAGATGGCGGCCTTGGGCGACAACGTGCAAAAAATGCTTATACCCTTCCGCGACACCCTGCCGAATGGTGTCTTGAAGCTCGGGGATCAACGGTCTTAACGGGTTGCCCGCACCGGCCATCCGCGTTGTCCCGGTACCGTCGCTGAATATGCCCAGCTTGGCCAGGGCTCCTTCAAAGGTCGGCAGAACCCCGAAAATACCGATAGAACCGGTAAGGGTGAACGGCGAGGCAAAGATGCGGTTCGCATCCGCCGAGAGCCAGTACGCGCCGGAAGCCGCCATTGATCCCATGGAAACGACAACCGGTTTGCCGGCCTTCCGGACCTGAAGCAGTGCCTGGCGGATCTCCTCCGAGGCAAACGCGCTGCCACCGCCGCTGTCGATGCGCAGAACCAGGGCCTTGATCCTCTTGTCCCTGCCGGCCCGGCGGATTCGCTCACAGAGGGTGGCACTGTCGATCTGGCCCGGGATATTTTCATCATAGACGATATCGCCCTGGGCCACGATCAGGCCGATCCGGTCTTTGACCGAGGAATCCCGGCCGGCGTATGAAGGGACTATCGTGGTCAGGTAATCTGCCAACTGAATCTCTTTAAACGAACTCCCGTCATCAGACCTGCCGACGAGGCGGCTCAGGTAGTCTGCCGTTTCCTGGCTGGTTTTGAGGCCGTCGATCAGACCGGCATCAAGCGCCATGCGGCCGCTGTTGCCGCCGGCCCGGCGTAAATACCGGGGCATCTCGTTGATATAATCGTTAATTTTCTCTATCGTCAAGCCGCGATTTTGTGCAATATCGGCACAGTAAATGTTCCAGAAACGGGCCAGCCAGAAACGGTTGGCATCCTTTGCCGCAGCGGACATGTTATTACGGGTAAATGGTTCCAGCGCGGACTTATAGGTGCCGACCTTGAACACATGGAATTTGATTGCAAGTTTATCAAGCAGTTTTTTCATGTACAACCGGTAAACCCCGAAGCCCCGTAGACTGACCGCGCCCATGGGATTCATGTAGATCTTATCGGCGTAGGAGGCAAGATAGTACTGGCCCTGGCTGTAATGGTCACCAACGGCAATGACCTTTTTGCCGCTTTTTTTGAAATTTTCAATAGCATGACCGATTGTTTGCAGCTGATTCAGCCCGGCCTGGTTCAGCCCTGAAAGCGAAAGGACCAGGAGTTTGATCCGTTGATCCTTTGCTGCGGCGTTGATCGCATCAAGAACGTCCTGCAGAGACGTTTCTTCCCGCACCGGTATGCCGACCATTTCATTGATAACTCGGGCAAGGGGGTCGATGATGGTTGTTTTCTCAACCAGGCGGCCCGTCGGCGAAATGACCAGGGCCGCGCCCTGGGGCACCTTGACTCCCGGCCGAAAAAACAGCGCCGTAACAAAAACCACCACCAGGATAAAAAAAAGGGAGGTAATAAAAATACTGACCTGGGACAGAAGTTTCCACAGCCAGTAAAAAAACACTCCGACAATAACAAATAATTTTTTCAATTTCGACCTCCGGAATGAACAGATTATTGCGGATCGCCCGGAATATTATTCCGTCGATCAATCTTAATAAGGACATGCACAGCAGTGACCTGTTAAAACAGTTGGAATCAGTATAGCCTGGCGTCATTCCCGCGCAGGCTGGAATCCAGCAATATTATAATGAATTATGAATCCCCGCCTACGCGGGGATGACAAGTAAAATGACTTTTTACGAGACCATCGATAAGCAATATACCACAGAGTCAGCCATGAACGGCACGAAAAAATTCAACTGATATCCCGGCCGGGATGAACCTGAAAACTCTTGACTCATTATGCCCGGAAACGATAAAGTTGGCGGCAATGAGCGAATGCCGGCCAAAAAAACCAGGCAGAGGACCAAACCCTGAAAGAGGACGAACAGATAATGTTTAGTAAAAACCTAATGTTATGAAGGTTGAAGGCCGCGCGTATCGTTCCATCCGGCTGGCCGCAGACGGCCGCCGGGTTGAAATTATCGACCAGACCAGGCTGCCGCACGAATTCCGTCTCGTCTGCCTGGAAACCCTGGCGGATGGAGCCCATGCCATTCGGGACATGCTGGTACGGGGGGCGCCTCTTATCGGCGCCACGGCTGCCTACGGCTTCTGCCTGGGTCTTCATGAAGGGGCGGCCGACCTGGACATTGAGCGAATCGGCAATACCTTAACGGCCTGCCGGCCGACGGCGGTCAATCTGCGCTGGGCCGTGGAGCGAATACGTTCACTGCTCCTGGCCCTGCCGGAAAAAGATCGGCTGGCCGCAGCCTACCTGGAAGCGGCACGAATCTGTGATGAGGACGTGCGGGACAATGAGGCCATCGGCACCCATGGGTTTGAGATCATACGTAAGACCTGGGAACGAAAAGGCAAAAAGGACCCGGTCCAGATCCTGACCCACTGCAATGCCGGCTGGTTGGCCACGGTTGACTGGGGCACCGCCCTGGCCCCGGTGTACAAGGCCCACGAGGCAGGCATCCCCGTCCACATCTGGGTTGATGAAACCAGGCCGCGCAGCCAGGGCGCCGGCCTGACCGCCTGGGAGCTTACCGCCCAGGGGATCGACCATCATCTCATTGTCGATAACGCCGGCGGCCATCTTATGCAGCACGGCCAAGTCGATCTCTGCATCGTCGGCACGGATCGAACGACTGCCGGCGGCGATGTCTGCAACAAGATCGGCACCTATCTGAAGGCCCTGGCGGCGAGGGACAACAAGGTGCCGTTTTACGTGGCCCTGCCCGGCTCCACCATTGACTGGGACATAGAAAACGGCCTGCGGGAGATTCCTATCGAGGAACGTGCCCAGGAAGAGGTCCTCCGGGTTCACGGCAAAACGGAGCAAGGCGCCATTACCTGGGTCAGCATTGCCCCGGCCGCGACCCCGGCCGTCAATCCGGCCTTTGATGTCCCCCCTGCCCGCCTGGTGACCGGGCTCATCACCGAACGCGGCGTCTGCACCGCCAGCCGTGCCGGACTTGTCACCCTCTATCCTGAACGGCGGAACCGCTGATGGATTTCCCCGATCAGAGACGCATCCTCCTGGACACGGCCCGCTCCGTAAACCGCCGGGGCTTGAGCCAAGGAACCACCGGCAATCTCAGCGTCCGGCTGGCCGATGGTTTTCTGATCACTCCGTCAGCGCTCCCCTATGAGGCGTGCCGCGCCGGGGATATGGTCTGGATGGGCCTGGACGGCGAGATCCGGGGACGACGTAAACCATCAACGGAATGGCGCCTGCACCGGGACGTGTATGCAAACCGCCCCGAAGCCGGGGCGATCCTCCACGCTCATCCTCCATGGTGTACAACCCTGGCCTGCCTGGAACTGGAAATCCCCGCCTTTCACTACATGGTCGCCATGGCCGGCGGCGAGAACATCCGCTGTGCGCCCTATGCCATCTTCGGCAGCCAGGCACTATCCGATGCAGTCCTCGAGGCCCTGCACAGGCGGACGGCCTGCCTGCTGGCCCATCACGGCATGGTCTGTTTCGCCGCAGACCTGGACCGCGCCATGAACCTCGGACTGGAGATCGAAGCACTGGCCGGGGTCTACGTCCGGACCCTGCAAATCGGCGAGCCGAAACTTCTCGGGCCAGATGAGATGCGACAGGTCCTTGACCGCTTTGCCGACTACCGCAACAGACAATAAATTTACGGGGCCAGGCCCAACGCCCTGCCTGTCTGATAAATGGCCACCGCCAGGGAATAGGCCAGAACCGTGTTAAAGACCATGGAGAAAATGGCCCATTTCCAAGAACCGGACTCCCGGGCGATACAAACCACGGTGACAAAACACGGGGCGTAAAACATGATAAAGGCAAGGGCTGCCAGGGCCACGATGGGATTCCAGTGTTTATCATGGGCCAGCCGGTTCCCGAGAGAAGTGGTATGCTCGACGTCAACCGAGCCCAGGGAATACGAGGTGCCGAGGGTGGAGATGATGACCTCCTTGGCTGCAAAACCGCCAACCAGCGCGATATTGGTACGCCAGTCGAAACCGGCAAAGCGGCTGATCGGTTCCAGGGCGGTGCCCATGCGGCCGGCCAGGGAGTTGCGCAGTGCCGCCTGGGCCTCCATGTTGTCGATGACCCGCAGTCTGGCCGCCAGCTCCGGGGGCTCGGCAACCTGTCCGGGCCGCCCCTTTTCCTGTCCTGCCGAAACACTATGCGGCGCATATGCAGCCATTACTTCCTGCCGCTGTCGTTCAAACCCGGCCGACTTGCCTGCCGGGAGTCCGGGATAGGTCATCATGGCCCAGAGCAGGATGGAAATCGCCAGAACCACCGTGCCTGCCTTCTTGATATACTGCCAGGTCCGTTCCCAGGTATGAATAAACAGTCCCTTGAAGGTGGGAAACCGGTAAGGCGGCAGCTCCATGACAAAGGGGGTGGATTCACCCCTGAGCACGGTCATCCGAAGAAACTTTGCCGACAACAGGGCAACGCTCCATGAGACAACTGTGGTCAGAAACATATATTGCGCCTGGTGGGCGGCGAAAAAAGCGCCGATCAGGAGGGCGATGACCGGCACCTTGGCGCCGCAGTTCATAAAGGGGACGGTCAGAAGAGTAGCAATCCGTTCCTTGGGTGAGCGCAGGGTCCGGGTGGCCATAACCCCGGGGACGGCGCAGCCCCCGGCAATGCCGCCGGAGACGATAAAGGGCATGACCGAGGAGCCGTGCAGACCGAACATGCGGAAGATCCGGTCCATCATGAAGGCAACCCGGGCCAGGTAACCTGAATCCTCCAGGACGGCAATGCCCAGGAACATGAACATGATTATGGGAACGAAACCGAGTACCCCCCCTACACCGTCTATCACGCCGGATACGAGCAGGGACTTGATCTGCCCGTCCGGCAGCACCCGGTTGACTATATCACCGAGAAAACCGAAGAAAGAAGCCAGCCAGTCAACGGGCAGCGCACTGTAATTAAAGGTAAAGCTGTAGAGCCCGTAAAGAATCACTCCCATAATAAGCGGGCCCAGAAAACGGTTGGTGACGACCTTATCGATCCGGTCCGAAGTGTAAAGCCGGTCAGCGTCAAAACGCTGCGAGATGACTCCCTGGCGCAGGATGGATTTGATGAAGCCGTAGCGATGGTCGGCGATCATCGCCTCGGGATAGGTATCGACCGTACGCTGCAGATGGTTGGTCACCTCCTCGCTGCGCCGCACCAGGGTATCAGCCAGGGTGGAATCGGCCTTCATGGCCCGATCCAGGATCTGATCGTCGTTTTCCAGAATTTTGAGACCGGTCCAGCGGGCGGGATAGGTATCGGTCAGCAACCTCCCCTGTTCAATGAGCGGCATCATACCGTCGAGGACCTGATCCAGATCATCACCATAGGAAAGCCGCAGGGGCGGATACGGCTTTTGTTCGTCAACGACCTGCAGAACCGTATCCAGGAGACGATCCACCCCTTTCCCCGACCGGGCCACCAGGGGAACCACCGGCACGCCAAGCAATAAATTCAATTTTTCCGTGTCCAGATCAATACCCCGGTGTTGGGCGACATCGATCATATTCAGGGCAATGATAAGGGGAACTCCCAGTTCCATGAACTGGCAGGTCAGATAGAGGTTACGTTCCAGGTTTGAGGCATCAACGATATCAATCACCACATCGGGTTTTTCGTTGACCAGAAAATTGCGGGCCACCAGTTCCTCAACGGAATAAGCGGTCAGGGAATAGGTGCCTGGCAGATCGGTCACCCGCAGTTCCCGGCCGCCGTGCTGGCAGATACCCTCTTTTTTTTCAACCGTCACCCCGGGATAGTTGCCTACATGCTGCCGCGCCCCAGTCAGATAGTTGAACAGCGTCGTCTTGCCGGCATTCGGATTGCCGGCAAGGGCGATATTGAAACTTTTTGCCATGTGTTTGCCTAGGGAATTATTGTCGCTTGTATTGCGGTTGGACTTTTTGATTGTTGATTTTTATTTTTTTGATCGGGTGCGGGGATTACCGGTGAACATGCTCTTCAAGCTTCGCCGGGCCGGCGGCTTGCTGCTCTCTCATTTTTACTTCCGGAACGGCCGGCTTGCACTGGTCGGCACCTCGCTTCCGCGGCCCCTCCTTATCACCATAATGGCAGGACGGCGGCAGGTCGCAGCCGGAACAGCCGCAGCCGCAGCCGCAACCGGTTTCCCGGCCCCTGAGACTCCTGAACAGACGCCTGCCGACCAGGACTGCACAGCCGATAACAACCAGCAGAATAATAATTTTTTGCATCCTTTGCCTCTTGGTCGCGCCCAATCTTAGGCAAGACTAAAACTCAGGTTAAAAAAAAAGAAAATTACACCGGGGTCACCAGGATATTTGCGGTAGTCAGACTATCCAGACTGATCGTCCCGCCATTGACTCGCACCATGCAATGATGCCCGCCGCCGCCGGCGCAGAGGAGTTCCATCTCCCGGCCCGGCAGGATGCCGAGATCGGCCATGCGAGCACACAGTCTGCGGTCACCGCTAATCCTGCATATCTTGACCCGGCCATGGGCGCAGGCCCGGGATAACGGCAGGGCATGCTCCGCGTCCGGGGATTTTTCCCGGAGACATGACTGGTGCTTACCGCCGCAATGGCTGCAAACCGGACCTGGATGATTCTTAGTCATATTGCCTCTTTTTTTTGTTGGTTCAGATCGAAGTTTAGGTATACCAAACATTGATCATTGTCAACCAATTTTTCAAGAGCAGAAAAAAAATTTCCGCCGTCAGGCCCCGAGCAGACCGGCGATAAAGGGACCAACCGCCTCCGGCCCCCGGTCATCCACCAGCCGGATGGTGGCCGTGCCGATCACCGCCATGTCCGCCCTGCCCTCAAGCATAGCAACGTCCTGCCGGCAGCTGATCCCGAAACCAAGGGCCAGGGGCAGGTCCGTGGCCCGGCGGCAACGGGCAAGATAATTTTCCAGGTTCGCATCCATGACGGTGTGCTGTCCGGTCACGCCACGGCGGGCCACGCAATAGACAAAGCCGCCGCCTCGGCCGGCGACCTGCCTCATCCGTTCATCGGAACTGGTCGGCGTAAAGAACATGATCGGGGCAAGTCCTGACTGCTGACTGAGTTGCAGGTAAGTCCCGCCCTCTTCCGGCGGCAGGTCGGGGACGATGAAGCCGCGGATGCCTATTTCCGCCGCCCGCCGAATAAAGGCTTTCTCGCCATAACGAAAGACAATATTATAGTAGGTCATGAACAGAAAATTGATCCGGGGGAACTCAGCGATGACCCCGGCGGCAAAGGCAAAACAGTCCGCCACGCGCAGGCCCGCGGCCAGCGCCTCCTGGTTGGCCCGGAGGATGACCGGCCCATCGGCCATAGGTTCGGAAAAAGGGATCTGCAACTCGATGCAGTCCACGCCGTTTTCCGCCATCTGCCGGATAACCTCCCGGTTGACATCCAGCGAGGGGTAGCCCAGCACCAGGTGCGTCATCAGCAGGACAGGCTTGTCCTGCCGGCGTTTTTTGATATCAGCAGCTAACTTCATGCTTTATTCTTCCTTAAGCGTCTCGTGGAACTCATCTATTCGAAGATCGGTATTCCGCCGCCAGCCCGACAATGAACTCCTTCCAGGAAGAATCGTCAAAGGCATGGGCGATGGTAAAAATATCCTTGTCGCCCCGGCCGGACATGTTGATGATAACGGCCTCGTCGGCCGCCAGGTCCGGTGCTTCCTTGAAGGCCTGGACAAAGGCGTGGGAGGATTCGAGGGCCGGGATAATGCCCTCGGTCCGCATGGTCAGCTCCAGGGCCCGGAGGACTTCCCGGTCGGTGGCGGCCTCAAAACGAACCCGGCCCTTTTCGCCGAGATCGGCCAGAATGGGAGAGACCCCCACATAGTCCAGCCCGGCGGCAATCGAGTGGGTGTGCAGCATCTGGCCGTCACGATCCTGCAAAAACATGGTCTTGTACCCCTGGGCCACGCCGGGCGAGGCCAGGTCGCCGACCATGCGCGAGGCATGCTCCCCGGTATCAAGCCCCTTGCCGCCCGCCTCCACGCCGATCAGTTCCACGCCGGGCTCATCAAGAAATCCCTGGAAGATGCCCATGGCATTGGAGCCGCCGCCCACGCAGGCATAGACCCGGGCCGGCAGACGGCCGTGCTGCTCCCTGATCTGCCCCTTCGCCTCCTTGCCGATAATCGACTGGAACCAGGCGACCATCTCGGGAAAGGGATGGGGGCCGCAGACGGTGCCGAGAACGTAATGGGTATCATCCATGCTGGCAACCCAGTCGCGGAAGGCCGCGTTGATGGCGTCCTTCAGGGTCCGGGAGCCGTCGGTCACCGGGACCACGGTGGCCCCGAGTTTCTCCATCCAGAAAACATTGGGCCGCTGCCTGGCAATATCTTCTTCGCCCATGTAGATCGTGCAGGCAAGACCGAAACGGGCGGCCATGGTGGCCGTGGCCACGCCGTGCTGTCCGGCGCCGGTCTCGGCAATAACCCGCTTCTTGCCCATGCGCTTGACCAGCAGGCCCTGGCCCATGACGTTGTTGAGCTTATGGGCGCCGGTATGGTTGAGGTCTTCGCGCTTGATGTAAATCCTGGCGCCGCCGAAATGTTTGCTCAGATTTTCCGCATAGGTCAGCGGCGTCGGCCGGCATGAATAGTTTGCCATCAGCCTGGTGTATTCCTGCCAGAATGACGCATCCGCCCGTGCTTCCTCGTAGGCGTGGTTCAGCCCGGCAAAGGTCTCGTACAGCACCTCGGGGATGAATGCCCCTCCCCACTGGCCAAAATAACCTTTTTTCATAATCTCACTATCAGGGTTTTTCTGTTTTTCTTTTAAATTCCCGCCGTTCCGGGATCAAGCGCCCGCGTTATTCCTGCGCGGCAATCCAGTTCATCAAGCTGATTTTAATGTATAAGCACTTTAAATTTCAACATCGGCCAGCTGGCGGCGGGCGGCGGCGGCAAAATCCTCGGGAAAATGACCGCAGATAAAACGCAGCTGGGCCTCACTGAAGGCGCCCATGGCCCAGGGCAGTTTGGGCAGAAACGAATAGAAAAGCCGCTGGCCGTTATGGATATCCAGGCGCTTGGAAAACTCGATGGAGGTGACCATCCTGGCGCCAAGACCGGCATAGATTTTCTGGGCCAGGAGGATGCCCCGGTCGATGGATTGCCGGACCAGGCTGTCCGCCTCAACCACGTTTCCCACCGGGCCCGGCGCGGCATCCGCAATGACCATGAGTTGCAGCTCCCATTGAGACACCTGCGCCTTGGGCACGAACAGCATCACCTGCCGGTCCTCCCAGACCACCAGGCTCTGCTCGCCTGTTTGCCGGTCCGTCCGTTCATTGTTCCTGGTTGCGGCCAGGAAGTCGTTAAAAAAATCACTGCCGGTCTCTTCATGGTAACGAACCGTCACCTCGGCAACCAGGTCACCGCAGCTGTAGGCCGGCATCCTGCCTTGCCGGTCCACGGTGGCAACGCTCTCCGGTACCATGGCGCACTGCTGATGAATCATCTGGTGCGAGGCGTGCAGCCGGTAACCGGAGGCGGAAAAATCATAACCGAAATTCCAGCCCCATAAGGTCGCCCGGTGCTCCGTCCCCCCGGCTGCCGCAGCCTTGATGATCCGCTGCCGCAAATCTTCCAGCTCACCGGTGCTCAATCCCCGGCGCCGGCCGGGAACGTCAATGCCCATTTGGGCGGCCAGGGTAACATAAATACGCTGGTAGTAGAGGTGACGAAGCCCCTGCATGTCCGCAAGCGACAGGTCCGCCGTGCTGTAGCGGATGGCATCGTTGGCCATGTTGGGGGCAAAATGCCCCCAGGGGATATAACTGTTGCGGCGCAGGTATTCAAAGACGTGACTGCCGCCGCTCTGCCATTCACCGACAATCTCACTGTCACCCTGGGCGCCTGGCCGCAGGACCATGACATCCTTGTAGGCATCCGGCAGGTGCGGATTGTTGGCAATGGTTTCGAACAGCTCCGGATCATCGATATCCGGCCGGACGCGGCCCCGGTCATCCCGCAGACATTGCAGTCCGACCGGTTCGCCGGCGTCGTTATACTCCAGGCGGCAGCACAAACGCGCCAGCTGGGTCAACTCTTCCGGGTCTGTGGAGTTCGCCGCCAGAGCGTAGAGAACCTGGGGCGGCAATTCGGCCAGCACGGCCTTAACCTGCTCCCCCGGCAGGTGCCGGTTCAAGACCTTGCACAGCGAACACTCCGGCGGCGGCGCCAGGCGGATCGCGGCCAGGTCGGCGGCCGGGTCGGCATCGATATAGGTCGTACCGCGGAAAGGAAAGGCGTTGGGAATTTCATATATCCACCGGGCCTCATCCACCTGGACATCGCCGGGCGGAAAATTCGGCCGGTTATCATGAACGGCACCATCCGGGGAATGCCCCAGCACGGCAACCGGATCGTGTTCCCGCAAATTCATTACGCTGTAGGCGGGCCGGTGAAGACCGACAAGAAATTTCCCTTCAGGCGTAACTGATGTCCTTAACATATCTCTATTCCGTTACTTTTTTGCGGATGGCTGCCCGGCTCGTTCATCATGAGCAGAGATATCTTCTCCGGTTACCGGGCATCCACCCATAATAGACGAGTCCAGCCAATAAATCACCTGCATTTATTTTTTGCTTCCAGGGATAAAAATCAGGAAGGAGACGGCCCTTACTCCTTTTGCCAGACGCCCTCAATCCGCTCGCCGCATTTGCCGCAGCGGCCGTCGGTCATATTGACCTGGCGGACACTGAAACCAAAGCGAGTGATCAATGTCGTACCGCAGGCCGGGCAAAAGGTATTTTCGCCACCTTCGCCGGGGATGTTGCCTTCATAGACAAAGCGCAGCCCCTCTTCAAGACCGATTTCCCTCGCCTTACGCAGCGTGGCCACCGGGGTCCGTTCCCGGTCCATCATCTTGTAGGTGGGATAAAAGGCCGTTACGTGCCAGGGCACGGCCGGAGAAACATTCTTGATGAACCGGGCCAGCTCACGCAACTCCCGGGCGGAATCATTGAGTCCCGGAATAATCAGGGTAGTCACCTCGACCCAGACCCCGAGTTCATGCATGAGCCGGACACTGTCCAGAACCGGCTGCAGCCGGGCCTTACACACCTTCTTGTAAAAATCGTCGGTAAAGGCCTTGATATCGATATTGATGCCGTCCAGGAGCGGCGCCAGGTGCCGCGTGACCTCCGGCGTCATGTAGCCGTTACTGACAAAGACGTTCTTCATGTGCCGCTTACGGGCCAGGACCGCGCAGTCATAGGCGAATTCATAAAAAATTGTCGGTTCAACATAGGTGTAGCTGATACTGGCGCAGCCGCTGCTCACGGCTTCATCAACCACAGACTCGGCGCTTGTTTGCCGGCCGGTTATTTCCCCGCCCTGGAGATGAGGATACTGGGAGATCTGATAATTCTGGCAGTGCAGGCAACGAAAATTGCAGCCAACCGTGGAGATGGAAAAGGACCGGCTGCCGGGCAAAAGGTGAAACAGCGGCTTTTTTTCGATCGGATCGACGTGTTCGGAAACCAGCCGGCCGTAAACCAGGGTATACAGCTTGCCCTCCTTGTTTTCCCGCACGCCGCAGATGCCCCGCTTGCCCTTCTTGAGGTGACAACGATGGCAGCACAGGCCGCAGATAACCTCGGTCCCCTTCCCTTGCTGGTAAAACATCGCCTCTTTCATATCTCTACCTCTATTGATGTGAAAATGCCGGGGATGCGCGTTTCAATGTCACCATCGACGCCCGGAGTCCGGCTCTCTCAGTTTGGCGTCTCTTTTCCCGCTCTCACGGATTCAGGTTTTAAAGACCCGTAGCCTTTCCCCCCTGTCTCGCGACAGGTTTGGTTTTATCCAGTCTCAAGGACAAAACTATCTCTTCTCTTTAATTATATGGTCTCTCCCGAGCGGCAGTCAAGGCATGGGCAACATTTTCCTGCCGGGCCGCCTACACCTTGAGTTTGCCTGTCCTCCCGAGAGCAGGGACACGAACTCCCGATTCTCCACAAACAAAAAAAGCACTTAGCTCGAAAGAGCTAAGTGCTTTGGCAAATGGTGGGCCGTCGGAGACTCGAACTCCGGACCAATTGATTAAGAGTCAACTGCTCTACCAGCTGAGCTAACGGCCCAAAAAGTGTGTTTAGTAATAGTTGACTCGTAAAAAGTCATTTTATTCGTCATTCCCGCCTGCGCTGGAATGACGTTGCAGTATAAAATTCAGACTTTTTACGAGTTTGTAATAGTTCACAAATCTGAGGTGCTGGTGAACTATTACGTATTTTTAAAAACGACCTCTACTTAGCATAGGATCATTTGCCCGTCAAGTGCTACCTGTAATACAGGCTGGGGCTGCCCATGGTCAGCAAGGCCTTGTGCAGGTTCCGCCGGAAGTCGCGGCGGTCCCAGATCCCCTGGATATGGCCGCGTTTGAGAGCGTTCCTGGCCTCGTGATAATCGGGCGGGATATCAATGCCCGTAGTTTCCCGGATAACGCGTTGCCCGGCAAAGCCTATGCGGCAGGAGCGAATGGCAAACTGGTAGGGCGAGCAGCCGAGAAAACTGGCCACCGGCCCTGCGTATGAATTGTTGTCATAGACCACGATATACAGGCCGCCGGTATCGATATACTCCCGCACGGCCATGGTGCACTTGGGCATCTGGATAACCCCCAGGGTGCCCTCCTGGATACGGATGCCGCCGGTAGTGTGGACATAGGCGAGCAGCGGCCGTTTCCGGCGTTTGGCTATTTCGCAGGCCTGAACAAACTTTTCGCCCTCGGCCGAGCCTACCGTCCCGTTTCTGAAGTCGGAGAAAAGCATGGAAACTACCAGGTTTATATCGCAAACCCTGGCGTGAAAAGTAAGATTGGCGCAACCGATGCCGGTCTTGCTTCTCGCCATCTGCAGGCGGTCGTTAAAGCCCTCGTACTGCAAAGGATTACGGGAATAGATAGCATTATTGAAGACCCGGATGGAGTTAGGATCAAAAATATTTTTCAGATACCACTGGTATTCCAGGGGAAAATGATGCCCGCAGTTCTCGCAGACCCCGCAGAATTCACCATACAGGTCAGGTACCCACAGATCCTTGCAGCCATGCTTTTCGGAATTGGGGCAACTGACTGTCCGGTCTTCGTTGGCCAGGGGGCTGGTGTAGGTGTCGGTCAGCTCAATCGGGTCAGGGGTGCCGCCAGCTGTCGCAAGGACCGGCTGAACGGTTTTCTTTTTATCCGTTCGCCGGATAAAGCCGGAGACGGCGGTCAGGGACGAGGAGACCCGCTGAATCAGGGCGGAACCTTCGCCGGAGACCTCCTTAATGACTTTCTGCGCCTGTTTCTGCTGATTTTTCAGGACATCATAACGAAAGACATAGTAGAGATTTTCCGCCGACCTCTGGATGGACTTGCAAACGTTTTCCGCAGGCATGGCGCGGCCCCCGAAACCGGTCATGGCCATCGACCGATATTTCTTTGAACGTAGAACAAGCAGCCGCTTGATTTCACTCTGATTAAGGTCCCAGGGAATATCGATCTGCGGCGCTTCCTCGACGTTTTCCGCCTTTTTTTTCTTGACTTCGTAAGAACGGAATCCCCGGACGCTCTTGGTCATCAGGACAACCTCGTCGGTCGCCCTGATGATTTCGGAACGGACCAGGCTGAAAAAACTGAAATCATCGCTTTTGGCGCCGAGAGACGGTTCTTTTATAATTCGATCTATGGTTCCAAGCCGCAGGTTATCCTCTGCCGTTATATGCAGCTGGTTAGCGCAGTTTTCAATTAGTTCCGGCGGCACCCTGGATCCCTCCTTGACCCGGCCTTCGATGGCGGCTGCGCCTTCGGGTGAAATAACCGAGTAATAGCCGTTGGAAAACATGATCCGGAAGTCACTGAGCCCGATCGCCTCGGCCCCGCCCGAACCCCCTTCGGAGATCACCGAAATCATGGGCACCCGCAGCTTGGTCATAGCATACAGGTTGCGGGCGATCTGCTGGGCTGCGCCGGGGTACTCTTCCACCGGGTATGAACCGGGGGTGAAGATGAAAAAATGGATGGGAATGCCTTCGGTTTCGGCAACCTTCATGTAGCGCAGGGCCTTCTCGTTACCCCAGGGTTTACAGGAGCCGCCGTTGCGGAACTCTTCGCCGTGCCCCGTCTCCTGACCGATGACCATGACGGAAGAGGTGTACGGTTTTTTCTTGATGCGTCTGACTATATTCGCCTTGGCCACCATCATGGCCGGGTCGATGTTGAACTCGCCTTCGCCGCCGAGTTCGGTGTATTCTTCGTACACGTTTTCGAGGATGTCTTTCAGGGAGAAACGCAAGGGACTGCGGACAATGCGCACCCGCTCCATGGGATTCAGCCCTTCCTCGCAGCGTTTTTCAAGAAAGGCGATGCCGGTTTCGATCTTGTCCAGATCGGCTGCCAGCCTTTCACGGTTCATATCGAACATCGCATTTTTCAGGTGCTCACAGTCGGCCTGAAAGCTCGACAGGTTGCCCCAGCTAGCCGTATCCTTGATATGGACGAGGTAGCCGATTCGCTGCTCAACCTCCTGAAGTCGTATAATAAAATCGTTCATAAATATTTACTTAAAAAATCAACAACCGATCGAGGTGATTCCGGAGATAGTCGAGATTGGTAATAATTCCTTCGCCGGAGCTGTCCTGACCCTCAATGATCGTCTGGTCGATAAAGTCCAGCGCCCGTTTTTTGGCCTGGTCCATGGTTTCCCCCCAGACAAGCGCCAGGGCCAGGTTGGGATCGTATTCACTGGGGATGGGATAGGGCCGGTCGGACGGCACATGGGTGTAAACCGCCGACCATTCGAACCGGGGCATGTCGAACCTGGTAATGGTGCCGATCCAGGGTGCAAAATTACGGCCGGTATTTTCAGCCACGATCCGCAGTTCAATACTGGCGCCTTTGAATTCAATGTCGTCCTGTTTGTAGCCGATTCGTTCGCCGAGCGCCAGGCGTATCTGCTCCCGAATCAGGTTCGGATGTTTCCCCTGCAGATAACTGATCCGGGCCGACACGTCGTTTTCCACCTGGATACGGGTGTTGACTTCCAGCAGGTAGGCCTGACCGCTGCGGCTGACAATCCACTCCCAGGTCCCCACGTTATCATAGTGCACATAGGCGGCCAGCTTCAGTGAATAGTCCACGATCTGCTGCAACAAGGGGCGGGTATCAAAATCATAAACAAAACAGGAGTCGTCAAGACCGGGCGCGGCCTCGATTCGTTTCTGACGGCCCGTGGACTGGATGGTGCAGTTGCGGGAATGGAAGTGCAGCCGCTCGTCATGCCGGGAACAGAGGAGCTGCACCTCAAGGTGGTTGAAATCACGCAGGAGCTGCTCAATCAAGACGCCGCCGTCGCCAAACTGCCGTTTGGCATAGTGCTGGACCTGGCGATAGACCCGCCGGAACTGTTCGATGCGGGAGACCTCTTCAATGCCCATACCGCCGCCGCCCGCCGCCGCCTTGACCAGGATGGCCGGCGGGGCGCCCTGCTCGGCCTGGACGTCAAACAGATGCTGGGCCATTTCCTCCGCTTCCATCTCATTGTAAATGGGGCTGTCAGTGCCGGGGATGGTCGGGATGCCCAATTTGTTGGCAATTCGCTTGGTGTTGATTTTGTCGCCGAGTTTCTTGATGACCTCCCAGCTTGGCCCGATAAAAACCAGAGGCCGGTCGCGAATGGTCACCCGGCGGGCAAAGCGGTAATCTTCCGAAAAAAAACCGTACCCAGGATGGATGGCAGTACAGAGGGTATGATCCGCCACGGCCAGGATATCGTTGGGATCGGTATAGCTGGTGATGCGCCAGGCGTTGTGTCCCTGTCCCTCGGTCCGGTTACGCCGTACATGTTCCGAGTCCCGGTCGGCATCGGTATACACCACCACATAGTCAAGCCCCAGATCCTTACAGGCCTCCATGATTCGAATGGCAATTTCTCCGCGGTTGGCGATCAGTACTTTGCCCTGCACACATAACCTCTATTTTTTTGTTCCGTAAAAAAAACTCGATCCCGGTGATACCTGGAACTGCTTGAAATAACGGCCGTCTAGACTGGTTGCACGGGACCACGACAAAATTCTTCCTATTTTAACCTGATTACTTTACTCTACCTGCAGCGACATTAAAAGACAGAAAGTGAAAGGGAGCCGGAGAACATGGCAGCCATCTCTGTCCTGTAAACGTTCAGCAGTGCCGTAGATGCGCGAAAGAGGTCTGTTCGCTATACTGAACGTATAGCGGACAGACCGATGACAAAGCAGATGCGGTGCTGCTGAACGCTTACCCTGTCTCAGGCGCAATCACAATTTTATCTTGACTTTGCCCGCACTTCCAATAGAGATAAACTTAAAGTAACATTTTAACTGAATCCATGAGCGTTCGAGAACGGTGCAGATGCAAGGCGGCAACGATGTTGATTATCATGATGTGATATCAACGAGTTGTCAACGCAGCAGATGCGCCGTTCTCGGGCGCCCCCGCAGGGTGGCGCGGTGAAAACAAAAAATACGTTTATTCGGCATATAATACAATAAATTCCACATATTGCCGGGAACATCACCTCGAGCCGTCACGGATTCAGGTTTTACAAAAGAGTGCATATCAAGTGAGCAGGGAAAATAATTCAACGGAACCCGAACCGCCCGATGGCAGCCAGAAAAAAAACATCTGGGAGCGATTGGGCATATTGTTGCATATTAATCACGCGCCCGACACGGCACAAGAGCTGGAACAGGAAATCCAGGAGTTGCTGGAAGAGGGCGAGGATCAGGGTCTGATCAGCAGACATGAAGAAAAGCTGATCAGCAGAATCTTTGACTTCCAGGACACGGTGGCGTCGGAGATCATGACGCCTTCGGCCGAAATGCTCTGCACGTCCGAGAACACCTCGGTTGAGGAACTGATCCGTTTGATCACCGAAGAGGGCTATACCAGGATTCCCATTTACCGCCAAAACCAGGACCACATCATCGGCATCCTGCATGCCAAGGATCTGCTGCGGATCTGCGCGATGAAACCGGACGAAGTAGTCGATCTGCACGAATTCCTCAACCCGCCCATGTTCATTGCCGAAAGCAAACCGATAGTGGACCTGCTTCGTGATTTCCAGGCCGGCAAAACGCACATGGCCATTGTCACGGACGAATTCGGCGGGGTGCGGGGCCTGGTCACCCTGGAGGACGTGATCGAGGAAATCGTCGGCAAGATCGACGATGAACATGACCAGGAGGAATCAGAACTGCGGGTGGTGGACGAGAGCACTATCATTGTCGATGCCAAGATTGACATCGAGGAGGTCGAGGACCACTTCAGACTCAAGCTGCCCGAAGGGCCTTACGAATCGGTGGGCGGACTTCTTATTCATCAACTGGGACGGGTACCGCAAAAGGGAACCGCAGTCACCGTTGGGACTCTGGAGTTCAAAGTCCTGGCGGCGGACCAGCGCCGGATCAAATCGGTGCGTATCAGAAAGAGTCAATGATGCAGCAGCACTCCGGACTGATTCGTAACAGCGGCCACCCACTGCCGGCCGCCCTGACCACCGCCTTACTGCTGGTGCTGGCCATGCCCGGCCCGGCCGGCTGGTGGCCGCTTCTCTTTATCGCCCTGGTACCGCTCCTGTACTCCGCCCTGTACCAGCGGCCGGGCCGCAGCGCCATGCTCGGCCTGGTCACCGGCCTTGCCTACCACCTGGGCCAGCTGTACTGGATCGTTATCGTCCTCGGCCGTTACGGCGGCCTGCCGCTCTGGATATCCGTCCCCGCCCTGCTGCTGTTGTCGCTGTACATGAGCCTGTACCTGGCGCTCTTTACCGGACTCTTCAGTTTCCTTGCCGGCAGATACAGGTCTGGACAAGGCCCGGTCACGGCCATAATTTTTGCTGCCCCGATCCTCTGGGTCGGTCTTGACTGGCTGCGCGGCCACCTGTTGACGGGTTTCCCCTGGATGGACCTTGGCTACGGCCTCTACTCCCGGCCGGTGTTAATCCAGGTCGCCGACCTTGGCGGTCATGACCTGGTTACCTTCTGCCTCGTGCTGGTCAACGTGCTGGCGCTCTGGGCAATAGAGTACGGCAGCCACCATGCCCCTTTCCGTCCGAGCCGTACCGGCCGGCGGCTGGCGGCCGCGGCCTGCTGTTTTCTCGTTCTGACTGGCGGCTATTCCATCTTCCGTTACCGGCACCTGGCCGCCCTGGCGACCGCTGCGCCGCATACACGGGTCACCGTGGTCCAGGGCGACATCCTCCAGGGCGAAAAATGGCTACCGGGACGGGCAAAGTCAACCATTACACGTTATGACCGGCTGTCCGCCCGGGCCATTGCGGCCAACCGGCCCGACCTGGTTGTCTGGCCGGAAACCGCGCTGCCTTTTTTCCCCCAGCGGGACACCCTGTTCTACCGGGTAACCGAACTGGCGGCCCGGCACAAAATCTGGCTCCTGACCGGGGCACCGTTTTTCAAAATCAAGAACCGGCGAAACAGCGCCGGGCGCACGATCAATTACTTCAACAGCGCCCTGCTCATCAATCCTGCGGGCTGGATTGCCGGCCGCTATGACAAACAGCACCTTGTTCCCTTCGGCGAGTATGTCCCCTGGCGAAAATATCTCCCGTTTCTTAAACCCCTGGTGAAAAACGTAGGTGATTTTACTCCGGGCCGCTCCATCCGGCCATTGTCGGCCGGCCCCCTGAAGTTAGGGGTACTTATCTGTTTTGAGTCAATTTTCCCTGATATCGCCCGGCAGGAGGCCGCAGCCGGGGCCAATCTGCTGGTCAACCTGTCCAATGATGCGTGGTACGGCCGTTCCAGCGCGCCTTACCAGTCGTTTGCCATGGCGGTCTTCAGGGCGGTCGAGACCCGGCGCAGCCTGGTGCGGGCCGCCAATACGGGAATCAGCGGCTTTGTCGCTCCGTCCGGCCGCATCCTGGACCAGTCACCACTTTTCCGGCCGCTTACCATTACCGCCAACGTGCCGTTACTGGAAGAAAAAACGATATTCGTCCGCTTCGGCTATCACTTCGGCCCGGCCTGCCTGGTGCTGATCCCCCTGTTGCTTTTCTTCCGCCGCCGCCGGAACTGCTCCCAAAGAATCGTTGGCATGAAAATTTCCACGCATGCCTCTTGAGTCTTCGCGGCAAACTGTTTAATATATAATCTCTGTAATGGTCATTTTTTAGCCTTATGAGTCCAGCCCAGGGCTCGACACCCGGGGCGTTGCCGGCCTTTTATCTCATTTTTTTTGCTTTGCTTTATTCATAACGAGGACAGACTATATGGCGGAAGTCACCGAAGCGGCGGAATCGAAACAGCATCTTCTTGACCTCAAGGGCCGAATGCTGGCTCTTAAGGAGCATCTTTGACCTGGCCGGCAAAAAACAGGATGTAGAACGCCTTGAAAAAATGTCCCTGCTGCCGAATTTCTGGAATGATCAGGACCAGGCCCAAAAAGTCCAGAAAAAGCTGGGCCAGCTACAGGACGTGATCAAAATCTGGGAAAAAAATTTTACCGACCTGGAAGAGGCTGGCATGCTCCTTGACATGGCGATTGAAGAGCAGGACATCGAGACCCAGCAGGAGGTGGCGGCCAGCATCAATGACCTGCGGCAGCGCATTGACCTGGTTGAACTGCAGTGCATGTTCGGCGGCGAGCATGACAGCGCCAATGCCATGCTGACGGTTCATGCCGGGGCGGGCGGCACCGAGGCCCAGGACTGGGTGTCAATGCTTTTGCGCATGTACCTGCGCTGGGCCGAAGAAAAGGGCTTTGCGACCGACATTCTCGACCTCCTGCC
>VAPG01023994.1_pt1 | contig 21187 bp, 17 predicted proteins | sample 3393851 | NCBI WGS metagenome assembly VAPG01 (sample SAMN08290438, study PRJNA428436) | hydrothermal vent metagenome | isolation source: Deep-sea hydrothermal vent chimney | place: Atlantic Ocean: South-mid Altantic Ridge | depth 2194 m m
AAGTACGCTGCGAAGCCATAATTGAACAGGTAAGCGCAGACACCGAATCTGAAGCACATCTAAACCAGTTACAGTCCTGAGTTTAGGGCAATTTACAGTCACACCTAAATAGTTACAAAAAATGTAACTATTCAGCAGCACCCTATATGCTGCTGAATAGCCAGGTTTTCTGTTTAATTTCCCTCCAGATAGGCAGGTTTTACATTGAACTCCGGATAGGCGGAAACCGCGATTTCGTTTTGATCCAGTCCGCTGATTTCTACCTCTTTGGAGACCCTGAGTGGAACAACCTTGTCCAGCAGTGTGAAGAAGACATACATCACCACAAAGACAAAGACGAAATTAGTGACGATTCCCACCACTTGGGCTATGAACTGCGAGGTGTTGCCGTAAAAAAGCCCTCTGACTGTGCCGCTGACCCCATTGACTCCATCACCGTAAGTTCCATCGGCAAAAAGCCCCAGGGAGAGGAGTCCCCAAGCTCCGTTGACCCCATGGACAGAAATGGCACCCACCGGATCATCGATTTTTAAAACACGTTCGACAAAAAATACGCTGATACAGAGCAGAACACCAGCAATGGCACCGATGCCGACGGCGGCCACCGAATTCACGTAGGCGCAGGGTGCGGTTATGGCAACGAGTCCAGCCAGCAGGCCGTTGGCCGACATGGAGACATCAGGCTTACCGTAGAATCTCCACATATAGAACATGGCAAAAAGTGCTCCGGAGGCGGATGCCAGCATAGTGTTGGTGGCGATGATACCGATTCGCAGATCTCCGCCGGCCAGGGTTGAGCCAGCGTTAAATCCGAACCAGCCGAAGGCGAGAATAAAACAGCCGGTAATGGCCATGGGAATGTGATGCCCCGGAATGGCACGTGGTTTTCCATCCTTGTCGAATTTCCCGATTCGCGGCCCAAGGATTATGGCCCCGACGAGCGCCGCCACGCCGCCGGTCATATGGACAACAGATGAGCCGGCAAAGTCCAGTGTTCCGTGGCCGAGCCCGAAATTAGTTCCCAGCTGTGACAGCCAGCCACCGCCCCATACCCAGTTTCCGTAAAGCGGGTAGACAAACATGGCGATGAAAAAGCCGTAAAAGACAAAGGATTTGAATGTCCAGCGTTCCGCCATGGAGCCAGTGGGGATTGTGGCGGTGGTATCCATGAAAACCATCTGGAAGAGAAAGAGAGAAAATATAGAAACATCATAGGCGTTGCCGGAAAGGAAAAATCCATTTGTCCCGAACAGGCCGAAATCCTTGCCAAAAAGGTGGATGGCGAATTCTCCGTTCAATAATCCTGTTCCGCCGCCGAGGGTGGCGATATTGCCCACGCCGCCCATCTGGATGGCAAAACCGCATATCCAGTAACCGAGCATCCCTATGCCGTAGATCATCATGTTCATGGCCATGGTATGTCCGGCATTCTTGGCCTGTGTGAAGCCGGTTTCTGCCAGGGCGAAACCGGCCTGCATAAACATAACGAGAAAACCACAAAGCAGAGTCCACATAAAATTGATGGCAATCCGGTTATGGCCAATGACATCTGCCAGTTTTACTGCCAGGGGCTCGGTTTTCGCCATCTGTGTCATATCCTGCTTTGTGGGGGCGTTAGCAGTAGCGCCAATCACGTCCGCTGCACCGCCGGTATTCGCTCCCGAGGGATCCGGCATCAGTACCGCCGGAGCCGTTGGCTGGGAAGAGGCCCCCGGCATCTCATAGCCGGCGGCGTAGACCGTGCCCGCCATAAACAGAAATATTCCAAGGCATAATACACTTAGCAATTGCTTCATTTCATTTCTCCAATTTGTGCTTTTGCCCCATTTCGGCCTATTCCGCTCGAGTCGTCTCTGGACGAAAAACATATATTTATTGCTTCGGTATTGGACACAAGTACCGAAGTCGTGTTCTCAACCGCCCGTGGGGCTGATGAGGCTGAAAATACTGCCGTTGATAATAATATGTTGCGCATTTTGTTTCCCTTATAAGATGATTTTTTTGGTAACTATTCAGCGAAGGTTGCAAATTACCCTTAACTCGTAACCGTAACTGTTTAGATGGGGTACAGCTGAATAGTTATATTTTTGGGTAATTAGATTGCCTCTTTATCCCGTTCCCCGGTGCGTATTCGGAGAACAGTTTCCACTGGCAGCACAAAAATTTTACCGTCGCCGATTTTACCCGTTCTGACACTTGCTATAATGGCCTCAACCACCTGCCCGGTAATTTCCTCCGGCACTACCAGCTCCACCTTGATTTTGGGGATGAAGTCAACTACATACTCCGCGCCTCGATATATCTCTGTGTGCCCTTTCTGGCGCCCGAATCCCTTTACCTCGGAAATCGTCATCCCGTTTATCTGCAACTCTGATAATGCCTCTTTCAATTCATCGAGCTTAAAGGGTTTGATTATTGCCTCGATCTTTCTCATGGTTTTCTCCTTTGTTGCATGACGACGATACCACTGTGAAGGATTAGCGGTGCCGCTGTTACGCGACAGATATTTTATGACTGCTCTTGCTCGTACGCCGGTGAAATCATGATTTTTTAGGTCAAGCATGCAGTGTGCCAGGGTGTGAAATTATATTAAGGTTATATCGTTACTATTTGTTTTTAATGATAAAAAAACTTGTGTTATGAGTTTGTGGCGGGCTTTGTTTGGGAGATTGTGGAAAATCTTAATACATTTGTGTGGATAATGTATTTGGTATGTTTCAAAAATGTAGACATGTGGGGTGAGGAAAGAACAATATGTGAGTTTTCTGACCTTGGTTAACTTGCTGGAGTAGCGGTGTTATTTCGCTATTTGATGTGCCTGAGCGGGGGGGAGGGATACTTGAGGTGATAAATTACAAAAGTGTCTAAAAAATTCCAGGAAATTCCCGGTAGATCTTGGGTTTGATTTTTTAGAGGTCTAAAGCAGGGAACACTACCGCCCCTTAGAGTGGTAGGTCAGCCTTGCTGTATATCGGAGTCTCGCAGACTCGCTTACCTGGGGGAGTTAAGTGCGTACAGCAGGGTGTTCATGGAGCGCTTACGTTATTTCCCCATTCTCCGCACCGTCATGATTAAGGCCAGCAGTGGAGCGGCAAAGGCGAGAATAATTACCTCGGCTTTTTTTAGAAACAGGGGATCGGAGAGCAGACTGGCCAGGCCTTTCATGGAGGATGACTCTGGTAGAAGTCCGGCAATAAAGACAATCATCAGGGCAACAGCGGCCAGCGCCAATTCTGCCACTACCAGTTTTTTGCCGAACACCAGCCCCCCGGAGAAGATAATATTAAGCCAGGTCATCCGCCTGTACATTGGCTCAAGCCCTTTTATGGCCTCTTTGACTTCAGCCAATAAGTCAACGGCCTGCCTGTAGGGCTCGGCCTGATTCCTTTTTGCCAGTTTGATAATTGTATTAATTTTTTTCTTAATGGGCAGCAACTGGCGGTGGAATTTTTTAAAAAAACTGGGAAATTGATATGAAAGCCAGAAATTATAATAGCCCTTCCAGCGTGTCATCTCTTGATTGGCCTGGTCATAGAGTTTGTTTAACTTGTTTTCCCGCAGTTGGCGGCCGGCGGCATAGAGCCCCTTGGCCCTTGAGGCCGTATCGAGACAGTCAAAATAGCTGCCCCTGAGCATCATTTTTTCCAGATTGGCCAGGGTCTGAATATTTACTTTCATCTCTTTATCTTCTTTTTCAAACCAGCCAGCCAGGTCGTTAATTTCCTCTCTGGCTCTAATTAAATTCTCGTTGGCGGCGCTGGCAATAGTCTGATATTGGGCTTGGAGGATATCCTCCACCTTGGTCTGAATATGAATCAATTCTGGATCCATCATAATAATCATATACAGCCGCCGTTGATCAACCATCAATGAACGGAGGAGCTGAAAGGCCTGCTCCTTGAAATTACCTTTGACCTCAAGCTGCACCTTGCGGTAGAGAAGATCCTGGCAGTCAGCCCTGATGGTAAAGGCGTTTTTGATTAAATCACGCGCCTTCCAGTTTTCATCGTTAAGATCATAATATCTCGACAAAAGAAGCGATATATAAATACGCTCCTTTTCGGCAATAGCAAAATTGGAGGCCAGCTCAAGATAATTACGCATATCAGCGAGACGCCCCCTTTCCAGAGCCAGAAAGGCCTGGCCCAGTACGGCGTAAAATCGTTTGGGGGCCTTGTGATTACACTCCCGCAGGAGTAATTCCTCGGCCCGGCCATACTCTTTGACCCGCAGACAATCAAAACCGAGCTGGAGATTATTATTATCAAGATTGATTTTATCCGTCTTAAACACAGACTCCCATTTGTTATAGATGCTGAAGGTGATATTCCATAAAAAACGAGGCTGATATACCCGGTTTATATCAAGGAAAGCAATATATACCGAGAGTGGTGGGTTCCTGCGGATCTGGGATACGCTGATACCGGCGGCCAGGGTATGGGCCATTTTCTGCGGTTCGGCAAAGACCTTTTTGTAGAGGATATTTATTTGCTTAAAGGGCAGATAGCCAATTTCCTGTAGCCCGTTATGCGCCATTTTTAAGGTCTTGGCCGGACAGTGGGCGGGAAGGTGCCAACGCATACCGCAATAAAAACAGGGGTGGCCGCTGCCAGCGAGGGGGAGATCTCGAAAGGCAAGTATTTGGCGGGCGCTGATCTTGCCTTGCTCGGGGAAGACCAGCGCCGTCAGACCGCCGCCCTCACTTTTCAGTTTGCAAGCCGGGCATTGGCGGCGGGCCAGTAATAATTCAAGCTGATTTTTCAGGGCTCTGGTGACATAAATCGTCTCCGGATTTAGTATATCCCAATACTCATCATCCTGGGAAAGCAGGGTCGGCCTTGAATCAAGCGGGGAAACAAGGTGCATAACGCATTTAAGCGGTAAGGATTCGCCGCTTAAAGTTTTGTGGTCATGGTGTAATTTAACAAAGGCACCCAGTACGGCCTTCAGGGCAGCGGTTGGGTTGGGGAAGGAGAAGAGGAGCAGTTCGGCCGAGGTATCAGGCGCCTCAAAACCACTTTCTTTGAGGAGATTGTTGAGCTGGCTAATAAAGGCGGGCCAAGCCGCTGCCAACAGTTTGGCTCCCTGGTAGGGCATGGGCATGATGGCGGCCAGGATGAGATTTTCTTGCGCCATGACTTAACACTGATCCAATATTTCCTGGGCCAGTTTATTGCCCGGATCAATTCTAACCGCCTTTGAGGCCCATTTGTCGGCCCGCATCCGCATTTTCAGTTTCAGATAACACTCGGCGAGATTAAGGAGGACGTTGATGTCCATGGGAAAATGTTGCTGTACTTTCTCAAGCAGAGCTGCTGCCTCTTGATAAGCACCCTTTCGCAACAGGGCCAGGCCCAGTTTTTTTTGCAGATAATCACGCTCTGGCGCTGCTTCCAGCACCTTCCGGCAGCATAAAACCGCCAGCTTAAAAAGACCGTGCTCCATGGCGAGATCCACGGTTTCTTCCTGAAGATCAAGATTGTCCGGATTATTACGGAGCATGATTTTTAATATCTTTTCTGCCTCTTTAATTCGCTGGTGTTTTAAGAGGAGCGCTGCCACCTTAAAGGCCCGTTCGGCGTTGCGCGGGCTTAGATCCAGGGCCTTGGTAAAATATTTAATAGCCTTATCCGTCTCTCCCTGTTTCAGATAAATCTGGCCGAGATAATGATAAGACGGAACCTCTAAACGATTCATGGTAATGGCCTGTTCAAAGGCTTCAACCGCCCCCGGCAGATCATTCTTCTTTAGAAACAGACGGCCCATTTCCCGCCACGGCCGGGATGAGTGTTTACTCAAAGCAGCCGCCTGGCGCAGGCATTCAATGGCATTATCAAACTGGCCCTTGACCCGCCATTTGTCAGCCTTGCGCAGCAGTATGGCCTGGGGGCTGGGATTATCCACCCGGTTAAGCAGTTCCAGGATTTTCTGCTCCAGGGTTGCGGTAACAAAAGGCTTGGTGAGATAGGCATCCACATCCTGTTCGGCGGCCTCGGCGACAATACTCTGGTTGGCCTCGGCGGTTATCATCAAGAAGGGGGTATCCTTGAACTTTTTGTTGCCGCGCAGTTTATTCAGGAGTTCTGTACCATTCAGCTTGGGCATCTGCCAGTCGGAAATTATGAACTTTATGGCGCAATGTTCGGTGTTTAAAATTTCCCAGGCCTCAAGGCCGTTCGCTGCTTCATAATATTTACGGCCGAATTTGATTAATTTCAACATGGCTCGAATGGAGCGCCGCATATTATCCAGGTCATCAACGATGAGAAAATTAATTTGGGCTGGATCTATTGTCATAGGGAGTTCTCAAGCTAAACGCCGTTAAAGGCGCAAAAGAAAATAAAATCGGCAGCCCTCACCGGGTCTGCTGTTGACCGCAATTTTACCTTTATGAACCTCAATGGCCAGGCGGCAGAAGTACAGGCCCAGGCCTGTACCCACCAGGGCATCCTGCTTTTCAGAGAGGCGGGAGTATTTTTCAAATATTTTTTCTTGTTTGTCTTCTGACAGCCCCGGCCCCTGATCCTGCACAAAAAATTCTAACTCCTCGCTAACGGCGAGATAATTACAACCGGCGGTAATTATGGTGCTTGGTGTGGTATAACCCAGGGCGTTGGTCAATAAATTCTGCAAGACCCGCAAGATCAGGATTCGATCAACATAGGCCATGGGCAACTCAGGGTCGGCGGCCAGCACGAGCTCCACATCCTTAATCCGGGCCAGGCCGCGCAGGGCGCTCAAGGCCTCTTCAAGCAGCGCCCTGGGATGAACCTCCTCTGGACATGGAATTAATTTGCCGTCTTCCATCTTATTGATGGCCACCAGATTATTCGCCATACGCACGGCACGATCACAGCTCATCTGGGCGGCGGCCAGAAATTCACGATTCTCCTGGCTTATAGAATAAGACATAATATCCAGATTGGCCACCACCTCAGCCAACGGGGCCTTGAGATCATGAATCAGCATTTTGTATAACTCGTCCCGCAAAGACTCCTGTCGTTTTAACGCCCTGTTTTTGTGGCGCAGATTGTCCTTTTGGCGCCGCAGCTCCTGGTGCAGGCGCTGCTGAACCAGGGTTGAGATAATCATAGTGCTGAAATCAAGGAGATAGGTAATATCTTCCTGTAGCAGATCTTTGTCCTCTGCCTTATCGGTAATATTTATTACCCCCAATAATTGCTCGTCTTGAAAGATCGGCAGGGAGAGCAGGGCGTTTCTTTTATAATGCTGATTATGCGGCCGCTTATTATTAAAACGGGGATCAATGGAGATATCCGGGATAAAGACAGGGGCCGCCGTCCTGGCTGCCAGAGCGGCGATGGAATCGCTGTCCATGGCCTGTTTTTCGCCAATTATTTCCCGGCGGCTGGCGGTGGCAACTATCAGGTTATGGCCCTCCAGAACCATAATTGAGCCCTGCTCTACCCCCATATAGTCTAAGATTATTGCCAGGATATCATCCAAGCGTTTATTAAACTTACCCCCCTTCTGGTTGATAATTTTAATAATTTTGGAGATATTTTCCAGCAGACAGTTGGCCCGTTCCACTGAGAGAGTGTGGGGTTCCGGAGGGGTATCACTATTCATGGTTATTCCCATTCAATGGTGCCTGGCGGCTTGGAAGAGATATCAAAAACTACCCGGTTGACCCCCCGCACCTCATTAATAATCCGGTTAGACATCCGGCCTAATAAATCATAGGGCAGTCTTGACCAGTCGGCGGTCATGGCATCTAAGCTGTCCACACAGCGCAGGGCCACCACGTGCTCATAGGTTCGTTCATCGCCCATGACTCCCACGGTCTGAATGGGCAGCAGAACTGCGAAGGACTGCCAGGTCTGACGGTATAATCCAGCCAGTTTCATCTCTTCAAGGACAATGACATCGGCCTGCCGGACGATCTCAAGACGCTGAGGGGTGATCTCGCCAATTATCCGAATCGCCAGGCCGGGGCCGGGGAAGGGCTGCCGGTAAATGGCCTCTTCGGGCAGGCCGAGCTCCAGGCCCAGGAGCCGCACCTCGTCCTTAAACAGATCACGCAGAGGCTCGATGAGATCCAGTTTCATAACCTCGGGTAGTCCGCCGACATTATGATGTGATTTAATCACCGTATCACCGACAAAGGAGACGCTCTCTATTACATCCGGGTAGAGAGTACCCTGGGCCAGGTATTTGGCATCCTTGATTTTGCCGGCTTCTTGCTCAAATATCTTGATGAACCCGTGGCCGATGATCTTGCGTTTCTTCTCAGGGTCACTTACCCCGGTGAGCTGGCCGAGAAATTCATCGCGGGCATCCACCTGAATAACATCGAGCCCGGTCTTTTCCCGGAAAAAACGCATAACACTCTCCGTCTCTCCGGTGCGCATGAGACCATTATCGACATAGATGCAGGTTAACTGGCTACCGATGGCCCGATGAATAAGGGCTGCCACTACCGAGGAGTCAACCCCACCGCTCAAGGCGCAGATAACCTGATCACTCCCCACCTTTTCCCGGATAGCGGCAATATTGGATTCCACAAAGGACTGCATGGTCCATTTGGGCTGGCAATGACACATGTCGAAGACAAAATTACGTAATACATCTTTGCCAATCAGGGTGTGAGCCACCTCAGGATGAAACTGAACCCCCACCAGGGGTTTATGCCGGTGGCGGATAGCGGCGTTGGGCGAGTGCTCGCTCACCGCTGAGATCATGAACTCGGCGGGCAGTTCCTCTATGCGGTCGCCATGACTCATCCAGACCTGGTTGGCACCTTCGGGCTCCATATTGGCGAAGAGCCCCGTACTGCTTTTGATTATCAGCTCAGACTTGCCAAATTCACGTTTTTGCGCTTTTTCCACCCGGCCGCCGCCCTGGATGGTCATTAATTGCGCCCCGTAACAAATGCCTAACACCGGAATATCAAGATCGAATATGCCGGGATCACTCTTGGGGGCATCTTCGTCATAGACGCTCTTGGGGCCGCCGGAGAGGACTATGCCCCTGGGGCTCATAGTCTTGATCTTCTCAAGGCTTAGATAATAGGGGTGTACCTCACAATAGACCTTCTGTTCCCGTATACGGCGGGCAATTAACTGGGTGGTCTGTGAACCAAAATCGAGAATTAATATCTTTTCTGTTTGAATTTCCATGATAATCAGCCTAATCTATAATTAGGTGCCTCCTTGGTAATAATAACGTCGTGTACATGACTTTCTTTGAGTCCGGCAGCGGTAATTTTGACGAATTTGGCCCGCTGGCGCAGGGTCTCAATATCCTTGGCCCCCACATAGCCCATCCCCGATCGCAGGCCGCCAAGCAACTGATAGATGGTATCTGAGATTGGCCCGCGGTATGGCACCTTGCCCTCAATACCCTCGGGAACCAGCTTGGCGGGATTTTCCACCTTTTCCTGAAAATAGCGGTCACTGCTGCCCTTTTTCATGGCCCCGAGAGAACCCATACCCCGATACCCCTTATAAGTACGGCCTTGATACAAAAAGGTCTCACCTGGCGCCTCATCGGTACCGGCAAAGAGGCTGCCCACCATAATGACATGGGCTCCCATACCGATAGCCTTGGTAATATCACCAGAAAATTTAATGCCGCCGTCGGCAATAACCGGGACATCGTATTCAGCCGCCACTTTGGCGCAGCGATAGATGGCGGTCATCTGCGGTACTCCGACTCCAGCCACAATTCTCGTAGTGCAGATTGACCCTGGCCCCACCCCGATCTTGACACAATCGGCCCCGGCCTTGATCAAATCGACCACGGCCTCCGGGGTGGCAATATTGCCGGCTACTACCTGCAGATCGGGGAAATTATCTTTTAGTCTCTTTAAGGCGTTGATAATATTTCGGGAATGACCATGGGCGGAATCCAGAACCACAATATCCACTCCGGCCTTAATCAGGCCCTCTAATGATTCGGGGGGGGTGTCAACCCCAATGGCCGCACCCACCAGCAGACGACCCAGGTCGTCCTTGGCTGCGTGGGGGTAGCGTTTGATTTTTTCCAGATCCTTAGTGGTAATAAGCCCCGTTAAATTGCCCTCGTCGTCCACTACCAGTAATTTTTCAATCCGGTGTTCATGGAGTAGGGCCTTGGATTGTTCCAGGGTAATTCCAACTTTAGCGGTTATTAGGTTTTTGCTGGTCATGACATCTCGTACTCGGAGCAGGGGGTCGGAGACAAAGCGCAGGTCACGGTTGGTGACGATGCCCACCAGTTTTTTACCCCGCCGCACCGGTACCCCGGAGATATGGAAACGTTGCATAATGGCCTGAACATCGGCCACCGTGGCATCCTCCTCCACGGTAATTGGATCGACAATCATGCCGGATTCAGATTTCTTGACCCTTTGTACCTCCAGGATTTGATTGTCAATTCCCATGTTTTTGTGAATAATGCCCATTCCCCCTTCCCGGGCCATGCTGATGGCCGTCCGGTGCTCAGTGACACTGTCCATGGCGGCACTAATCAGGGGAATCTGTAAATTGATCGTCTTGGTCAATCTGGTACCAAGTTCCACCTTAGCGGGTAGAACATCGGAGGCCTGTGGAACCAGCAGCAGGTCATCAAAGGTATAGGCATCAAATATAATTTTATCTTGCATTGCAAAGGGCTCCCTGGGAATAATTTATGGTGAATTTTGGGGTAACTGACTGAAGCGTTGACGGCATCGTAAAAAGCTAAATTATACCGCGCACGGCATCCTACATACAACGAACTTCGGTTACAAAAGTCAAAAAGTATCTCTCTGAATAAACCGCGTTAACTCAAAGAGTTATAGCCTTTTGACAAAATGAGTTCGTTGGAAGTCCGATCTACGGCGTTGTGGCGTTTCGGAGTCTCACTGCGTTCACTTACCTGTATGTCGAACTTTTCGCAGTCCTCGCTTAGCTGACTTAGCCATCTTTAGTTAGTGATGGACTTTTTACGAGTCCATCAAGCGTTGGTTTAAATATATCTATTGGGCATTATTTTGAATAAGTTACTGGTAATTTATCATTCTAAATTATTTTCATAAATAACAAAATGATAAAAACGACGATTTTGTAAAAGGCCAAAGGGGGCAGATTAGCGCCCCCCGTACTGAAGGATAATTCCTTCTAAGAAACCGCTGGTACTGACGGTTAAATTGTGGCCGGTTATTTGAATAATTGCCTGGAGCAGCATTATGCCGGCTGGAATAATTGCCCCTCGTTCTCCTAAGCCTGGCACCGAGCGGAGTGCCTTTGGTTCCAGGCCTGTTAAGCGGCCAAAAATTTCATCTAACCCGGCCCTGGTTAATTTACTGCCCTGAATCAGCCTTGCCTGGTAACACTCCAGGTTTAGGGAGAGCATGGCTAACGCGTTAGCCGTACCTCCCGAGGCTGCGAGACGTATTTTGCCGAGATCAGCAGTTATAAGTTCGGCAAATACGGGTCTGATGAGCTCAAGAAGAAAAATTTTCATTTGGGCCTGGGTCGAGGGGTTGATTCCGGCCCTGAAAAAACGTTCTGTTAGATTAACCGCTCCGACGGGCAGACTGCGGATTAGCGGCTTCCGCCCCGCCCGGGCCAGAATTATTTCGGTACTGCCGCCCCCGGCATCGACTAAGAGCAAAGGGCGGTTACTCTCTTTTTGCCGGGATAGGCAGCCCATGAGGGTAAAGGCCGCCTCCTGTTTCGGGCTGACAACCTCAATTTCACATTGCAGAATTTCCGCAGCCTCGCGAATAAATTTCAGGCGGTTTGCGGCCTGACGCAGGGCCTCGGTACCATAGGCCCGCACCGGCATCGCTGGTAGATCCCGTAATTGCCGGGCAAAGGTTCGGCAGGCGATAAGACCACGCTGGCGGGCCGCTTCACTTAATCCGCGGTCTGCCGTTAATTTTTCACCAAGCCGGGTTTGGCAGCAGGTATCAAGTAAAATTCGGGCAGGGGGCCACCTTGACTGTAGACCGGATACCGCCAGCAGGCGAAAACTATTGCTGCCCAAATCAATGGCGGCAAAATTTGTCTCTTTCGGTTCTTGCACGATATTTACATAAGCATTCAGTAAACCACACCCTTGACTTTATAACATCTCGGAATGTAAGTGTTCACCGCCGCTTCAGGATCAGGGTAAAACAAAATTCTGGTGAATAATTACGGGAATTCTTTACTTGACAAGTTTGGTTATTCGGCGCAATATCGTGCCATGCTTAACATTAACCCTGACAATCCACAAGTTAGACTTATCGCGCAGGTAGCAGACAGACTGCGGGGCGGTGAGATTATCTGTTATCCAACCGATACTATTTATGGCATCGGCTGCGATATATTCAACCAGAAGGCGGTGAAAAGGATTCATCAACTAAAGCGGCGGCCCACCCATAAACCATTCAGTTTCATGTGTAGCAGCCTGAAGAATGTAAGTCAATACTGTCACATTTCAAATCAGGCCTATCGGTTAATGAAACGGCATCTCCCAGGGGCCTACACCTTTATCCTGCCCACCATGAAAATAGTGCCCAAGATCATGACCAGTAAGCAGAAGACGGTGGGAATAAGGGTACCGGATAATAATATATGCCTGGCCCTGGTGGAGGCCCTCGGTAATCCAATTCTGACCACCTCCGCCATTCTTAATGCCGATGAAGAACCGGTTGGCGAGGCCTATGAACTTGAAGAAAAGCTGGCCAACCTGGTTGACCTGATAATTGACGGCGGCCAGATATATCCAGAGCCGTCAACTGTTATCTCCTTGACTGGCTCGGAACCGGTAATTTTGAGAGAGGGGAAGGGGGATAGCGGATCATTCTGACCGCGACAGGTATGACCGGGGAAAGCGAAGAACTACCCCTTAATCAATGGCTCTTTCAGTGATTTACTCATAGTAAAGTGAATTGATTTCCGAGCCGGGATATGCATCATCTCCCCGGTTTTGGGATTGGGTACCGATTTAGCGCGGCGCTCACGGACGCTTAAACTGCCAAAGCCTCTGATTTCAACCCGCTGGCCATTTTTCAACCCCTCAATCAGGGATGTTATAATAATTTTTACCGCCCGTGAAGCATCCTGCTTCATCAAATACGGCATATTAGTTACTATATAATTAATAATATCTTTTTTAAGCATGGTGGTTAATTAGTCTGATACATAAGGGCTGGCATTCTGTTCCATAACATACTGTCTAACACCTGACTCTTCATGTCGCTCAGATAATGGAGAAGGTTAAATTTATTATCTTCCGGGTAGACCAAGGGGGGATTTTTACTGGTTATGCCGCCAAGTTTGGCCGCCATTTCCACGGCGGTGGTAAAATTACCAAGTTTATCAAGCAAACCCAGATCCAGGGCCTGCTCACCGGTAAAGACCCGGCCATCGGCAATCTTTTTAACCTTGGCCACCGTTAGATGACGGCTTTTTGCCACCGCTCCGACAAACTGTTTAAGGACGTTATTAATCATCCTCTGGAGTAGTTGACGTTCCTCTGGAGTCATATTGCGAGACATTGAACCAATATCCTTGTTGATTCCGCTCTTTACCACTTCCGTCCTATAGCCGATCTTATTGAATAATTTTTTTAAATTAGCAAATTTGATAATAACCCCGATACTGCCGGTTATGGTTCCTGGGTCAGCGACAATACGGGTAGCTCCCAAGGCGGCGTAATACGCCCCCGAGGCTGCCACGGACTGCATACTGGCAACCACGGGTTTTACCCGTGCCGTCCGCCGAATTTCATCATATATTTCCTGGGAGGCACCCACGGCTCCACCAGGGCTGTCTATCCGTACAACTACGGCCTTGATACGGGAATTACGGCGGAAGTCGGTCAAGATCTTGATAGACTTGTCGGCATCCATAATAACTCCCTGCAAACGCAAAACCCCAATGGCGTTGGCTTGGGTGGTCTCATAGGCCTGAGGGTGAATCAGACGGGCAATAAAAAAGGTTATTCCACCAAAGAGGAAGAGGAACAGACCCGTCAAAACGAATAAACCGAATACGACGGGATGCCTCTGGTGAAATAACCTTTTATCCATGACTATGAATTTAACGCCTTAATCAGGCGTCTGTCTCTTTTTTATCGCCGTCCTCGTTCTGCTGCTGGGCAGCAATCTCCTCCTTCTTGGCATTTAAGAGATCACCTATAGTAGAGGGGCTGGCCTGTTTCTTTTGATACTCTTCAAGCACATCCTCCTGCTTGTCGGCCAGGGCCTTAATGGACAGGCCTATTTTACGATCCTTGGCTGAGACGTTAATTACCCTGGTCTCTAACTCATTACCGACCTTATACAGGCCAACCGGGCTGTTAATTTTGTCTTCGCTGATTTCAGAGACATGCACCAAACCCTCGATGCCGTCCTCAACCTCAACAAAAACTCCAAAATCCGTCACATTAGTGATCTTACCGGTGATCTTGCTGCCCACGGGATATTTGGTTACGGCCTCCTGCCAGGGATCGGGCTCCAATTGCTTGACCCCGAGAGAGAAACGCTCGTTTTCGCGGTCAATTTTCAAGACCACGGCCTGCAGGGTATCGCCCTTGCTGTATTTCTCTGAAGGATGCTTAATGCGCTCGGTCCAGGAGAGATCGGAGACATGAATAAGACCGTCAATGCCCTCTTCGATACCGATGAAGACGCCAAAGTCCGTAATATTCTTAACCTTACCCTCAATAATGGAACCTACTGGGTAATTTTCAGAAACCAGATCCCAGGGATTGGGCTGTAACTGCTTCATGCCCAGAGATATACGTTTGGCTGCGGCATCAACATTGAGAATAACTATCTCAATTTGATCTCCCATGGCAACCAGCTTGGAGGGATGTTTGGCCTTTTTTGACCAAGTCATCTCTGAAATATGGGCCAGACCCTCAACGCCCTCTTCCAATTCGGCAAATACCCCGTAATCCGTGATACTGACTACCTTGCCGCTGGCCTTGGTGCCTACAGGATAACGCTCCTGAACGGTTGACCAAGGATCTTCCTTAAGCTGCTTAACGCCGAGGGAAACCTTGCCGGAATCCTTATCGAACTTTAAGATCTTAACATCTAAACTCTCACCGACCTGGAACATCTTGGAGGGATGTGACACCCGCCCCCAGGAAAGATCGGTAATATGACAGAGGCCGTCCATGCCGCCCAGGTCAACGAAGATACCGTAATCAGTGATATTGGTAATGGTACCCTTGATAACTGCGCCTTCCTGCAGGGAATCGCGCATGGCCTCACGCAATTTATTTCTCTCCTCCTCAAGAATGGCCCGGCGGGAGATAACCACATTATTACGCTTACGGTTATATTTTAAAATTTTGAATTCATAGGTCTGGCCTAACATGGCATCCAGATCCTTAACCGGCCGCAGATCAATCTGCGAATAAGGTAAAAAGGCCGGTACTCCTATATCAACGGAAAGTCCGCCCTTGACCCGGTTCTCAATAACCCCGGGGATGGTGCCGTCATCCGCTTGAATCTGGGCAATAGCCTCCCAGACTTTTATCGCAATCGCCTTTTCACGCGACAGACAGAGACCGCCGTCCTTTTCGCGCTTTTCAACAAAGACATCAAAGACATCACCAACATGAACCTCCAACTGTTCGCCGTCGTTTTTAAACTCCGACAGGGAGATCATGGCCTCGGATTTGTCACCGATATCAACAACCGCCATCTGACTGATGAAGTCAATAACCGTACCTGGTACAACCTCTCCGACATTGGCAACCTTTAAGCTGTCCTCAAATAAATCGGCAAAGCTGGCATCATCACTTATATTATCAAATTGACTGGCACTCACCGCTTCGACGCTCTCAACGTCAGGCGCGGACTGAACCTGTTCTGTGGTTTCTGTTACATTGTTTCCCATTAAAGACAAGCCTCCTGTTCTATTTTAGAATAGAGTTTTATACCAGACCGGAAAAGATATTTCAATATTTTATTTTGGAGTTCTATTCTTTTGACAAAAAGTAGTCTCTGAGAATAGCCCGGTGATCAAAGGATAGGGGCGGCAGATTGTTGCGATAATAAACCAGGGCCTGCCGGGCATCATCCCGGCCGCGGGGGATGCCGTCGGCCCAGGCGGTGAATATCGTGCTTATGGTATGGAAACGCTTGTCACGCGCAGGATCGGAATAGCTTCCCAGTTGTTTAATCAGCGTTACATCCAGCTCGGTTTCTTCCCGGGCCTCACGAACTGCGGCCTGTTCCAGGGATTCGCCGTAATCGACAAAACCACCCGGTAGCGCCCAACCGAGAGGCGGATTACGGCGTTCAATAAGAATTATACCGCCGCCCAGTTCGATAATTATATCAACCGTAGGCTTGGGAGCCTTGTATTCGCCGGTATTATGACCGCAATGAGGGCAGATTATAAATGACATAATTCCGCGATCTCCAGCCATGATGACACGCTGCGTAATTGGTGACGCCCTTTGTTCCAGGGTTGGGTGAAGACCAGGGGAGTTATATCTTCCTGAGTTTCTAATTCCAGGCAGGTCTCGTAGCGGTCATCGACAAAATAATCCAGGCCCGCTTGTCTGATATGGCGAGCCTTGCCATCATGATCGCCCATGGCAATTAAATTGCAACTTTGAAATGTCTGGCGGCCCAGGACATGAGACAGCCAGTCGGCAATGGGCCGATGCTGCGGGCGGGCGGTTATGAAGGTGAGCGGGGCCTGCCGCCCAAGGTGCTGGAGGACGGATACTGCCCCTGGCAGAGGCCGCATTCCTGCCGCAAGCGGGTCGGTTAGCAGAACAGCAAAGGTTCCCTCCACTATCTCAGGATCAATGTCGAGACATCGACAGACATCAAATTCCACAATATCAGCCGCGCTTAGTCCGCTTATCCCGTATTTCTTATTCAGGATACGAATAAAGGCCTCGGTGGTATCGGCTACTACGCCGTCAATATCAAAGCCAATCGAACCTGGTTTAACCCGCATAATTCTACCATGTGTTTTTCTATATTTTTATTCAGCCTTTCTAACATCCTTGACAAATAAGGCCAAGAGTTGCATTATAAAAGGCTCTCTTATTCTTTAAAACATACTTTTTTTGTAAAAATCAAGTAACTTCAGTCAAAGCAGACAAAATTGTCTTTAACTGTGAACAGTTACAAAATTAACAGCCTTAACCCCTGCGGCCCCCTAACCGCGAGTTGGAGTCCTGCTGAATGAAATTACCCCCTTTGACTATTGGTCAATATATTGTGCCCGTCCCCCTGCTGCAAGGCGGTATGTCCATCCGAGTATCTACCTCTGCCCTGGCCGCGCCGGTTGCCGAATGCGGCGGGCTTGGCACTATTGGTGGTTCAGGTCTGCCTGTCCTGGAGCTGCAAGAGGATATTGCCCGGGCTAAGAAGGCTACCAAAGGCGTTGTAGCCGTTAATATCATGTTCGCCATGAAGAATTTTTATAATCTTGTCATGGGATCCATTGAGGCTGGAGCCGACGTTATTGTAACCGGGGCCGGTTTTTCTCGTGATATATTCAAAATTGGCAAGCAACATAATACCCCAATTATCTCAATTGTCTCCACCCCCGCCTTTGCCCGTTTGGCCGAGAAACTGGGGGCGGCGGCTATTATTGTTGAGGCCAAGGAGGCTGGTGGCCATCTTGGTACCGACCAGCCCTTAAGAAAACTTTTCCCTGAAATCAGGAAGGTGGTTAAAAAGGTTCCTCTGATTGCCGCCGGTGGCATTACCAACGGTTTCGAAATGGCAGAGATGATGGATAAATATGGGGCCGACGGTATTCAAATTGCCACTCGTTTTGTTCTTACCGAGGAGTGTGATGTTGCTGACAGCTTTAAGCAAACTTTTCTAAAGGCGGGCAAGGATGATGTAACCCTGATGCGCTCGCCAGTGGGGCTGCCGGGCCGGGCCATTAAAAATAGATTTGTGCAGGATTTAATGGGTGGAAAATCAGTCAGACCGGAATCCTGCGAATTTAAGTGCCTGAAAAAATGCGATTATCTCTATTGTATCAACGAGCGTCTTAATATGGCGGCCTGCCAGGGAGACGCTGAGAATGGCCTGGTTTTTTCTGGTGAAAATGTCTATAAACTTAACGAAATATTGACCGTCAAACAGGTTTTTGAGCAGTTTGTCTCGCAGGCGGAATCGGTATACAAAGAAAACAACCCTAAATCATGACCACTTCAGAGTCAACGGTAGAAACTACAGACGATAATTTGCCGACCCCGCAAATTATCCCCAAGGGTAAACATCCCATTACCAATAAAGAAATTGATGCCGATGCCCTTATGGTCTTAAGGCGTTTACGGCAGGCGGGTTTTACCGCCTATCTCGTTGGAGGCGGGGTGCGGGATATTTTTCTTGGCAAAGCGCCCAAGGATTTTGATATCAGTACCAGCGCCCGGCCGGCTCAAGTCAGAAAGGTATTTCGTAACAGCCGGATAATCGGCCGTCGTTTTCGTCTGGTGCAGGTTTTTTTTAATGGTGGTAAAATCATCGAGGTGGCCACCTTTCGCCGCCGCAGTGAATACGAAATTGCCGGCGATGATGTTGTGTTGCCCTCCAATAACTCCTTTGGCACACCCGTTGAAGATGCCTTTCGGCGGGATTTAACCATTAACGCCCTCTTCTACGAAATTGAGGGCTCCACGGTGATTGATTTTATCGGCGGAGTTGATGATCTTAATAACCGTGTTGTCCGGCTCATTGGCGATCCTGATCGGCGCATCACCAGGGATCCTGTCCGCATGATGCGGGTAATCAGGCACGCAGCCCGGGCTGAATTCGAGGTGGAAGCGGAGACCTGGCAGGCAATTCTCCATAATCGGGATAAATTGCTACTCTGTCCGGTCTCCCGCATTCGGGATGAGTTGTTGAAAGATCTGCGCGGAGGAGCCTGTCAGGCCTGGGCCGAATTGGCCTGTGAATGTGGGATTTTCTACACCATCTTCCCCTTTTACAGTCATGTACTTACCGAGCACGAAGATGCTGTGGCTAATAAAAAGCGGCTGTTTGCCGTCCTGACCGTTATTGACCGCCTGATTAAAACGGTCCAGAAACTGCCTGACGGTCTGCTCATCTCTTTACTTCTTGTACCATGGGCCGAGGCGGAATTAGATATTCAAAGCGCCCAGACCCAGAAGGAATCCTACCTTCTCTCCCGTGATATCCGAGAGAGGCTGGCCGAGATGTTCACTAATCTTAATATAAAGCGGGCCATGCAGGATGATGTGGCTCGCAGTCTGGCAACTTTGCCCTTGCTGCTGAAACACGATAACGGCAAAGACTGGCCCAAATGGCTGCAAAAAAAGAGCTATTTCAAAAGCGGCATGCATCTCTTTCAGATTATCAAGGAGGTCAACGGCGGCCCAATCGCCGCAGATCTCCCTTTTCTTGCCCCGGCCATTGTTGATCCACCTAAAAAGGCGGGTCGGCAGCCGGGCAGGAGAGGGCCGTCGTATGGCGGCCGGGGAACGGCTTATGCCATAAATACCAAGGGTGGTGTTTTCGGTTTTCGCCAGAATTAATCGAGGAGTGACTATGAACCCAAAGCTCGAAAATTTTGCAGGAAAGACCTGCCATGAGCTCATGGCCCAGGCCTTGGAGGCCAAACTGAATGGCCAGCGGGGGCTTGATTTTTCACTATGCAGTATTATAAATGCTAAATCAGGCAATTGTAGTGAAGACTGCCGCTTCTGTGTTCAATCCGCCCATTACCATACCGATGCTCCAGTCTACGGCCTTAAGGAACGTGATGAAATTCTGCGGGCCGCCAGCCAGGCCAAGGAAAATCAGGCCAGCCATTTTTCCTTAGTCACCAGCGGTCGTGGTCTCGGGGCAAAAGATTTAAAACGGGCCGCCGAGGCAATTACGGCCATTCGGGAGCAGATTGGTATTAAGGTCTGTGCCTCTTTCGGGATATTAGGGCTTCAGGATTTTAAGATGTTGAAGGAGGCGGGGCTGAGCCGATATCATCATAACTTAGAGACTTCGAGAGAATTTTTCCCGAATATTGTCAGTACCCACAGTTTTCAGGAACGTATCGCCACCATTGATGCCGCCCACGAGGCCGGGCTTGAGGTCTGTGCCGGCGGTATCTTCGGCCTGGGCGAGACAGAAGATGACCGTATATCAATGGCTCTTGCGCTGCGGGATTGCGGGGCAGATTCAGTTCCCATCAACATCCTCATTCCTCTGCCCGGCACCCCCCTGGCCCACCAGCCGCCGCTATCGGCGATTGACGCCCTGCGTGGTATCGCCATCTACCGTATTCTCATGCCGAATATCCCAATCCGCCTGGCCGCCGGTCGGGAAACTGCTTTAAAGGATTTTCTTGGTTCCGCCTTCATGGCCGGGGCCGACGGTATGATGATTGGCGGCTATCTCACAGAACATGGCCGGATGCCGAAGGATGATCTTAATTTCGCCGCTGAGATGCGGCAGATGTGGCAGGAGATGATCCCCGCCTCCGCCTGAGTGTTTATTTTTTTTCCTCCTGGGCCGCCCCGTAAAGTCGTAGTTCGCTGATCTCCAGGGCAGTTGAGCCTGAGGCTATAGTACCGGTAAAACGTACATAGCGGGCCAGGCGGGGAGCGAAGGAGAGGCCGCGCACCCCGGCAGTCAGGTGCTGGATGTTGGTTTCGGCGGCCGCCTCTTGCCAGGTGCTGCCATTGAGGCTGGTTTCTATAGTATAGGCCGCTGGGAATCCAGCTCCAATCTCCTTCCGGCGGTCAAGCCGGGGGCAGACCTCGGCCCTTTTGAGCCAATACACTTTTCCTAAATCAATGATAAACCAGGGCTGGCGGTCATTGTCACCGGCTCGCCAATAAGACAATCGGTGGTCATCAATGAGATTGGCAGCGGGATGACCGCTGACTCTTGAGGAAGCCTTGACCTTGACCTGCTTGCCTGAGCTTAAGTTTACGCCTTCCCCACTAACCAAGAGAGGCGGCCCCGTCAGGTTCTGCCGCTTCGTACTGTAAACCATTACCCCCCGAGCCGGAATACTGGCCTTCAACGCTCCGCCAACGGGGAATAAAGCCCAATGGCGGGGAATTATTCCCTTACCCGGCCGCCAGCTGTTTAAGGCCTGTGGATCGTAGAGATATGAATAAAGGCCGGTTCCGGCCCAGCCCCTAACCTTAAGCCGAAAATCAAGCCTTTTACCGCTGCTGTTTACCAGCAAAATATTTAACTCATGAGCCCGGCCGGTGGCGGCAGCGTGTAATTGCGGGTTGTTTTCGGTTTTAT
>VAPG01003041.1_pt1 | contig 21026 bp, 18 predicted proteins | sample 3393851 | NCBI WGS metagenome assembly VAPG01 (sample SAMN08290438, study PRJNA428436) | hydrothermal vent metagenome | isolation source: Deep-sea hydrothermal vent chimney | place: Atlantic Ocean: South-mid Altantic Ridge | depth 2194 m m
AAATATGCAGTTAGTTCTGCAATTGATTGGTTTTTCAAAAATGTTAAGCAGGGAATAATTCTTGAAGATGACTGTTTACCTAGTCAAAGTTTTTTTAGATTTTGTCAGGAAATGTTAGAGAGATATAAGGACGATGAGAGAATTATGCAAATATCGGGGACGAATGTTGAAGGCAGAAGCGAGATAAAAGAGGATTATTTTTTTAGCGGTTCTTTTAACGCTTGGGGATGGGCGACATGGAGGAGGGCTTGGGATAAATATGATGTTGAAATGAAGGAATATGAAAACATGAAAAAGACGGGGCAACTAAAATTTTTAGAGAACCCACCATTTGAAGGATTTCTCGGTAAAAGATTATATCGTTTGCTGAAAACAAATAAACTTGATACTTGGGATTATCCGTGGATTTTTACTTGTATTATAAATGGGGGGCTTTGTATTATACCCCGAGTAAATTTAATTGATAATTTGGGAACTGGCGAAGACGCCACACATACCAGTAATTACGGCACGAGTAAAAAACTTAATAAATTTTCTCTAAATTTTCCACTAACTGAGAATAAGATTATTATGGAAAATGGATATTACAAGAAACAGTATAGCAAATTTTTTAAAAGAGGTAGGGCTCTGCGTTTTTTGACGAGTCTTGTCGGCAAATGAGGATTTTAGATTTAGGCTGTGGAGAAGGCTCTGGGACTTTTATGTTGAAGAAGAATATTGGAAATGAATCTAAGGTTTATGGCATTGATATAAATAAAAAAAATATCTCTCGTGCCAATAAACAATATGGGAAAAAATGTAAATTTGTTGTCGCTACTGGCGAAAATCTGCCATTCAAGAAAAACTTTTTTGATGAAGTCCATGCAAGGGAAGTTTTAGAACACGTTGCTAATTTGCCCAAAACTCTTTCTGAAATAAACCGTGTCTTGAAAAAAGGAGGGCTACTTGTCGCTACCTTCCCGAATAAGAAAAGTGAAGAGGAACTTGTCAAACTCAACAAAAATTATCTCAAGCAAATTGGGCACAAAAGAATTATTGATACTAATTCAGATTTCAAAAAAACAGGTTTTACTACTAAATACTTCAGAAGATATAATTGTATTGAGCATTTATATTGGGAATACCTATTCAAAAAAAATTATAATATTATAAATGAAATCGGAAATGTGGACAAAATAATCCCTAGAAAAATTAAATTAATTGAAGAACTTTTTAATCCGGATAAAAAAGATCCTGCTAAAAATATGACTTACAAACTTATAAGATTAGCAAACAGAGTTATTTCTCCATTCTCAAGGATTGTGGATTTATTTTTTATTAAGAAAAGAATTAAAATAATTTTAGAGAAAAATGGCTGAACCTTCGGTCGCAATAGCGACAATTAACTTTAACAGCGAGGATATGACTACGAATTGTTTAAAGGGATTGGGCGAATTAGATTATAAAAATAAAAAAATTTGGGTTTTAGATAATGGTTCAAAGAAGCAGTCTTTAGAGACTGTTAAAAAAGCGAAAAATAAATACAAATTCTCGTTGGTGGAAAATAAAAAAAACCTTGGATATGCGGGAGGGGCTAATGTTTTAATTGACTCCATTTTCAAAAAAGGGAATCCTGATTATGTTCTCCTCATAAATAATGATGTGCTTTTCCCAGACAAAAAGTTTCTTAAAAAGATGGTGAGAAAAATTGAAGCAGATAAAACTGTCGGAATTATAAACCCAATTGTCCTTGCGAAAGACGGAACGATGCAAAATGGAGGGGCATATTTAGACGACTACTTAAAATATACAAAAAGAATTTATGTCGGAACCCCGTTAAAAAACGCTCCTAAAAAAGATTATTTTGTTGATTTTTATGGAGGGTGTGCGTGGCTTGTCAGGTCGGAGGTTTTTACGAAGGAAAAAATGAGATTCAAAAATAAATATTTTGTTTATTGTGAAGACGAAGAATTCTGTATTCGCCTAAGAAAAAAGAATTATAAAATTCTCGTTGATGTTTCCTCAAAAATTATACATTTAGAGGGCGTCAGTGCAAACAAGGTCGGCTCTGGTTTCGCAGTATATCACATTACAAGAAATGAACTTTGGATGAGAAAAGAACACGCAACAAAAAAACAAATGGCAATCTATCTCTTTAATTATTTCCCCAAAATATTTCCAAAAAGAACAATTTATTTGGCTGTCATAAAAAGAGACTTTAAGGCATTGGGATATTATTTCACGGGGCTGAGAGATGGGTTGTTTAAGAAAGGTTAGCATCTAATTTTTTATAATAATCTTCCATATGACCATTTTGCCCTCTTCTTAATAGTGCTGTTACTAATAAATCATGTAATCTTTTAAGGTCCGATTTACTCATATCTTTTGTCTCAAAAGTCAATCCACCTTCATATTGTCCAGCAATATTAAAATATTGTTCCCAATTTTGAGATATTTTAGTTATACCATACTTCTTCTTATTTTTCCATGTGTCAGAACCTGGTAACGGGACAAATCCAAAAACAGTGAACTTATCTGGATACGCTTCTTTCATAAATCTTATAGTCTCACCGATAGTCTCCTCGGTTTCCCCAGGAAACCCTGAAATCAAGTATGCTTTTGTCGTTATCCCTGCACGCTTTGCATCCCTAATCGCTTGATAATTCTTTTCAAGTGTTGTTCCCTTACCCATCCTTTTTAATTGTGCCTTTGACCCCGACTCTATCCCAAAAGCTATTTCTTCACATCCGGAATCTGATAACATTTTAAACTCACGATAATCATTAATACCTGCCCTGGCATTACACCTATATGTTACTCCCAACCTTTTAAGATTTTTAGTTATTTCTTCCAATCTTCCCTTTATATTAAATGTAAAAACATCATCATAAAATAAAAAATTATTAATTTTATTCTTAGAAATTACTTGGTTTACTTCTTCTAAAAAATTTGGTATTGACCTAAAATTTACTTGTCTCCCATGTACATCTTTGCAACAAAAACTACAGCTATAAGGACATCCTCGAGAAGATATTAATGTAGTTGCTGGTTCGCCATTAACTTTTCTATGATATGAACTAAGATTAACCATCTCTCTTGCGGGAAATTCTAAGGAATCTAAATCTGTAATGGGTTTTGCATCAATTATTTTTGGAACATTAACCCCACTTTCCAATGATTCAATTAAGCTGGGAAATGCATATTCTCCCTGACCCTTTATAACATAATCAAAATTTCCTTCGGATATAGTTTGATTTGGCAAGGAAGTTGGATGTGGTCCTCCCGCCACTAAAATTGCATTATGATTATTTTGCATTGACAACTGGTTAATTTCTTTGCAAAGATAAAATGACGGAGTAAATACCGTCGTCCCATACACATTCGCATAACCTATTTTTTCTTTCCATTCAGTTTTGGGTGTTTGTGAAAGATCAACAATTCTTGTATCTATGCCCCTAGATTTTAGCGACGCCCCTATATACATTAATCCCAAAGGTGGATCCAATCTATCGTCTAATGAATTGGGTTGAGGTGGGTTAATTAACGCTACTTTTTTCATACTTATACAGAATTTATAACGCTTTTAAGTTTTGTTGTATCTTAAAAGTTATGTTTTCTACATGGAATAAAGATGCTTTTCAAATTTTATGCGTAAAAACAAAATAATATTTGCAAAATAAATTTCCAATTAACTTTAAAAACATTCCTCTCATAAATTAAATATGACGACCGTAAAGAGAGAAATTCCGAAAATTCTACATTACTGCTGGTTTGGAAATGGGAAAAAAAATAAAACCATTTTACATTGTATGAAATCTTGGGGAAAATATTGTTCTGATTATAAAATTATGAGATGGGACGAAGAAACTTTTGATATATCAAAAAGCCCTATTTATGTTCAAGAAGCATACAAATCTAAAAAGTGGGCGTTCGTTTCTGATTATGTTAGACTTTGGGCACTATATAACTTTGGTGGCATTTATGTTGATACAGATGTCGAGATAATTAAATCGTTAAATGAATTCCTAAATTTGGATGGGTTCTCGGGTTTTTCTGAAATTCGCCAAAATGATTATCAAATTCCCGCTGCATTAATGGGAGCAGTAAAAAATAATAATTACATAAAATATCTTTTGGGCTACTATGATAAAAACAGGAGGTTCATTAAATCCGACGGAAGCTTAGACATAAAAGCAAATATTTTTATTATTACCGAAATGACATTAAATAAATATAATTTTAAATTGGATAATTCATTTCAGAAAATTAAAGAATTTACTTATTACCCAAACTATTTTTTTACGCCAAATTTTAAACACCATAATCATAATCCCATTATAACAAAAGATACCTATGTTATACATTATCATAATGAAAGTTGGATGCCCTTTATTGAGAAAACCAAAATAAATCTTCTAATTTTGCTTTCTTATATGGGATTAAGAAACCCGCTCAGGAAATTAGTATATAAACTTGGGATATTGAAAAGATGAAGATAGGAATAGTTTTGGGAACTCGTCCGGAAATAATAAAACTGAGTTCAATTATTAGAGAATTAGAAGCACACAACATGGACTATTTTGTAATTCATACGAACCAGCACTATTCAAGAAATTTAGACGGAATTTTTTTTGACGATTTAAAACTCCATGTTCCAAAATATAATCTTAATGTAGGGTCTGGTTCTCATGCCTATCAAACTTCAAAGATGATAGAAAAAATTGAGACAATATTTCTTAATGAATCTCCATCAATCGTTTTAGTTCAGGGAGACACAAACAGCGTCCTCGGTGGAGCACTTACCGCATCAAAAATGAATATTCCAGTGGGACACATAGAAGCAGGACTAAGAAGTTATGACCGAAAAATGCCAGAAGAAAAAAACAGAATAATAGTAGACCATATTTCAGATTTTTTATTCTGTCCAACTAATAAACAAAAAGAGATTTTAATGAAAGAAGGAATTTCGGAGAATAAAATTTTTATCGTCGGGAATACGATTGTTGACGCTGTTAATTGGGTAGAGGATAATGGGTCAAACGTATTAGAAAGATTAAAATTAAAAAAGAGTGGCTTTTTCCTTTTAACCTTGCATCGTGCAGAAAATGTTGATAACTATGAAAAACTTAAAAATATTATTGATAAATTGGAAAAATTAGAAGAACTCAAAATGAATGTGATTTTTTTAGTTCATCCACGGACGAAGAATTCCTTAGAAAAATTCTCAATCAAAATGCCTGAATTTATAAAACCCATAGAGCCACTTGGGTTTATTGATATGGTAACGATGGAAAAAAATGCAAAAGCAATTTTCACAGACTCTGGTGGGATTCAAGAAGAGGCTTGTATTTTAAAAATACCATGTATAACTTTACGGACATCTACAGAAAGACCAGAAACAGTAGAAGTAGGTGCCAATAAATTAAATTCTGGCGATCTGATAAAAGATTATTATGAGATGACACAAAGACAATTCCACTACGCCAATCCTTTCGGCGACGGCAACACTGGAAAAACGATATTAAAAATTATAAACCAATCCTTAAAAACTACAAATTCCTAAGAGATTTATATCCTAAGCCAATAGTTTCAACCTTACAGACGAAAAATCCCAAAACAGATAAGTAATTCCAAAAACGCCACTAAAAAATTTTAAGTTCTGTTTTCTAATAACCATTTCCACACTGGTCTAACAATTATTTTTTTATTATTTATTTGTAGATTATACTCTTGGTCATTGGTTAGAATTAGCCCTTGTTTTAATTTAAATTCGTCTAATGCAGACACCAATCCTTCAATTTCTCTTTCCTTATTCTCAGGAGTTAATTCATAGCAGACTTGTATTGCTTGCGTTATCTTGGCTTGCTTTGATAAAACAAAATCGCATTCATATTTCTTTTCAAAATAATTTATTTCAAAATTTTTATTTATACTATTAAAAACCAAATTTTCAAGAAGCCACCCTTTATCTTTTGTGAATTTAATAGAAATTACTGAAATAAATCCATTGTCCAGCACATATGGTTTTTTGGCAGATTTTATTTGTTTTTTTAAACTGTAATTAAATTTATTTATTATTTGAATGAAATAGGTTTCAACAAGATAGTTTACGAACTTTCTTGTGGTGTGTGGACTTTTTATTTCCAATATTTTGTTTAAATTATTATAGTTAAATTTGTTCGCCAAATTAGTTATAAGATATTGGTATAATTCCCTAAGTTGAATTATATTTTTAACATCATATCTCACAATTATATCTTTGTTTATTATATCCTCGTAGATTCTTGTTAATATTTCTTTTTCATTAAATTTTACAAATTCTGGCATACCGCCGTTAAAAAGATATTCTTCAAAATATTTTTTGATTACGATTTTATCTTCGGTATTATAAATAATTTTTTTTGAAAAATCTATTTTTTTGAAAATTAAAAATTCTTTAAATGAAAATGGGGGCACTGTTAAATTTAAGTGTCTACCAGTCAGTTTTGTGCCAATTTCTCTGCTCAAAAGTTTTGCACTTGAACCAGTTATGTAGAACTTAAATCCATCATCGTAAAATCTTCTGACAAATAATTCAAAATTTTCTACATTTTGTATTTCATCTATGAAGAAGGTCTTTTGTTTTCCAAATAATTCCAATAAAACCTCATATATGTCATTAAAGTGTTCTGCGTTAAAATTGAAAAATCTTTCGTCTTCAAAATTTATATAATAAAAGTTTTCGTCTTGATAGTGTTTTTTTATTATTTGTCTTAAAAGCGTTGACTTTCCGCTTCTCCTCAGCCCAGTTAAAACAATTGCGTGAGGGAGATTTATTTTTTTATTTACTTCTATCAAAACTTCTCTTTCCACTCCCAGTGGTTTCTTCAGTATTGATTTTTTCTGATCGGAAAGTATTTGCCTGAGTTGTTCTTTTGATAGCATAAATATTTTATGCCCTTGGTATTTTTAAATGTATTGGCAATACATAATTTATGCGGTTTTTATGCACTGGCAGTGCATAGGGGAAATTCTATTTTTTAAAAATTATTTGGATTCTCCTTTAATTTAAAAAGTTTAATTTTCAATACAAACAATCCTTAAAAACTCATTCTTCTTAATATTATTATGTGCGGAATAAACGGCTTCAACTTTGTAAATAAAAAAATCCTAAAACAGATGAATGACTCTCTTAGCCATAGGGGTCCTGATGCTGAGGGTTCGTATTTTGACGATGGCATTTCTCTTGGACATCGTCGTTTATCGGTTATTGATCTCTCCGAAAATGGAGCTCAGCCGATGACATACACTCACGGGGAAAGAACAGCGACGATAGTTTTCAATGGTGAAATATATAATTATAAAGAAATCCGTGAAAAATTAAAAAAGGTTGGGTATAAATTTAAGTCAAACTCAGACACAGAAGTCATCCTCGCGAGTTATCTGGAATGGGGTAGCGATTGCGTCAGCGAATTCAACGGTATGTGGGCATTTTGTATTTACGATAAACAAAAGAGTGTCTTATTTTTGTCAAGAGACAGGCTCGGGCAAAAACCTCTTTACTATTATTTTCACGACGACAAATTTATTTTTAGTTCAGAAATTAAAGGAATTCTAAAACATAAGATTGAGACAAAACTTTCAGAAGATGCTATAAATCTATATTTTTCTTCGGGTTTCATTCCATCACCATATTCAATTTACAATAACATATACAAATTAGAAGCACGGCAAAATCTAATTTTTGATTTAAGAAAAAGGGAAATTGAGAAAAATTATTATTTTAATTATCCTGAATACAACCCATCCTATGACAAGAAGAGCTTAATCCGAGAAGGCAGAGAATTATTAAAATCAGCAACGAGATATAGGCTAATTTCAGATGTTCCAACGGGGGCATTTCTAAGTGGAGGAATAGATAGCTCTGCGATTGTGTCGGAGATTGTAAAAAATTCGGAGAAGAAAAATCTGGCAACATATTCCATCGGATTTGAAGAAGAATATGACGAGACCCCCTATATTAAAATTATGCAAAAAGTGTTAAATGTCAAACATAATCATAAATATTTTAAAGAAAATGATTTTAAAGAAATTTTAAAAAACATATTTTATTTTTATGACGAGCCGTTATGTGACCCTGCAATGTTTCCTACTTTTATGTTATCAAAATTTGCCAGAGAAAGTTTAACTGTGGCATTAAGTGGAGATGGCGGAGACGAAATGTTCGGAGGGTATCCTCGGCACAAGATGGCTTCTCAAATGCAATTACTCGCTAAAATCCCGTCCCCGATAAAAACATTTCTCATTAAAGTATTAATATTTAACAAAACAAAAAAATTAGCCGAAGGATTAAGGCTGAGTTTATTGCCCAAGGACGAGTTTTTCTCAGAGGTAAGAACCGATATTTACAAGCCAGAAATATACAAAAAACTTGCTAAAAAAAACTTCGGGGAATGTCTCAAAATTGCAAAAGGAAATTTAACAGAAGCAACAATCTTGATGGATAGATATTTTAATACAATGGGAGACAACTATCTCGCAAAGGTGGACAGGGCATCAATGGCTTCTTCATTAGAAGTCCGGAGTCCGTTTTTAGACTATCGTTTTATTGAATACGTTTCAAGAATTCCGTCAAAATGGAAAGCATCAATCACTAACGAGAAAATTTTATTAAAAGAAATTATAAAAGATTTAATTCCTGACAAAATAATAAATAGAAAGAAAAAGGGGTTCACTCCACCAATTGAAAAATGGATGTTAAAACCAGAATACCAAAAAAGACTAACTTTTGCCTTAAAAGAGTTATCAAATAAAAAAATTATAGACGACAAATGGATGAATTTTTATGGAAAAAGAATATTGGGACAAAACGACCAAATTGCTAAGACCTATCAAATAAGGTTGTTTTTGTTTTATGAGTGGTGGAAATACTGGATTTAAATATCCTATAAGTGATACCAAAATTGTAACACTTCAAAAGACTAATAAATTTTAACAATGAAAACTTTCAAAATATTTTGGATTATTTGGATGAAAATAATTATAGCAAAAAAACTTATTTTTTTAGATGAAACTCAGGAAGTAAAAAACTGGGAGAAATGGATAGATAGGATAAAAGAAAAATTCCCGATAATAATAACTGGCTCAAATTCACAATTATTAAGTTCAGAAATATCTACTATTTTAACTGGTCGGTCTATCAATATAAACCTTTTCCCCTTCAACTTCTACGAATATCTGAATTACAAAAATATAGAGACGAAAGATTATTTATTGGATAGAAAATTACAAAACAAGATTAAATCTGCATTTAAAAGGTATTTAGCGACGGGGGGAATGCCAAAAATGGTCATAGAAAACAATAAAATAATTTTGAGAGAATTATATGAAAACATAATTTATAGAGATGTAATCAGAAGATTTAGCCCGAGCCTAACCAATTCAATAAAAGAAATGTCAATTTATCTTTTGTCAAACATATCTTCGGATGTGAGTTTGAGAACGCTTTCTAAAGTTTCTGGCATAAAAAACCTAAGAGTTCTTGGCGAGATATATTCTTCTTTTGAAAAGGTGTTCTTGTTTTTTAGAATAAATAAATTTGATTACTCCGTGAAGAAACAAATTCAAAATCCAAAAAAAGTCTACTCAATAGATGTTGGATTTCCAAATAGTTTAGGATTTAAATTTTCAAGAAATTCGGAGCAAATATTTGGAAACTTGGTTGCAATAGTTTTGAAACAAAAAGGATTTGAAACTTATTATTATCGTGACAAAAACGAATGTGATTTTGTGATAAAAGACAATTTTGTGATAAAAGACAAAAATAAAATAACACAGGTAATTCAGGTGACACATGAGTTAAACGAAAAAAACAAAGAGAGAGATTCAGGGGATTTTAAGTGCAATGAACAAATTTAAACTGAAAGAAGGATTAATTTTAACCAATGACAGCGACGATGAATTCAAAATCGGGAAAAATAAAATAGTGGTTATGCCGGTTTGGAAATGGATGCTGAGGGAAAAATAAAATTGAGACATTTCTTCACAATCTATGGAAGTTTTCTGCTGAATATTCAAATTGATTTTTCTTTAAAAAATTTTTCTATTATAAATAGAAACTTTGAAAATTCAAAGAATCTTATATATTTAAGCTCTAAGATGAAAAAGATTTGTCCTGTGAGTAGGACAGATTATGGGATATTTGTCCTGTGGGTAGGACATATGAGAAAGGTTTAAATAAGATGTTATCTATAATAACTAATGAACTATGAAAAAATAATAAGAAACTGGAAAGAATTTGTTATTCCTGATTTGACGAACCGAAATATTAATCTAAACCTAAATCATGATTTGATAACAACAATAACCGGACCGAGAAGAGCAGGGAAGACCTTTTTGTGTTTTCAGAAAATTAAGGAGCTATTAAAACAGGGAATAAATAGAGGAAATATCTTGTATATAAATTTTGAGGATGATAAATTATTGAATGCAAACTCAAACGATTTGGAGAAACTTTTTGAGGTATTTTTAGAGAACTTTAATCAAAATGAAAAGCAGAATACTTATTTGTTTTTGGATGAGATTCAAACAGTGCAAAATTGGGATTCGTGGGTGAGAAGAATTCATGACACTCAAAGAAAAACTAATTTGGTTTTGACTGGTTCTTCTTCTAAACTATTAAGTCGAGAAATTTCCACAAAATTAAGGGGAAGAGTTTATAATATTGAACTTTTACCTTTAAATTTCAAAGAATATCTCTATTGGGAAAATAGCAATTTAGATATAAAAAGTGTTTTACAAAATGGAAAAGATTCTCTTATCGTAAAGAGGTGTTTTAAGAAATATCTTTTTAATGGTGGATATCCGGCGACACTTACAAACCCAAAAATAAAGGACGAAATTCTTCAAAGTTATTACAATTCTATGATTTTTAAGGACGTTATTGAAAGATATAAAATTGTAAATGTAAAAAAATTACAAATTTTAGCAAAATTAATATTTGAATCAACTTCAAGAGAGATTTCTTATAATAATTTATCAAACAAATTAAAATCGCTTGGATTTTCAATGGGTAAAAGTACAATTATTGATTATATTTCTTATTTCGAAGAGGCCTATCTTTTTTTCCAAGTCCTAAAATATGAATATTCAATGCAAAAACAATTGGGCTCAATAAAAAAAATCTACTGTATTGACAATGGACTTCTTAATTCAATTACTTTTAGTTTTTCAGAAAATAGGGGCAAGCTTTTAGAGAATCTGACTTTTCTTGAATTGAGAAAAAATAAAAAAGAAATCTATTATAATAGGGATAAGTTTGAATGCGATTTTGTGATAAAAGAAAAGAATAAGATTGTTAATGCAGTTCAAGTTTGCTATGAGTTAAACGAAAAAAACAAGGAGAGAGAGATAAATGGTTTAGTTGAGGCAATGAAAAAATTTAATCTAAAGAAGGGTTTGATTGTAACTTACGACGATGAGGAAGAACTAAAAATTGGAAAGTTTGGGATAAAAGTAATTCCTTTTTGGAAATGGGCATTAAAAAAATAGAAAAATTATCGACGGCAAATGGGTCAGAAGCAAGCCCCAGAAAATAATAAAATACCTCGTATCCTCATAAATTAAATTCCATCCAAAATCTTCTCGAATTTTTTAGAGTATTTCTTAATCTCATATTCTTTTAAAAATCTCTTTCTTCCAGCTATTCCCATTTCTATTCTTAATTTCTTATCCTTCAACTTTTCAATATAGTTTGCAATCTCCTCGGGGGAATTTTTTTTCAAAATAAATCCAGTTTCCCCGTGCTGAATAATATTTGGTATTGCGGCAATCCCGTTTGCAATGACAGGAAGTCCGAACATCATCGCTTCAATTATTACTCTGCCGAATGTCTCGGGACGATAACTCGTCGGGAAGACCAAGAGCTCGGAATTTTCAATAATCGCATCCCTCTCCTCCCCTGTCTTTCTTCCAAGAGAAAACACTTTTTTTTGTAAATTATTTTTTTCAATAAATTTATAGAACTCTTTTTTATCTGAATCACTGAGCCACGCTCCAATAAAAGTGCATTTAAAATTAATTCCTCTATTATTCAAAATTTTACAAGATTCCAGCAACTTTGGCCACCCCTTTGTCTTGTCCATATTTGATAAAAACAAAATATTAAAAGATTTCTGCTTCGCTCTTTTATCAATAATTTTTTTAAACTTCCCGACGCTAATAACATTTTTAATGGCATTCGGCAATACACTAATTTTATCGTCGCTAACAACTCCATGCAAATCCCTTTTTAATGTCTTGTCTAAAACTATAATTTTAGTATTTCTAAAATTTATTTTATACAAAATCCTATAAAAAAAGTTTCCCCATTGCTCGTCGCTGATTCTTTCTCTTATATGAAAAATCATTTTCTTTCTTAAAAAAAGCTTGCAAAGCCATATAAAAAAACTATCTCTATAAAGTCCAAATCCATTCAGTGCGGGCATAAAATAAATAAAATCAAAATTTTTAACATTTAATATTTGACTTGAAACCTCAAAAATCCCTTTTATTTTATCAAAATTAATTACCCCCAAATCCGTCATGTCTTTTGAATAATTCAATTTTATATTTTTTACCTTAAACTTTTTAGAATTTCGCAAAATCTGCAAACATTCCTCACTCGACATAGCACTCCCATAATGTGGTGGTGGCAGAGGTGATAAGAATAGTATTTTTTTCATTCTACTCTTCATCCAGCGTATTATTTAAAATTTACTAAAAGCTTAAAAATGAATATTGGCAACTCTTAATATGAAGATTGCAGTTACAGGGCATATGGGTCTCATCGGAAGTTCTTTAATAAATCGACTTGAATCTGATGGACACAGCGTCGTCCTCAAAATAGATTTGAAAGAAGGAAAGAATATCAGGGATTTAAAAAACATAAAAACAGATGACAATATTGATATGATGATTCATATGGCGGCACACTGCAAAATAAACGAATCAATTTCAAATCCACAAAAAACTTTTGATAATAATGTTGATGGCACTTTCTCAGTTTTTGAATTTTGCCGAAAAAATAACATTCCAAAAATTGTTTATTTCTCATCTTCCAGAGTTTTGAGTAAGCAGAGAAATCCTTACACATCTGCGAAAATATATGGAGAAGAGTTGTGTAAGGGTTACAAGGATGCCTACGATATTGACTATATAATTATCCGACCGTCCACCGTCTACTCACCATTCTGGGATGAAACTCGTAGGCTAATGCACATTTTTATAACCAACGCCTTAGAAAATAAAGACATAGAAATATATGGCAATCCTGAAATTAAAACCTTGGATTTTACATATATAAGCGATTTTATCGATGGAGTTATGCTGGCAATCAACTCAAATGAATGGAACACTGGCTACAATATCAGTGGAGTGGAGGAATTCAATATTTATAAACTGGCAACAGACATAATAAAAAGAACTGGAAGTTTAAGTAAAATTATTATTAAGAATGCAGAAATCGCTCAACCACAAACTGTCCGTGTGGATATTTCTAAGATTGAAAAACTTGGTTTTTCTCCAAAAGTTTCTCTAAACTCCGGTGTAGACAAATGTATTGAATTTTATAAAAAACATTTAGAAGAAAATACATCCAACTTACTCCAATCCAACACTTCTCAAATATCTCAACCCACTCAAACTCCTCAAAATCTTAATTCGTGAATGTTTAAAATCAGTTAGTCCTCGATAGAACCATTCCAACCCAATCATTCGCCAAAACCTTGGTGCCTCCGACTTCTTCTTTAATAAAAAATCAATTGCTGCACCGACGCTAAAATAAAAAGAGGGATATAAGTTAAACAATTGATTTGCCAAAATCTCCTGCTTCGGTGCCCCAATACAAACCCAAATATAATCTGGATTAAATTTTTTCAATATTTTAACGGTTTTCTTCTTCTCTGCAGAACTGAATTCTAATTCGTTTATATAAGGCGGATTATATGACGACATTTTTTCCTCAGGTATTCCGACAATTTTAGACATTTTTTCAATATCAACATTCCCTATAAAAAAATGCTTTTTATCTTTAGATGTCATTAAAAATTCCCTTGTAAAAGTTGGCCCTCTTATCTGCTTAGTTCGAAGCACCAAGCTAATTAAACGCCCATCTGGGAAATTTATATTATGTTCTCGAGAGATTAATTTCCTATACAAATGATTTTTTTTATAATGCCAAATACTTTCCATATTTAAGAAATTTAAAATTAGTGATTCTCTTGTCGTGAAGTCAGTCGGCAACTTTTTAGTAAATAATAATTTTTTCATCTTTTCCTCCACAAAACCAAGCCAGCTAAATAAATGTATCTTGAAATCACAGTCGCCACACAAGCGCCAACGACTGCGTAAAACATAGAGTAGGTCATTCCCCAATTAATAAATACATAATTTAAAACGATGTTTAAAATCGTAGAGACAACCAAGAGAACCGAAACAGTCACTGTCCTTTTCTGCGAAATATAATAAGAAGTGTAAATTCCTATTAGTGGGAAACTAATTAAAAGTAGCGCCAGTATTTTTAAATAATTTATTGCCGTCAAATAATCTGCTCCATAAATAATTCTAATTAAAAATGGTGCAACAAAAAATGTGAATATCGCAGCTAAAACAGAAATCAAGAAGACAATATTTCTCGTTTTTCTAAATCCTCTCTCGAGTTTTTTCCCTTTGATCCTGGCAAATATAGGAAAAACTGCGGATGCAGAAAATGCAAGAATTACCGACGCTGACGAAATTAAATTAAAAGCTGCCTGATAAAATCCGAGAAACTGACTCTCGACATAATGTCCTAGCATAATTTGGTCTATATATCCGAAGAATATTCCGGATAAAGCTGTAACGGAAAGTGGTATTAAAAACAAAAGAAGTTCTTTTTTCTCTTTTTTGCTCAACTCCGTTGCCTTCGCTTTCTTAAAGGGGTGTCCTAATTTAGCGATTATAAAAAAATAAATTCCACCGAGCAAATTACAAAAAGCGAGAAGCACGAAAATCCACAAAAGATAAATTTTCGCTGAGGATATGTTTGACAAAAAGTAAATTATCGCCAACGGAATTATAGACAGCCTCGTTATTTGCACAATTAACTCTCTTATCAGCTGAGGACGGAACACATTCCTCGACGCGAAAAGAGGATTAAGATATGAGGCAAAAATTGTTATAGGAAGATAAATCACTCCAGCTAAGAGAGCATAATAAATCGGTTTGTTATAATAAGAATTTGCCAACCAGCTCGCCAAAGACAAAAGCACCAGCGACGATAAAATAGTCAATAAAACCTTATATTTGGTTAATAGATAAAAATACCCCTTTGCTTTGTCTGGTTTGTTGTCTATATTTTTTGATAGAAATGTCATCAACGCGGTGCTTACGCCAAAATTACTAAAAACTCCCATAAATAAAATGGTAGAAAGCGCCAGTCCATATAAACCATAAACTTCAGGCAACATCAATCTCGCCAAAATAATTGTAAAAAGTAATGAACCAATTTTGGCAACCAGCGTCGTTGCAATTTGCCATGAAGAATTTTTTATAGCTCTTCCCTCATTCCCAGAAAAATTTTTATTTCTAATGCGTCTTGTCATTCCGACTAATTCTGCCACCTCATTTTTTATTATCTTCATAATCCGACAAGACTTTTCTTGTTTTTATTCTTTCTTATTTTGCATGGATTGACAATCTATAAGAATTTTTATAAAATCTCTGGTGTTTTTCAATAGATAAAATTCTCAACAATACAATTTTTTGTTTATGGTATCTTTTAATTTTGGTCGTAGAAATTTATTTAAACTCTTTTTGCTCTAAAATTAAATGATAAGCTTAATAAGTTTGCTCGGTCTCTTCGGCGATGGACTGATAATTCTCTCGTGGATTCCAAAAACAATAAAAACAATAAAAAAGGGACGAACGAATGAAGATTGGCTATTCATTCTAATTTATGTTATTGCGAGCTTTATCCTAACAGTATATTCCCTTCTCGTTGCTAATTTGGTTTTTATAATATTAAATGGGGCAGTTACTATTCTTAGCGGGATAGATTTATTCTATAAAATTGATCCGAGAAGGACTGCAAAATAATAATAAAAGAAATTTGATAAAAATTTATGTAAAGCAAGATTACGACAATGTTTCTTTCCTCATTCGATTTACAACTGCAATTTTTATGTGTTTTTTATTTGTTAAATGGACATTACAACTATTGTGTTTTTTGTTAAATGGATTGAACAAAATAAAAAGCTTTAAATAGTTCTTTTCTATAGATTGTTTATGAATTATGAAAAGATTTTATTGGAATGGGTGTCTTTTGAGATTCCAGAAGTTTTTGAAAGGAATTATCCAATAAACCTATCTTACGACCTTATTACCACAATTACTGGACCTCGTCGTGCTGGAAAGACCTATTTTTGCTTTCAATTAATGAGAAGTTTATTTCAAAAAGGAGTGCCTAAAAATAACTTGTTGTATATAAATTTTGAAGATGAGAAATTAATTGGGGCAAATGCGGAGGATTTAAATAAAATTTTTGATAAATATTTGGAAATTCAAGAGCCAGATTTTAATAAGAAGATTTATCTTTTTTTTGATGAAATTCAGAATGTTTCTGATTGGGCGAATTGGGTTCGTCGTATTTATGATACTAAAAAGAATGTGAAAATTATTTTAACGGGTTCAAGTTCCAAATTACTCAGCAAAGAAATAGCTACAAACTTAAGAGGAAGAGTTCATAATTTAGAGATTCTCCCGTTTAGTTTTATAGAGTTTCTAAAATTGAAACAGGTTTCTTTTGGCAATAAAATTCAGATTTATAAAAATGCCATTGAAATAAAAAAATCATTTAAGGAATATTTGTTACAGGGAGGGTATCCATTTATTCTAATTCATAAATATATTAATACAAATGAGATTTTGCAGGGGTATTATGATTCTATGATTTTCCGGGATGTCGTAGAGAGATATAAAATTAATGATGTCAAAAAATTGCAAATTTTAGCGAGTTTCGTTTTTGAATCTAATTCCAGGGAGATATCATATTCCAAACTTTCAAATAAGATGACTTCTTTGGGATTTAGTTTAACAAGAAATACTGTTGGGAATTATATTTCATACTTTGAAGATTCTTATCTGTTTTTTCAGGTTCTAAAATATGAATATTCTATACAAAAACAACTCGGCTCAATAAAAAAAGTTTATTGTATAGATAACGGGCTACTAAATGCCGTCAGTTTCAAATTTTCTGACGACCACGGAAAACTTTTAGAAAATTTAGTATTCTTGGAATTGTATCGTCGAAAGAATAAGATTTATTACAATCGTGGGAAATTTGAATGCGATTTTTTAGTTCAGGAAAAAAATAAAATAACTAAGGCTGTTCAGGTTTGTTATGAATTAAGCGAGAAAAATATGGATAGGGAGATAAGTGGTTTGATTGAAGCGATGAAGAAATTTAAATTAAAGAAGGGTTTGATTGTGACTTACGACGATGAGAAAGAGATTGTAAAAGACGGACTGAAAATCAAGGTTATCCCAGTGTGGAAGTGGATGTTAAATAAATAAGTTCTTCACAATTTACTAAGACTTTTCTTATTCCTATTTTTTTTCATCGTATATAAACAAGAAACTTTAGAATAAATTGGCATGCCTTTCGAAATCGCGTGTCCCCAATCTGCAAAAATATGAATAAAAATTCCAATTAATATCCAAAGAACGAAATTATAAAACAATGCCAAAATTATTAACGCAATCCAAAAAAAGACATCATGTAAAACATAAATACCATTCCTGAACTGTCTTCTCTCTCCCGTGGATAACTTCTTCCATTTCGGAACAGATTGAACATACCACTCAATCGCTTTCTTAGGATTCCAATTTCTCGTCTCAAAAGCATACCATGGATAATGATCAATATCTATTATCCACGACGACAAAAAAATGATTATTCCCGCGAGTAAGGAAAAGTTAAAAAACTCAACTAAAATGTAAGACGCCACAAACCCGAAAAGAATGTGCCACCTGAACTGCATTTATTCCTCCAACTGCTTTGCAATATCTGCGAACGCTGGTCTTGTAATGAAAACTCCTGCTGAAATTCCAAGAATAGTCGTAACCGCAAAGCCCTTTAATAATCCTGCCGATGCTGCACCTATTCCCATAAAACTAAGGAAACCAGTCAAAGGTAACATTGCAACCAGCGTCGTCGTGAAGGCAGTCACGATAATAAATAGTGCGGTTTTAATTCTCTGAACAAGAGACTCATGTTTAGATCTTGACTCATCCAAAATAACTACCTGATCATCAACTCCTGTTCCTATTGCTGCAACGATACCAGCAATTGAGGGCAAATCCAGATTCCAGTTAATCAATGCTGCAATCCCTAAAACAATCAACAATTCAGACACTGATGTAATTATCACCGCAAACGAAATTGTTATTTTTCTGTATCTAAAAAATATAACCAAAAAAACAGCCAAGAGTGCAAATAGTCCGGCTTTGAAAATTTGACTTGTAAAATCTCCACCTAGGTTTGGAGACACTCTGTCAATTTTTACTATTTTTAACTTGAAAGGTAGTGAGCCAGTGATTAGAATTGTTTGGAGTTTTTTCATATTAATTTTAGCGTCGGAAATAGCATCGTTCCTCGTCTTTCCTTTTCCTGAACCAGAAATTGAAATTTGCGTCGTGACTCTTCCCTTTAAATCTGTTCCGATGCTCAAAGACTCTATATTCTTTCCATCAACAAAAAGGTCTAATTTTTTACTTAAATAAGAACCATTTATCGCTAACTTATCTGTTATGTTCGCCTGTCTCTGTGCCGCCAACTCGCTCAAATAAATTGTAAATCTAAAATTACATGCCTGTTCACCATTTTTGGAAGCAAAACAATCTGTGACAACAGCGTCCCTGCCTGTTCTGCCAACATAGGTAATGTCTTTATGTCCGCCGACGAAAACTGTCTGATTCCCTATCTTTGCCTCAAATTTCCCCTGTTGTGAAATTAATTCTTCTAAATTACTTGGAGATGCACCAGCGATTACGACCTCCATTAAATTATCACCATTAGATGTTTTTACTTTTAGAAATTTAACGTCTGACAATCCATAAACATTTAGTCTCTGTTCTGAAATTGCAATCAAATCATTTAGCTGTGAATCACTCAGAGGAATGTCGGCCTTTACGAATGCTCTTGCTCCACCCCGAAGGTCCAGTCCAGTTTTAATACGAGTCAGTGGAATTTTTCTAACAGAAACATCATTAATAAAACTCTTTGAAAATAAATCTATAATTTCAGTCTTGTCTGTTGTAATTGTTAGTTTTTGTGTTTCATTCTTAGTTAAATTTTCCAGAGATGATATGGCCAGATTGTAATCTGCTGGTGTTTCTATCACTTTCCCATTTATCTTTTTAATAAGTATTGACTCTCTCAATCCATCCGCAAAAGCTGTTGAATTTTGTTTAACCGAACTGACAACAACTCCCTTCTCAAAAGCAATGGGAGGGATAGAAAAAATTGAAATCAACGAAAGTGCAACTATAATAACCAACAGCCAAATCCTAAAGGTCATTCTCATTTTCATTTTTTGCCCTCGACATACCATTTCCGACGGAACCAAGTTTCCCTACAGGTAGCCTCCTTTAATTTAAAGGTATGTCTCCTCATTTTTTGCCCTCGACATACCATTTAATTATTGATGCATTTGTGATCCATGTGTTAAAAATATCAAAACAAAGCCCTATTAATAATATTGTAAAAATTTGATTTAAAACTGACGCGAACGAAAAAATAGCTATTAATGCTGCAGCAATCGCGATAATAGAAGTCAGAGTCATTGTTATCCCGGTCTTGAACGCTCCGAATAATGCCTTGTTCACGCCCTCATGTTTTTTCAAAAGTCTCGTCGTTAAAAGAATATCTGTATCTACTGAATATCCAATCAACATAAGAAAAGCGACAATCCCGGCACTGGAAACTTTCATCCCAACCGCATCCACGACGGCAAGAGTCATCACAATATCGGCGAAGGCAGAAAGCATAACAGCGAAGGCAGGGACGGAATTTTTAATATAAATCCAAATCAGAATAGTTGCAAAGACCAAAAATGTCAAACCCGCTAACACTGGATTCATTTTCAGGAAAAAATGTCCCATAAAAAATCCTAATAATATATTTAAAATGATTGTCCAAAATTTCGCCTTTGCACCTTTTGAGAAAATTATAAACACAACTGCTGCCATCCAGAAGAATGCCAAAAGAACTGCTACAATAAGTTGCTTGTAAAAATCAGCGGAAAGTGATGCACTCGTCATATCTTTGGACGAATTCTCGGCAGTCAATTTATAACCAAGATAATTTTCAATGACTGACTGCACAAGCTCTGCATTTGAATTACCAACGGTAACTATCAGCTCTATCTGATGTCCCGAATTATCCGAAACAGTTTTAATTTCAAAGTCCGTTAAATTTTTAGAAATCGCGGTTCCAAGATCCTGAGAAGGCACCTGTGTTTTAATCGTGAAAGTCGTTCCGCCAGTTAGAGAAACATCTTTTCTAATGACATCTCCATTCTGAAAATAAAAAATTCCGATATAAATAAGGGACAGCGACAACAATATCGCAGAAAAGATTAATAACTTCCTATAATTTTTATTATACCACAAGTCAAATTTCATAATATAATTAGAAAATGTTCAGTTTTAAAGTTAGCGGTTTTCACCCTCGCCCAGAGTATTAAAACGATAAACTTTAAAACCTTAAATCTTGTTTGTATTTCATACGTAACAATTGATCGTAATAACCCGGAATTGTTACGTATTGCGTGGATAGTTTAGTGGCAGAATAATTGGCTTCCAACCAATTGACCGGGGTTCGAGTCCCCGTCTGCGCATTTGTTTTTGAACGAGAACCGGTGAGAGTTGCCACGAAGTGGTATGCAGTTTGCTGCCGACGTCTGCGCATTTGTTTTTGAACGAGAACCGGTGAGAGTTGCCACGAAGTGGTATGCAGTTTGCTGCCGACGTCTGCGCATTTGTTTTTGAAC
>VAPG01008822.1_pt1 | contig 20909 bp, 28 predicted proteins | sample 3393851 | NCBI WGS metagenome assembly VAPG01 (sample SAMN08290438, study PRJNA428436) | hydrothermal vent metagenome | isolation source: Deep-sea hydrothermal vent chimney | place: Atlantic Ocean: South-mid Altantic Ridge | depth 2194 m m
AAAAGTTTTAAATAAACAGTGGCTATTCGCAACGTTTGCGCCTTGAAAACCCGCAAAATTACTTCGTCGATTCCCGTCACTTTATTCCGTCACAAACCCTAAGCAAAACTTTCTTAACTTTGGAGTGACAACCAGCCTTCCTGAGAAAAACTATCTCAACCAGCCTTCAAAAGAATAAAGCGTTGATTACAACAACACACCTTCCTTTCTCTCTTACAAAGAACAACAGAAGTACGTTTTTCCGGTTTTTAATAAATATCAGGCACAGAAACAAAGATAAAAGACAAAATAGTGCGTTTAACAATATATTAATGGGATAAACAGTATGAAATAGGCGGAGAAAAGGAGTTGGGGGCAAGCCCAACAGGTACATAAAATCAAGAATGTAACTGAGAAAGAGAAAATTATTCACAAAAAATTGCAGGATTGAAAAATAATTGATGAAGACTTTATTACCTTGAAATCTGTATATTTGTCATGTAATCCAATAATCAAATTAGATTACCAATAAAGGACAATAATGAGTGATAATAATAAAGAGATAACGGTAAGCAGTATTCAAAATAGGATATTTACATTTCGTGGATTTCAGGTAATGATTGACAGAGATTTAGCTGAATTATATGATGTCCCAACAAAAAGATTGAATGAACAAGTTAAAAGAAACTTAAATAGGTTTCCGGATAGTTTTAGATTTCAATTAGCTGATACTGAGAAAAATGAACTGGTCGCAAATTGCGACCGGTTTAAAAAACTTAGACACTCAACTGTAAATCCATATTCTTTTACAGAACAAGGTGTTGCAATGCTTTCCGCAGTATTGCACAGCCAAACAGCTGTTGATGTGAGTATCAGAATTATGGAAGCGTTCGTTGAAATGCGAAAATTTATTTTAAATAATGCAACAGTATTTCAACGACTTGATAAAATTGAACAAAAGCAGATAGAAAGTGATAAAAGATTTGAATTATTATTTCAGGCACTTGAAAATAATAGTATAAAGCCAAAACAAGGAATATTTTATAACGGACAAATATTTGATGCGTATTTGGTTGTTTCTGATTTAATAAAAAGTGCAAAAAAATCAATTGTTTTAATGGATAATTATGTGGATGAAACTGTGTTAACGATGTTTAGTAAAAACCAAAAAATTAATGTAAAGATCTACACGAAAAATATATCTAAGCAGCTAAAATTAGATTTAGATAAGTATAATTCACAATACAAGCCCATTGAATTAAAGCATTTTAATAAGGCACATGATAGATTTTTAATAATCGACAACAAAGAAATTTATCATTTTGGAGCAAGCCTGAAAGATTTAGGAAAGAAATGGTTTGCCTTCTCGAAATTTGATATGGAAGCAATAGAAATATTAGGAAAAATAGAATCATAAAAGGCTAGCAGATAACACCGATTTATATGAATTAAAGAATAAAGAGGAAGCAGATGTAAGATTAGAAAAATATTTAGAAAACAACGCCCACTAACAATTAGCGTTCTGATGGCTGGCACAGCCCAATCTGAACGTGATGTTGACAGCCTGTCCCGGCTTTTTCGGGAAAACCGGCAGAAAGAAGTTGGAAATTTACCTATGGGAAAAGGGTGGATTTTATTCTGATATTTGGAGGGCTGTATGAACGTAAGAATTTTTATTTCGGGTATTTTGGGGTGGATATTTCACTTTATAAAATGATTTCGGAGTTTTTTTCCGGATTTGATTGTTCAGATATTTTGAAATTTGAATATTGTGTTTTGGAATTTATCTGAGATTTGACTTTTGTTTTTTATTTCTGTGATTTCTAATCGACACGCAGCTAAAATGCTTGTAAAGTATAGATTATAAATGATTTCAAAGAACTATTTCGTTTCTTTAGTGGACACTTGTGAATAAGTATAAGAGATAGATTGTGTGGTATTAGCTTCGCTGATTCCTTTTGGGGGAACAATAGCCAAACCGACAAGAACAATAATTTAAATTAATCTCTTTTTTAGAAATGCTCTCCCGGAACCTGATTTGAGATATTTTTCAAAAGCAATAGCTTTGTATTGGTCAGAAAATACAATGTAAGTAACTAAATTAACAGGACGAAGGTATTTTGTGGCCGGAACACAACCATTTTTATGTCTTTCAATCCTGGCTTTTAAGTCTTTGGAATATCCAACATAGGTTCTTTTGTTGGCACACATTAGGATGTAAACGTAATACATGGTAGAAGGGTTTAATAATTATTTCTCGAATGTACAAAATTATGACAATCTAAGTGGAATAAAACCTTAGACAAGATTTTAAGGAGAGTAGTCCCTAACTTAAGTAAAGCGGACTTGTCCGCCGGAGCCCGCAGAGACTCACAATTGAATAATACCGGAAAATTGAAAAGCCCGCCTTCGTTTTTGTTATCACAAAAACTTCGGCGGGCGGAGGCGGAGAGTGAGGGATTATCACACCACTCATTAAGGCATTGATTATTATTTAATTATCTTTTGTCGCTTTTGTCGCTTTTGTTTCTTTTGTAAGAAATCGCCTGATCTCTTCCTGTAATTCTACAACCGATTTAACAAGCATTCTGTTCGTTTCGATTAAATCAGTGATATTAGAATTATAGAGTGATTCGGCTTCATTGAATAAATTTGAATGAATATCTTTACCAACTATATTAAGTGTATCATAATTATGCAGATACATTTTACCTTCACCAAGAATCAACCATCGAAGATTTATCTTTTTATCAATATTAAGAATTCGTTTAATAACGTCTATACCTATCGACTCATTTCCCTTTTTTAATGAACTAATGTACTGAACTGAAACTCCCCACCTTTTAGCGATGTGAGTTTGCGTGACTCCAGTTTTTTTTTGAGCTATAAACCACTGGCTAACACGTTCTTGCAATTCCATATTCATTTTATTTAAAAATAATACAGTAATTACTTGATTTTGTTAAAGTATTTACTTTATATTTGCGGTACATATTCGGGACAAATATACAACTATTGTAAAAGATTGTAAATACCATATTTCTATGACTCAACAAGACATTCAAAAATTAAAAGAAAAATTACCTCCGAAAGCATACAGAAATATAGCAGAGCGTACGGGATATTCTTACGAAACTGTGAGGAGTGTATTTAGAGGTATCCGAAATAATGAAAAAATTATTGACGCAGCCATAGAACTTGCGATTGAATATAATAAAACAGAAAAAAAACGCTCACAAAAAATTTCCTCCTTATGATTCCTGGATTTTTGAAAAACATAAACAAAGAATTCATTGGCATTGATGGTGAATTATATTATGTGAAAGTAGAACTTGTCCATTTTTCTGAATTTCCGGCCGAGGCTCTTTATGTTCTACAAAAAGAACTTAATAATGACCCCCTTGCCGAGGCAAGCCTCGATATTCTCAAAATTGAAGACGAAAAAACGAGACTGCATAAATTCGGCCTTTGCCGCTTCGGGGGGTTCGATAATAAAGCTGATTTCAATGAATCTGAAAATAAACACAATCCCGAATATTACGATTGTGGAGAACGAGGAAATTGCTCAGTTGAAGGAAAACTTTGCCGATTTGTACAGACAGAAAATGGCTATCTAACCCCCCGCGAAATTGAATTTATTAAGCTTATTGCTCAGGATTTAGCAGACAAACAAATTGCCGACAGACTCGGTATTTCAATAACTACTGCTAATACTCACCGCCGAAATATCCAGCATAAAATAGGATGTAATTCAAAAGTTGGAATTTGCCGATTTGCTATTGAGAAAAATATCATTTAATCCTCCCCAGATGATGAAAAAAAAACACAGCGATAAAAACAATATATCGATAAGCCAAACCCGGGGTTTTTCCGTGTTTTCCCCGGAAACGTGGAGTTGGCGAAGACTGAAATGGTACACCCCGTCAGAACTTATTGCCAAAAGACACAACATCCTCCAGATGCAGCAGAACATTCACAATCCTATTCTTCTCAGAAAAATAAATCACGAATTACTCACCATAAAATCCATACTATCATGAAACAAAATGAGAAATCTCTCGGACAGCGCTTCGGTTCGTTGTTCGACTATCTGATCACCCGCCGCGCATACCTTATAGAAGCTGGACTTAGCGGCAAAACCGAATCCCGCCAACGCTCACTTCTTAACAAATTTCTGCCCTATCTCGGTCAGAAATGGACAGACCAGGGCGCAGCTGAATTTATCCACAACAATTTTGTAGAGATCCGACAAATTGTCTCTGTCCGTGAGACAAATACTATGAACCGGTTGGAAAATCTGTGGATGACTGCGAAGACATTTTTCATTATTCAATCAAAAAAAACTGAGCCATGCAGTCAATTATCCATCTTCTAATCATCGCCGCGCTTTTCTGCTTCCTTTTAGCGCTCTTATATGCTCTGCATAAATGGATTGAATACAGGCAGTTCAAAAGTAAATATAAAAAAGGCAGCCTTGTGATCTACTATCTCGGACACAAAAGGCGTAACGGAAAAATCGTCCGCATTCGCTGGAACCGTGCCGAAGTGCGTGATTTCTTCGACCAAAACATTTATACAAAAGTCTTTTATCAAATTTTGGATCCCAATTATCATGCTGATACAAAGTAAACCCATGCTCGAACGCGATCGGCGCGCCTACAATCTCTATCGTGCGCAGATTGAGGCAGAACTCGATAGTACATTCATAATGTCGGAAGGAAGCGAAGATAGACGTCTCAATATCAAAGCCGAATTGGAAGCAATAGAGGCGCGTCTCGATGCTATCGACCACGAACTGCGCGCTATCCCAATAGGTGATTTCAAAAAGGCATGAATTTCAACAAAAAGAAATATGCCAAACTGGTGCCGCTATTTGAAAAGTATGATAATAACTGCGCTAAAATTGCTTTTGAAACGCACACCGAGCATGCAACCGTTTTGAAATATTTCAGTATTTATCTGCGTGAGAAGATGAAAAATTCAAGATACATCGAGTTGAAAGAAGGAGAGATTGAAGCCCCTCGCTGTCCGACATGCAGACGCTTAAAAAACGAAGTGAAAGAGGTGGCGATTTGCCGCGATGTATTTCATTATTTATAAATTAAATTGTTTAACCACGAAAGCCGGCCTCTATGCGCCGACCCCGGTCGGCTTTCTTTTTTAATCATTAGCGGAAAAATAAAAAAAATATGATCCCTGAAAGCATAGTAAAAGAAATACTGGCCGCTGCCACAATCGAAGATATAGCCGAAGACCTTTTCACGCTGAACAAATCGGGCAAAAGTTTATACACACAATGCCCGCAATGTGGCAAAACAGGCAAAGGCAAAGGGTTGATCATAACGCCGTCAAAACAGATTTATAAATGCTTCGCTTGCGGATACTCAGGAAAATCACCCGTAAACATGCTGATGGAACAGAAAAACCTGAACTATCCGGAAGCGCTTGAATATCTTGCAGACAAATACAGCATCCTTATTCCAAGACCATCAGCTGCCAAAGGTCCGCAAAAAGCAAAATCAAAGAACAAAAAGACCTTCTGCGACAGACAACTGCAAGGGTCAGGGCTTACAAAAAAAGACATCACCGCCCGCGTATATATCGACGATGATACTGAGAAAATGGTGGAGACTTTCCAGTCCGGAACCCGAAACCAATATGGGAAAATTGCGCCTGGCGATGACATGATTATCTGGTATTACGACCTCGAAGGGAAACCCATTTTATACAAAAAGCCTAAAACCACTCGTTTTGAAAATCTTTTCCGCGTTCGCTGGCAGATTCCCGAAAACCACACCGACCGCAGTGGACGCTCCATCAAATACCAGTCGCCTGCCGGCTCCGGTTCGCACCTTTATATTCCACAAATTATACGGCAGGATTATAAAGACCAGCGCGTCATCAGGCGCCTATACATTCAGGAAGGCGAGAAGAAAGCAGAGAAAGCCTGTAAGCACGGCATCCCATCGGTTGGAATAATGGGTATTCACAATATTGCCAGCCAGGGACACCTGCCAAACGATTTGCAAATGATTGTACAAACTTGCAAAGTGGAGGAAGTGGTTTTTGTGATGGACAGCGATTGGGACCAACTCTCTGAGAACCTGAAACCAGGCGACCGGGTGGATATGCGCACAGCTTCATTTTTTAAGGCTGTCAGAAACTTCCGCGACTACTTCAAAGCATTCAGTAACCATGGGATTTATCTGGAACTTTATTTTGCGGCAGTAAAACAAAATACCAACAAAGACAAAGGTATAGATGACCTTCTTGTGAACACTTTGAAAGGTCATGAAAATGACCTAATGAAGGATTTCAACGAGGCCGTGAACAACATCCGCGAGAAAAACGGAGAAGGCAATTACATAGATGTGCACAAAATTACAACTCTCACCGACATCCAGATAATGCAGCTTTGGGAGTTTGATAATACCAAAACCTTTCTGAAAAAGCATAAGGACACGCTTCTCACCTATTTTCCAAACGGCGAAGTTTTCAAAATAGGGAAACTGGAATGGCGCTGGAATGAAGATAAAGACGATTTTGAACCTGCACAACCGATAACCACCGACGAGCAGTACTGGGAAGAAATTACTTGGGAAGATGCGCGGGGAAATCAAAAGAAAAAAATACAATTCGATTATGTAAATCTGAAAAAGTTTCTTCGCAACCGCGGATTTGGACGTCTGAAAATGGCCAACGGAAAATATCTTTTTGCCCTGGCTAAGAATAAAGTAGTTAGGAATGTTGAATCCGGCGAGGTGAAAGATTTCGTAGTTGAATTCACCGAAGAGGTAGCATCAAAAGACATTCAGAACATGATATTGCGCGGTGGCCGCATGTATCTCGGCCCCGACAGCCTTAGTAATATGTATAAAATGGAACCATTGTTTGAAAAACCGCAGCCAGATAGCCAACATCTATATTTTCAGGATAAATATTGGAGGATAACCGACAAAGAGGTCGATGAAAAACCATTAAACCAGTTGAATAATTCAATATGGGATGATAAAATCATCAACTTCAATGCACAAAAAACAACAGAGCCATTAATGAAAGTGGAGATGTTTACAGACGCCGATTTAGAAGACCTTCCGTCCGACAAAAAAAAAGATTACAAGCATTTTGTGGGACAATTCGACATAACATTTACAAAAACAGGCGAAAGATGCCATTTCCTTCAGTTTCTGAACAACACCAGTGAATTCGCCTGGCGAAAACTGATTGACCCTAAGACCCGGGGAAAGATGGAAGACACCCGCACCATCGACGAGCGCTTTGAAACTAATATGCACCTAATGAGTAAGCTCACCGCAATAGGTTATCTCCTGCACGACTATCATAACAACAGTATTGCCAAAGCCGTAATTTGCATGGATGGCAAAATGAGTGAGGTGGGACAGAGCAACGGACGTACCGGGAAGAGCATACTTGGCACCTACATTGGGAAGATAGTGCCACAGGTATATATCGGGGCAAAAATTAAGAAACTTACAGAAGATCCGTTCCTAATGGAAGGCATTACAGAGAAAACGAAATCAGTCTTTTTCGATGACGTACGGGCAAATATTGATATAGAATTTTTCTATCCACATATCACCGGCCTGTTTTCCGTCAGACCTCTCGGCGAGAAAAAATTTGTTCTTCCGGAAGACCAAAAACCAAAACTCATTTTCACAACTAACCACGGAGTAAATGACAATGGCGGATCGCTAAGAGACAGGATTTTCATGCTCGCCTTTTCTGATTTTTACAACGAAAACCATAAACCTATAGATGATTTCGGTGTGAATTTCTTTCAGGAATGGGATAACGAACAATGGAATCTGGCTTATAACCTTGCAGCCGCCAGCCTCCAATTGTATCTCAGATACGGACTGGTAAAAGCACCGCTACACCGTTTAGAACTTCGCAACCTGCGGCAGGAGATGGGTGAAGCCTTTATGGAATGGGCCGATGAATACTTTTCAAACTCTTTAAACTTAAATATGCGCATTCCGCGTCAGGAACTGGTAGACAATTTTCTACTTCGCGTGCCTACCGCAAAACGCTACTACACTCCAAATAGTTTTAAGAAAAAACTAAAAGCCTATGCCCGGTTTCGCGGATACAAGTTCAACCCTGATTTATACGATAAAGACGGAAACCCGAAAAAATACGATAACAAGGGCCGCTCAATTGATTATGACAAAGCCGGCGGTGTTGAATACATAACCATAGCGGAGGAATAATATGTCACAGCTAATTAACAAAATTAAAAGTGTGGCGAAAGGAGAAAAGCCCATGCCTGTTTTACAAACCGACGCTAAAGGCGGTAGATGGTTCAATGAGCTACCTCCCAATGCACGCGTGGCCATAGAGAAGGATTTCCTCGACCACAACGGAAACTATGTGAATAAGAAACCGTACCTGATAGAGAGCGAGCAGACCCCTGGCCGGTTTTGGGTATTCCGCTCAAAGCCTGGCTTTGAACTTAGAAACGACTTTGATTTATTTCTCGAAAGAGGTAGAATTTATGTTTTTGAAAAAAAATAATATTATGAAAAAATTAAAAATTGGCGATTATATTGAATACACTACTGCAGAAGGGGATAAAATTATACGAAAAATTAATTTGGATGATTTGAAATGGTCAATTGAGGACGAAAAAGGATTTAATCTCGTCCATATTCAAAAAAAAACATAGAAATGAAAAATATAAGATTACACATGTTTCCAAATTTTGACCAAAAATTAGCAAATTTGATACATGAAATGCTAGACAGCATTAAGGTTGATTACAAAGATTCATGTGAACTAATTCACATCGATGAAAATTATGGAGATAATTGTAAATACTATAAGGTTTCGGATGAGCATGCAGCAATAATCGAAGGAATAATTAATCGAATTAGAGAGGTCGAAAAAGAGGAATATGAGAAAGGGGTTCATGCCGGAAGCAATTTATTACTTCAGTTGAACAATGGAGATATAACACCTAATGACTTTATAGGAAGAACAGGAAGAGAATCACTAAAACAAAGCTAAAATGACAAAAGCCAATTTATATTGTTTTGTTATGAGCCTGTATTTTCACATGTGCGGTGGCGTGGCCGTTATGGGCTGAGTAAACTGGCCACCTTGGAGGGGTGAAATATGGCTTATTAACGTACTGGCAATATGGCACGTGGTGAAGCGGAACTAAAGAAACTTATTATTAATCTTATAAAATATTATATTATGACAGAAGATGACTTATTAGAATTTATCAGAGAATGGTCAAGCAAGATAACTGACCCGCTTCTTTATAGTCAAACAGAATCATTTCTAGAGATGGGCTTGGATTCTCTTGATTTTGTTGACCTTATCATGTCAATAGAGGACAGATTTCATATTATTATGCCTGTCGATTTTTATGATATGAACATAGACCAAACTCCACAAGGAGTAGCAGCCATAATTACCAAAATGACAAACCGCAAGCCATGAGCTATATTGTTTATTGTAGCCTGTCTATGCCAGAAGGGTCGGCCAGCCGGTTATGGGCTGAGCATTCACGGCTGCTTGACGGGGGCAGATATGGGCTACAACATGGGGATATACACACCTAAACGCTCACAAACGTTTAATTGCTTATTTTTGAAACTTCAAAATGTTTAAAAAATGGAAAAATTAAATAACTTTAGAGAGGACCGACGGTTTATTAATGAAGTGATGAAAGAATTTTTAGAAAAAAATTTTATTGAGACACATAAACAGTGTGAACAATTACTCCTTGAAGCTCAAATAAAATACCCTTTTACTATTAAAAACATTTACGAAGGATTACAAATTTGTATTAAAAATTCTATTGATAAAACTTCGCTCTTCGTATGTTTAAAATTTTTAGGTGACTTGAGCTTAGTTGGAGTAAATGCTGCCATTGCGGGTGAAAAATTAAGAGAAGCCTTTATTGAAGCTCATAAACAGCTTCAATATCGCAATTAAACACAAGTGACAACAAAAAAAATAACTAAACCTCCTGAGAATCACATATTTCCTTCATAGCTTACCCGCAGGCTTAAAAATTACATTCAGTAAAGCCAAATAAGCCTGACAAACAAAACGCCCGTAAGAGCTTAATATAAGTTGTGCGCTTTGCGCACTCCTTATTGTTGTTTTTTCTTTCGGCTATGCCGTTTTTTCGCTCCCCCCTTTTTCCTTTTTATTAAATAGAACAATTAAACATCATAAATTACTTCTTAATAAGTTCTAAATCAAACACATATATATCTATTATTTATATTTTTATTATTTTTTCAAAATAGACTATCTAAAATTATTAGGAAAAAAGTGTACAAGTGTACGACACAGTGTAAAACATTGAAAATCAGCGTAACAAAACGTACTACCAAAAGTGTACGGGAAAGTACAATCGTACACTTTTGTACTAAAAAATAATAGCTGTTTTTGACGTTCAAACAAATAATGACTTCCCGTAAAAATAAAAAGTGTACGGATCGGACAGTTTTGCACAGAAAAAGAGTACAATGTAAACATTTAAAAATCAGTTAATAAAGACAAAAAAAAGGTATTTGTACACTTGTACTCTTTTTTTCAGGGTTTAGGTAGTAGTCTGTTATGCATATTTCAAAACATTGTATATCTTTGTCGGTGCATAGAGGCCGCTTTCGACAAAACGAAAGTAAATGTCAGCTATTTTATTCACCGTTGAAATTGAGATTAAGCCCTATCTCAAAAAATTTCTCATGTCAAAATCTGTTAACAAACAGGAGCCTTTAAGGTTTCCGCGTAAACACGATTATAATGTGTTGCTTTTGAAATTGATTACAAATTACTACAGCCTCAAGAGCATTCACATAGAGGATCATCAGAACGTAATCAACTATTTCAAAAATTCAAAGCAAAAAAACGCTGAAAAAGGAATTTCATTAATTCTTCCTTTTAACGACCGTAAAGATGTACGTTCTTACAACTATCTTTCGGTATCGAGTAAGAAAATATTCAGAAAGGAGGTAAGGAGCGATTTTTACTTTGAATTTTCAAGGTATCTGATTCATAATTTAAAACACGGCAAAAGGCGACTCGACATCATAAAGGAGTTCATGGAACACTATAATTTAACCGAAGACGACATAAAAACAGAAACACTTTATAGATATTCTTCACGTTTTCTTAAAGAGTTATCAATATAATACTAATAATCAAATAGTTAAATTATACAAATATTTTTTCTCAGTTAATCATTCAAAAAATCACATTATGATTTCAGAAAAGAACAACCAACCAGCACAGATAATCGTAAGTATTCATTATCAGTATTTTAAAAATATTGCAGCAATAGAAAAATCAAATACTGCCAATTTATTTTCTATCCTGTTCATCGGAACATCGGTTTGGAAAAAAATATATTTTACCCCATCGAGCGCAAATTTTTCACAAAAGCCTAAAAAAACAGATACCGGAACACTATATCATCAAACGCTTCAATTCAATTCGCCAGGCGAAAATGCGGATGATCAGGAAGAACTTGCAAAATTGAATGATCTAAAGATAGTTTGCCGGTTGGAATATTCAAACGGAACGGCTATATTAATTGGTACCGACAAAATTCCTGCTTATCTATCCGATGATTATTCATCAGATGAAAAATCAACCGGAAGCTCTTTCCAGATAACATGTAAATCTCCAAAGAGGGCAATTTTCTTAGAGATATAGGTAATATCAGTCCTTTCAAGCCCCAATTTCACTATCTATTATTGCATAAACAAAAGCAGTAATGGATATATCCAAATTTCTTTCGCAACTTATGACCATTAAATGGGCAATGGAACCGTGGAAAGCCATTGCTTTTGGCAACGTGCTCAATAGCATCCTGCAAGGTTCATTTGAGCTTCAGGAAGAAGCAAAAATAATGAATGCCCGTATGATCCATCCCGATGGAAACCAGGCTCAATTGTTTTCCGAGGCCAACAATATTGATTTATCTTCCGAAGCTACAGGCACAATCCCTGAAGGTAGTACTATTATCATCCCTGTAAAAGGCGTAATGTTTAAGGAAGATACATGGTTCAGTTATGGAACGGAAAGTATTGCTAATCTCATTCGCCAGGCTGCCAATCATAAAAATGTCACCTCTATAATAGAGATATTTGATACCGGCGGCGGCTCGGTCGATTCTATTTTTCCGATAATTGATGCAAATAATTTTGCGAAGTCCAAAAAGCCGGTGGTTGGAATTGCCGATATGGCTGCATCTGCAGGTTATTATTCCATAGCATCAACCGACTTGATCATAGCTTCTAATGATATATCTTCCGAATTTGGTTCCATCGGCGTGATGATATCTTTTGCCGACCTACAGCCTTATTGGGAAAAAATGGGCGTAAAGTTTCATAAAATTTATGCGCCTGAGTCAACACATAAAAATCTGGCCTTTGAAAATGCTTTGAAAGGAAACTATGTTCTGATGAAAAAAGAGGTGCTTTCGCCTATAGCGCAGAAGTTTCAATCAGATGTACGCACTTTCCGTAAAGGTAAAGTTGACATAACCCAAAAAGGAATCCTGAACGGAAAAATGTATTACGCAAACGATGCCATCCGTTTTGGGCTGGCAGACGAACTTGGAAATCTTGATTACGCAATAAAACGTGCCAACGATTTGGCAAAAAACAAAAAATAAATTATTCACTAAACCCATTTCAAAATGAAACCGGAATTAATTGCAACGCTGTTAGCCATACTCGGCTTTACTGAACTTGCCGTTCAGGAAGGAGTAGTACAGCTCACAGAAGAGGACATCAGCAAACTGCAGGATGCTCACAAAGAAAAATTCGGAGCCGACCTTGTTTTGGAAGGATTGAGTTTTGATGAGGATGGATATGCTTCTTTGCAGGAAGCCGAAATCCTTTCCATTGAAGCTGCTCTTTCAAAACCTGCCCCCGAACTTGGCGAAGAAACACCGCCAAAAACTACCATTACACCCGAAGAGCAGACTGCTCTTATAAAAGAGGTGAAAACACTTACCGGCAAGGTAAAAAAACTGGAAGCCGATAAGAAAAAAGCACAGGAGTCTATTATTAAACTCGGTAAAGCGTCCGAACCTGACGTAGCTCTGCAAGTGAGTAAAGGAACTCAAATGCCGTTGGTGCATTCCAAAACGCATTTATTTGCAAGTAACTTGGATTTTGACGCCTTTGAAGACCGCCCATGGAATCAGCGTGCTGCCGGTATCGTGAAAATGGCAACGAACTATACACCCATTGATATTTCAAAAATCAATGATGACCTTGGGGCCTATTACCGTCAGGATAAAACCGCATTGCTTTCGTTCCTTCGTGCCAAAAACCGCCTTCCTTCGTTCTGGAACACTGTTTCTAATGTACAGGATGAAGTTGTTTATGCCAAAGCCTTTACCGGGGAGATTACTCAGGCCCGCAAAAAAGCCTGGTTGCCCAAAGGCAGTTTTGAATTTCAACCCGAGACAGCTAAAGTCTTTCCCGTTCAGATAGATTCTGAAATAAAAGGTTACGAACTGCAGTCGATGGAAACCTCCTGGCTAAACAATTTGCAAATGATAAGCAAATCAGGATCGCAACCATACAAAATGTCGTTTGTAATGTATCTCGCTGGCGAATTTTTGAAAAAAGCCGCCGAAGAGGATCAAATCGGTCACATCAGGGGTGTTTATGTGCCTACATTAGACGCTGCAACAGCTCCCGGACTGGCTATCTACAAACAGCGTGGCGTATTGAAGCTCATCAAAGAAGCACAGACACGGCGTGTTTACTTACCTTACGATCTTGGTGTTCCAACGGAAGAAAATATTGTTGATTATGTGGAAGCATTTGTTAACAGGATTCCGGAATATTGGCGCGACATGCCCGGCATGGTTATGTACATGGCCACCTATTGGGTAGAAGCTTACCTGAAACGTCGCGAGATATTAAAGGGACTTATGCCGACTTACGAGAAAGACAAACTTACCGTCGACAGGCATGAGAACATCAAACTTTATGGGTTGCCGTTTATGAACGATGCGAAATTTATGTTTGTTACAACCAACGACAATATTTCATTGTTAGAAAACATTCCGAAAGAAAAAACATTGCTCGAAATCGAAAAATCCAAAAGAGATATTTCCATTTTTGCTGATTATAAAATCGGTATCCATGTATGGGCTTTTGGTTACGAATATCCTGTTGGTGTTGAAATGTCTGATGACAAACAGATATTCTTTTCCAACGACATCGAAATTCTCCCTGATTTGTATATCAATTTAGATCCAGACCAAACCACGCCGAGCGTAAAATATCATACTTCACTCAAAACTGGTATAAATACCGCTGCCACGGCTATCACGGATATTCTTGATTCCACAATTGGCGATTATATTTATATCAAAGGAAACAGTGGGGCCAACCCGTCAACCATTGCCGCCGCAGCTGCAAAGTTTGACCTCGAAGCAGATGTTGTCTTGAACGAAAACACATTGATTCTGCTTTATCATCGCGGAGTTGATGATTTTGTTGAAATTGAACGTTGGGATGTTACACTTTCGAGTGTTGTTTTCCTCGCTGATGGTGCTACAACCGCAGATGCCTCTCTTGGCAAACATTTTGTAACTATTGCTAATACCGCTGCCACCGCATTTACTGACATTGTGAACGCAGTAGATGGTGATGTATATGTACTCGAAGGAGGTTCCAATACCAATTCCACTACCATTGCCGCTACCGGTGCATTCAGTCGCATAACGGCCACAATGACCCTTGGTAAGGGAAATTGGATTAAAGTTAAATTCAATGGTTTGAAATTTGTCGAACTTGAAAGACAGTAAACTTATGCTCCTGCTTCGGCAGGAGCTTTGTTTCATTCACTATAAAAACGTTATATTATGAGTTACGTAAAAATTGATGTACAAAAGCCGGCCACAGTCTCCCCGGGACGTGGCGGCAACAAAAAGAACAAAGTCACCGTTGTTGATGTCGCCGATATATTAACAGAAGCGAAACGCGATTCCAATGGTGTCGTAATTGCAGCAAAACACATTTTCAAAGCCAATGCTTATGCGATTACCCTCGAAATAACCCCCACATCACTGTCAGGCAAAGCCACCTCCGATGGAGATTTGGATGCAGAAGGGGTAACGCAGGAATTTGTGTTTGAACATCCCGGTTCTGAACAGGAAATCAGAGAATTCAGGGCCAATTGGCTGGGTAAAGATGTGATGATATTTGATGAACGCTGCAGCGATGGCCGTATCAACCAATATGGCGAGGCCTGTAATCCTGTCCGGATGAAATTTGAAGCTACCGATGACAAGGATGTGAACAAATCGGTATTCACATTTGCCAGTGTTAGCAAAGGTAACGATGTAGCTATTTATAACAACACGCTTACGCTGAGTACGCCAATAAGCAACGTTGCAGCAGATGCTATCTCAATTGACCTGACGGCAGGCGCTGGCGAATATCAGTTGACAGATAACACCGTTGCCACAGCTATTACCACCGCCACCAATGCTACGGATGGCATGGTGTTTACGCTGCTTGGATCCGGAGGCGTTAATCCGGCAACCATTTCTGCCGGCGACTTTGTTTTGTCAGGCGGAGTCTCGTGGAGCGGTATCGCCAATGCTAAAATTACATTCAAAGCATTTAAAGATGGAGCCTCTTCGTGGAAATTCTTTGAGCTTAGCCGTTCTTAGTAGTTTTTTTCATATTTTAGTTTTTAAGGGAAAACCCCGCCAACCGGCGGGGTTTTTTATTGTCCTTGCGATTTTTTGAATGCAATTGCACTTTTGTATTTCAAATTGCAAATTTTAATTTACAGCCATGAAAATCAAAGAAAATGTAAAAACCAAAATCCAAAAATGGTTTGAGACAGACCGGGACTACGAATCCGGTAAACAATTGTACATGCAGCACGGCTTCAACCTGAGTTTTAAAAATGTGCTGAACCGCTCCGGACAAAGTCCGCAGACATTCAAATATCTGTGCTACGAACTTGCCAAAATTGCCGGTATTTCCGAAGGTGTTTACAAAAAAATGCTTTCAAAACCACTTATCCGCAAAGCCTCTGAAAAAGAAGAAGTAACAGCAGATGTAAACAAGTTGCCCATCGAACAACTTGCCGCCGAAATTGAGCTTGTTAATCCCAGAGAGCTTGATTATAATGTGATGAAAAAGCTGATACATCAACTCGAATTACATCCTGCAAATCAAAAAAAAGCCACCCTCATTAATGTTTTGGCAGATGCCAAAATAAACAAAATGAAAGAGGTGGTACCGAAAGAAATCAAACGTTCTTTCAAGCTTCGTGAGGAATTCCCGTTTCTGAAAAACAAAGAATGCCCCGAAGTGCTTAAAATCTTAACTGCAGACCTGCTCACCGCCTATGATGGATACGTGGAAGGTCATCAAAGACTGATGGAGACAACCAGCGAAGAAGAAATGCAGGAACTCTCAAAAGATGTTGTTGAAGATTATCTGGAAAATCGCCAGATTTGGGACGAGCTGAATCACTACAAAACTACCGGCAAATTTTTGGGGGAACATCCCATCTTTGAATGGATGGTACGCAAAGAGGAAATTCACACCATGGACAAAGCAGATCTTGTAAAACTGCGGGACCAACTGAAAAATAAAATCCCGCGTACCAAAAAACTGATGGCCGACGAACCCGAACACAAAGACAACGCTAAACGGCAGGAACGAGTGGAACAATTTGAAAAAGAACTGAAAGAGGTAAACCTATTGCTCGGCATTGATGGCTAATCTCTTTGAATTTGAGGAATTAAACAATAAAAAAGGTAATTGCCCCGTAGATAAATCCGAAATTCTACGGGACAATTATCTTAAAATGCATGATCTTAAAGTTAAAACTTTAAAAGAATTGAACGGAAGGCTACCCGTGCCGGGAGAGTTCTTTGCTATATGGACAATGAAAAGCTTTAATGCTTTTACCTTCATCCCTTACCTGATTCATGCAAAAGGGAAAATTGACACGATTGTCCTGGCTACTTATTCCATAAATCGCCGGATTGTCGATTCGCTGATTAAGAAGATTGACCAGGGAAAAATTAATAAAGTGGAAATATTGATTAGTGATTCTATTAAATTCAGGATGCCGAAAGTACATGATCACCTGAATATGATGGTGAATGCTCGTGATAAAATAAATGTTGTTTATGGATGGAATCATTCAAAAATAACACTTGTAGAATGCGGCGAACATAAATATGTGATTGAAGGTTCAGGTAATTGGAGCGAAAACGCTCAATATGAACAATATTTATTCTTTAACGATGAAAGACTTTATCAATTTCGACTAAACAATATCAAAAATGGAGTTAACAACAGAAAATTATGAGGAAATTGAGAAGCTCGCAAGCCTGAATTATACCGTCAGACAGATAGCCATGTATCTCAATGTCAGTCTTTCAGAATTGCAGAAAGAATTTGAAGATAAAGAATCAAAATTCAGATATCATTATCAGCGTGGAAAATTAATTTCACAGGCAAAAATAGATATGAAAATCAACGAATCGGCCCAAGGTGGTAACATGACAGCCATGCAGCAATTTGAAAAAATAAGAAATGCCCGCCATTTTGAAAATATGAGAAACCAAATGTTCGATGGAGATATTTGATGATAAATATGACCAACTCCTTGCATTTGTCGAATCAGGTGCAAAAGCCGATCTTCCGGAAGAATTGATAAAATATCTGTCTGTCCTGGAGCTTATCCGGAGTATGCATTTCAAGTTTGAAAATCGCCAGACAATCATTAATTTTCTGCAAAAACCACCCTATCAATTATCACAATATCTTGCTTCAAAATATTACTCTGATGCCATAAATTTCTTTTACATAGATGTAAAAATTACAAAACAGGCATTACGAAATATGTATGCCGAAAAACTTGACCGCGCTGCTGACTTAGTTTTGAAAACCGCTACCAACTCCAAAGATTTGGACATATACAAAAACATCATTTATGCTATCCGCGATTTACGCGAATTGAATATCCCTGAAAAGGAAGACATTCCGGAAGAATTCTATAAAAAACCATACAAACTTTATGTACTTGATCCAAAATTGATAGGCCGCCAGCGTCCTAACCGGAACGAACTTGCCAGGCATATTGATTCCCTTGAAATCCCGGAATACGACAAACAAAGGCTGAAAAGAGATGCACTCATTGAGGATGCCGTCTTCCTAACCGACGAAGAAGATGAAAATCAATAAATCAAACACGGAAATACGGCATACCAACTGGTTAAAAATGGTCATTGATTTGGTTGCGCCAAAATTTCTTTACCTCATAGCTGGCCGCGGAGCAGGAAAAACATCGGATATTCTTGCCGAAAGGTCAATAGACATCAGTTATGACATGCCTGGGGCACCTTTGGCCCTCGTTGGCGATACCTATTTAAACTTACAGAAGAATGTAATACAAACCCTTTTGGAAGGATGGGAACGCCTCGGATGGAGCGAAGCAAAAGGAAAAACAATTGGCCATTATGTACTTGACCAACAGCCACCCGATTACTTCAAAAAACCATACAGTCGGCTACGTTCTTACAAACACACCATTAGCATTATCAATGGAACCAATTATAAATTGGTTAGTATGGACAGGCCAAGTACCGGAGCCGGAGGCAACTACGTACACTTATTAGGAGATGAAGTAAAATATTTCAAAGAAGCAAAATTAAAGAAACTTACCCCAGCGATTCGTGGAAATGCTATGAGATTTGGCCATTCAACATATTACAGGGGCAGGACTTTTACCACCGACTACCCGGATGCCACCTCCATATTTGAAGATGATTGGATATTGAAGATGAAAAAGAACATGAATAAGAAGCAAATTCTTGATATTCTTGATTGTGCACTCGTCCTAAATGATATTCGTATAGAATACAAAGAAGCGGAAGATGCCGACAACAAAGAAAAGCTGCCACTTATTCAGCGCAAAATAGAACGTTGGGAAGAAAGATACCAGAAGATCAGACGCAATTCCACGCTATTCTATATTGCTTCATCATTTATCAATGTCGATAATTTAACAGTTGGCTATTTCATTGAGCAGTTTGAAACACTGGAATTTGAGGATTATAAAACAACCATTCTATCTATGAAGCCAAGATTAGCTAAAGGAGCCATGTTTTATGGCAACTTAAGCGAAACGCATTTCTATATAGATGGCTATAATTACGATTATTATGACCGATTCGGATTAAAAGAGAATATAACTCAAAGTTCCATGGGATTACGTTACATACGCACACATGATAAACTGGAAGCAGGCGTTGACTTCGGAAATATGACAAGCATGGCAATAGGTCAGGAACAGTGGCCCTATTACCGGATAATTAAAAATCAATACGTGTTAACGCCACAATGGATTGATGATTTAGGCAGACAGTTCACCTCATTCTTTGAATCACATGCCAACAAAGAATTGGATATGTACTATGACCGTGCCGCAAACACTTACAACAAACAGAAACAAGACCTTGCTTCTAAACTTAAATTCTACATCGAACACTACATCGACTCTGCCGGTCGCAGAAAAACAACCGGATGGAAAGTAAACCTCATGTCGAAAGGACAGGGCAATATAACCCACACCGAGGAATATGACTTAATGCATGATATTATGACAGGGAATGTGCCCGGCCTACCAAAGTTATTAATTGACCAGTTTGAATGCAAAGAACTCAAGAGCAGCCTTGAACTTGCACCGGTTGAAAAGGACACAAAAGGCAACATAAAAAAGGTGAAGAAATCAGAATCCCTTCCTGTCAATCGCCTACCCATGGAATCAACCAACTTCTCTGATGCATTCAAATACCTTATATGTAGGAAGAAATACCTTGATATTTCCAAAGCGAAAAGGAAGATAACCTACGGAGATCCTTCCTTACGTTCCCTCGCTAACAAATAGGTAAACCAAAAGCGTTCGTCAAATGCCATTCGGCAAATGTTGAACCCTTTTGGTTTTAACTTACTATACGCTTAGTAATTTCCTTGAGGAACACATTAAGCGGTTGGAAATTTTATAACTATTTGTACGATAGCCCTATGTCATATATCCAATATGAAAAAGGCATCTGCAATGGCATATCATAGGCAGAGCGGTTGGTATCAATTGTCTTTTTTCACGTTTTTTAAAACGTGAAAGGAGGGATAAATAACACTGAATTAGAGCAAAAGATTAAAACAGATTAAAATAAAGCACTAAATGTTGGTAGTTATTATCAAAAACTTCTAAAAATTGACTTCTTTTTTCTTTTCATAACAATAGAAAAAAGAAGCAAAAAAGAAAACCCACCTACAACACACTACTACTCAAATTATTCAGCAAAAATATTGATTGACTTTCACAAAGTAAAGGGCTGCCTCGCTGACTGGCAAATAGCAGCCTTTCAGGTTTGTTCAGGTTTTTTGCTTTTGAAAAAAAATAAAGCAAAAAGTCCTGACATACACCCTTGACAAGAAGTTAAAGCCCATCAATGCCGGTGGCCCATAATTTTACCGGCGTGCCAGAAGCCAAAATAAGCCCGCAGGGCAGCGGCAATCAAAATGAAAGATCGTGAATTAACGGTTGAGACACTTGTAACTCCGGCTCAAGCTTGCAGGAGATCGAAAATCTATTCTAAAATTCGTCTGAAAGGGAAATGGCTCACTAACATGGGATTTTTACCTGGCGACAAGGTAGTGGTATTGATAAAAGATAACCGCCTGGTTATAGAAAGGAGTAAATCATGATTGAATTATTTATTGAGTTTATAGATAGCATCTACTGGATTGGATATGCTCAATGGCTATCAGAAGAACATCCTGAACAATACGAATTTGAATTGAAACTATTCAGAGAATGTTATGAATAAAATATTAAGGGATTATCAGTTGAACTGATAATCCCTTTTCTTATTTAGA
>VAPG01042172.1_pt1 | contig 20656 bp, 30 predicted proteins | sample 3393851 | NCBI WGS metagenome assembly VAPG01 (sample SAMN08290438, study PRJNA428436) | hydrothermal vent metagenome | isolation source: Deep-sea hydrothermal vent chimney | place: Atlantic Ocean: South-mid Altantic Ridge | depth 2194 m m
GCGGCCGCCTTGAGGCTCAGCTCATCGCCGCCCCGCCGAATGGTATCTCGTTCCGCTGTTAATGCTGCCATAATAGTTCTCCTTTATCTTCTGTGATGTGAGCCTGCGGTTAAGCAGACAGGCTCTTTTTGTATTCCTCGGCGCTGATTCCTAAATTACTACAGACCGCCAATTCATCGGCTGTAAGGCCGTCCGCTCCTTCCCTGGCGGGTGCTTGGCCGCCTGACTGGCTGCCGGTGAGGGCGGCAATGGCCGGGGTCTTATTTAGATAAGATTTCAGGGCGGCGGTGTCGCTGTTACCCAGCTCCACGGCCCAATCCTCCTGCACCGGCAGGAGCTTGCCGTCCGCTATGCCCTGTTTGACCAAATCCGCCACCGTGCTTGAGGTCTGGGCGGTTTTAAGAGCGGCCACCTCGGTTTTAAGCGATTCAAATGTCTCAACCGGCACGTATTTAGCCGGATCAGGCTTGCCGCCTTTTGCCTTCAGGGACGCTATCTCGGTATCCTTGGCCGTCTTCAGAGCCGCCATCTCGGCGTCCTTGCTGTCGGCCTCCCCGGCACGAGCCTTGAGTGCGGCGAGCCCTTGCTCGATCTGCTCATCACTTGCGGCAGCGGCAAGCCCCAAAAGGGCAATTAATTTTTCTCTATCCACTTTTCCTTCCTCCTGTAGTTGGAATTTAGCGGCGGCGCGAGCCGCCAAGTCAGAATGGCCGTCGAGGGCCGGATAATTGGTCAGGGCGGACATCAGTATGGCGGTTACAACCCCGGTCTTCTTGTCATATTCGAACACCGGCGAGATATAACGGTATTCGCCCGCCCCGATCAGCGCTTTGGCCTTGGCCGTCCAGCGCACGTCAACGGCATAAATGCCGTCACCCTCCCGCCACTCCAGCTTTTTAAACCAGCCGGCCGCGGGGGCGGGCTTGCCGTTGTCCTCGGCATGCAGCGTCTGATGCTCATAGTCGATGACAAATTCACCCACCGCCTCGTCTGCCTGCGCAATAACCCGAGCCGCAGCCACGGCATCCAACCGCCAGGACCCGCACCCTTCGGGCCGTCCGTCCCTGGCCCGGAACGTACCGGCAGGAATCAGCATTATCTCGACGGGAGCCTGTTCTGGAAGCTCTCCGGTGCAGGCGGCCACAGCCACGGACAGGCTTGCCCTGCTAATTAACTTTTTCATAGGTATTTTATTAACCGACCTCAGATGGGCATATAAGCCGCAGTAGTTCAGTAGTTCAGTAGTATTTTGTAAACAACTGTTTACATTTTGCCGTGCCCCGTATTGTCCCTCTGCCGGGGCATGAGAATCAGCACCGACAGTTAGAGATGCAACCACGTTTAAACCATCTTTAAATTTCCACCTATTGGGCGGAAACAAGCCACGGTGGACTTGGGGGCACAATGACCTTTTTTGCCCGTTTAGGCCTTTTTTGAGCCTTTTACGCCTTGGCGTCCATTATGGCGGCAAGATGTTCCTGCAAAATCTCCATAACCTTGCTCTTGTCATCGTCCGACAGCCCAAGATACGGCCGGGCTGGAATATCACCAAACGGGATAGAGGCGCCGCGGCTGGTGCGCCCGAACTCTCCTTTTTTGGCTCCGAACTGCATCACCGCCGCCTGCTCCAGGCTGGAACCTACCGCCACGCTATTGGCATCGGCCCGGTAATGGATCCCAGTGCCCAAGCGCTTAGATTCGCCGATCAGCGGTTTTTTACCCATCACCACACCGGCGCCGCGCTTATTCAGCCTGCCGTCTTTGTTATAATAGTTCCCGGCCTTCTCGCCCCGGCGGCGTGTTGAACCTCCAGCTCGGCGGCTCAGGAAGGCAAGTATGGTCGCCTCGGTGTTCGGCTTCCAGGGTGTACCATCTGGAGCCTTGCCCTCGGAAAAACGCTTTTTAGTGGATCTAACTATGTACTCGCCAATATCCTCCATTGCCGATTTAAGGTCACTCCCGGTATGTTGCAGCCGCTGGATTTTCTGCAGTATTTCCTGATCGTTGATTTTTATGGTTATCATTGCTATAATGTTTGTCTGGTTCCTGATTTGGGCATTGTGCCGTCGCATTCATACCGCGAAGCCGTTTCGGACGTTGAGGCTGGGGACAAATCAGGGCCGCTTTATCCACATACTCTGCAAAACCAGCATTCTTCTCTTTTTTCGTATTTCAAAAACGGTGGTATATAACTCCCCGTCGATCTTCTTTTTGTATCTCACCACCGGATGGCCGACATCCGACAAGCCGCCGTATTCCTCTGAGTCCGGGGAGTTCAATACCCCCGGCAATACCGAGTAGTCAGATGCGGCCACTAAGCGCTGGCCCCTGGCAAGCTCCCCGGTGGCTTCGCCGTGCTGCCTCCTGATATGTCCAATACTGCTGGGATCGAGTGCGTAGTCATATAACTCCACATCCCGGCCAGCCAGCTCCTTAACCCTGGCTGCGTCCTTGCTGGTGAGCAACCCCATGGTCTTATAGGGCGGGATCTCCGCCGTAGGGTTATCTGCCAAAGCCCGTTTTGCGTAGCGCCGCACATCATCAGCCAGGTCGGGCAACGCCCGGTACGACCTTGCCAGAGCGTCACGTTTCGAGACCGGCACCCCCTGCATATAGGCCTTGGCGATGGTGTAATCCCACTGTTGGGTCTTGGCCGCCATCTTGCTCACCTCGTTTGCCACGCTTTTGCCCGGTGCGTAGTCCCAACCCTTGTCGATGCCCACCGGGGCGCCGGTCTTGGGATCAATCTTGTTCCAGTCAGCCGGACGCACCTTTTGCGGATCACCACCCAGCCGCCTGGCCCCGGCCTCACTTCTGGCCGCGGATACATAGCATAGGCAGCCCCAGCCGTTTTGCGGCGAGTGGGCGTCCCAAAAGGGATCATCAACGGGCAGGGCGAGGCCGTCCCACGCCAGATGCTGGGGCCGGGGATGCTGCACCGAATCGTTGTGGTGGTAAATTTTAATGGTAAAACCGGCCTCTTTGATCTGGGCTTCACGGCCGGCGTTGTAACTCGTAGTGGCGTTGGTAGTGTAAATTATCCGGGTGCGCCAGGCTCGGCGGGCGGCTGATTCGTCGCCGGCAAAGCCCTGCCAGCCGTTTTTCTGGGCAATCGCCATGAAATCCTTGCGGAACGATTGTAGGCTCTTACCCTCACTGATTGCACGTTCCGTCGCCGATGCCAGGTCGCTTAACAGATCGGCCTTGGCAGCTCCAGCGACCATAAAACAGGTGTCGTGAGCCGACCTGCTGATGTCGTCCCATTTGGCAGTGGGCACCAGCCGGGCCAGCTTACGGCGGAAATAGGCCGTCTGCTCGGCAAAGGGGAGCTTGAATATGCCCGATATTACCGATGGCTGCTCAGCCATTATCCGCCTCCATTTCGATATCGTAGCGCCCGGCCGCATGGGCGGCGGTCATGGCCTGAGCCATTATCCCGGCTAATTGCCCGGCAGGTAGATCATCATAGGCAGCCAACAGCATCTCCTTAAACTGGCCGAGCGATTCGGCCCGCTCCAGCATGGTCTTGATCTGCTCAATCCAGACATCAATCGCGGCCTGGCCCTCAGTATCCAGGCGGTGGGCGATAAGCTCCGGCGGGTCGGGCTGTGTCGTCGGCAGACTGGCCGTGAGAGCGGCTGTCTCCCGTCTAACAGCGGTCGGCTGTACCTTGCTTTTCGCCGTCTCCTGCAGCACCTCGTCATCGTCCCCGGCCGCCGGGATCTGGGTTTTTTCATGCAACCACCAGACGGGGATTTTAGCCCCCAGGCCAACAAACACCGGCAGGCTTTCGGCCAACATTTTGTAGTCCTCGGTCTCGCTGGTATCGAGATAAAAGTGCGGCGCCCGCCGCTTATCCGTAATGCCGAAATTAAGTGCCGCCAGCGGCCATATAATATCGCGGTTGACAGTGCCGTTATACTGCCGCACATCGGCGCGGATCAGGCTTTGCTGGCTGCGCTCATGGACATTGCCCAGGGCGTTGGTATTTGTCCCCTGGCCGGTGCCGCTGGTAAGGGTATTACCCAAAATGGCGCGGCTTTTGGCTCTCTCACACCACTCAAGCATAGCGGTATATGGATCGGCCTTGCCTTGAGCAGCTTCTTTAAAGTCAATCAGCATGCCCTCGGGGATGATCCCGGCCGCCCGATGTCCCAGGGAGGTAACGGCTCGTAATAAGGTTGCCTTCTCTTTTTTGGTGGCAGATCTTGGATAGGTGCCGATGCGAGCGGGCATCCCGTAGATCTCTAATAACTCTGCCAGGTCGCCCAGGGCGTAATTTTGGAATAGATAGGGCCATGCCAACACCCGATGCAGACCGCTCCGGGCTATATACCCGGCCTTGGCTTTATGGCGGTGCTGTACCCAACCCAGCGGCCAAAGCGCAGCGCCGGAGCCGGATAGATCACGCAGGCGCAGTTCGTTTTGATCGTCATAATTTACCCGGAACCACCAGTGTGGCCGGAATATCGGCTGGCTAATGACCCGCCTGCCCTCCGAGACAGACCAGTCTAGTTCCAGGTTGGCCCAACCGTGGCCCACAGCCGAGGACATATCAATTATCAGATCCTCTACCTCCAGGCTGGAGAACAGCTCCGCACAGAAGTCACGAGCCGCCTTCTCTGTGGCGGTGGCACCTTCCGGCGCAACGATCTGCCACTCCAGCTCCGCCGCCAACTGGCCCCGCTTGGCGAGATCAGAGGCAATCTGCGGATCTTTTTCTTCCATATCGGTAAACAGCTCATGCTGAGCCTGTATATCGCCCCGCTCAGCCTCTTCCAGTATCTGGTAAAGCCGAGCCGGGGTCAGGCCTTTGGACGGATGCCGGGCGAACTCACGTTTTATCATCCCTACTCTGGACTCGCTGTCGGTCTGCTGCTCGTCCATGGCCTGGCCGCCGTCACCACCCCATAGTCGTTTAATCAATCCGCTTATATTCACCACGCGTAACCCCCGTCGTCATAATCATCGCCACTGTTATTATCATCCACCCGGCCATGAAATCCCCGCCCGGCGCAAGGGGCCTCGGTATAGTCGATCTCCATAACCGGTCTGCCGGACGCATTGGCGGCCAGGAATTTGGCCCAGGCCCGATCAGCGTGACCGCTGGAGTCGGAGTCCGCTATAAAACGGGGAGTACCTGTGGGGCCGGTAACCTTTTTTAGTTTGTGGAGATCGGCACGCAGGGCGTTATCGCCCATGGGTATCCGGCATTTGCGATCTTCGAAGGCCTGTTTGCCCAGGGTGGCCATAGCCATTTTGTTAGGAGCGGTGAAGAGTACTCCCTCCACCCGTCCTGATCCGTACCGGCGCTGGGCGTCCTCCACAGGTTTCTCGCCCATGCCGGTCTGATCCATACAACAACGCAAAATATGGTAACGCCGGAAGACATCGTCTAATAAGGCGTCCTGCTCGGCGAAACTGATGCGGCGGCGGCTGATTATTTCCCTGGCCCAGGCCACATCACCCACCAACTCATCCACCCAAATCACAAACAGGTCGTTCCGGGCGGCGATATCAACTCCAACACAACAGGGGCCGCCCGTGTAGAGATCAGGCCGTCCGGCAGAATCATCCTCACAGCCGCTGATCAAATCAAAACTGAGCCAGGCGGAGGCCTCATCCAGCCACTTTAATTCGTATTCCTGGGCCCATAGGTCCTCGTCACCAATACCCTCTCGCAACAGGTCAATATCACGGGGCAGGCCATCATCCACCGCCTGGTAGATGTCGGTTGTCTGCCGATACCAGACGGCATCAGTACCGGTCATCAAATCATAAAACTTGTTGCCACGGCCGTTGGGAGTAGATACCACCCGCAATTTGTGGCCTGCCGATATTACCGGGAACAACGCCCCCCAGATTTTACGGGAGTCCTGGTGGAAGGCGAATTCGTCTAAAAAGACATTGGCAGAAAATCCCCGTGCCGTGTCCGGGTTAGCGGGCAGGGCGGTAATCCGGCTGCCATTTCCGAATTCCACCTCCAACGCCCGATAAGTGGCGCCGTCGGTGCGGTAGTCTGTTGCAAAACTTTTGACAATACTGCCGAGAGCCTGGCAATGGCGTTTTATACCCTCCTCCATGGCCTCCTTAGCCTGCCTCTCGCCACGGGACAGGATCACCCAACGTTCCCGCCGGCCTTCCAGTTCGGCGGTTTGGCAGTCATTGGCAACCTCAAAGGTGGTGCTGAAGGTCTTGCCGGTCTGGCGGGCGAACATGCCGATTTTAAAGCGGCTCTCATTTGCCAGCCAGCGGCGTTGATACGGGTAGAAAAACGGCTCAGACACCATAAATCTCCCTCACCTTGGCTCGGAAGGCGTCGGCGCTTAATTGGCCGGACTGATCGCCCGCCGCATCGACGGCCTGGAGGGTTTTCTCCTTCAGCCGTTCCCGCTCCTGCTTTCTTATTTCTTCTTCCCGTTTGACATTCTCAGAGGCCGCTTTTTCCAAGCGCATGGCGATGAGAGACAGGTGTTTAAGCTGATCCACTACCTCGGGCATGGTCTCTTTGTTTAGATCCATATCCTGCAATTTCAGCGAGATATCAAAGGCCAGGGTGCGCAGTATCTCATTGACCAGGTTGCCCACCTGCCCCTGAGGGGCGGCGCCTAATTTGCCAATCCACATTTTAGCCATCTCACGGGACTGGGCGACCTTGGCTCCGGCCTCCCGCATCTTGAGATCGTAGCGGTTGACGGCGGATTTGGACACCTTACCGGCCAGGCCTTTAACTCTGAGCAGATCGTTAATCCTGGCCGTTACCTCTAATTGGGTGACGCGCGGATCACGGAGCAGCTCGTGGAGCCGGGTCAGGATGTCCTCCGGCAGACGGCCAATGGTTGAGATGCTGCCCATTATACGTCCTCCGGCCGGGGACGGGCAATACCGGGGATATTGGCTCGACCATGGGCGGTATCGTTGCCGCGGTCGGTCAGTTTGGCCACCTGCAGATAATCGGCCACGGTTTTGACCGTAATCATACCTTGCTCCCGGAGCCATGCTAATTGAGTTCTCAATGAGTCATGGGACTGCTGGTAGCCGAACTCGTTGACCAGTTTGCCGAGGATGGTCTCATTGAGATCGTACCCTGGATCCTGTGCCAACAACTGCAGGATGGTGAGGCGTATTTCAGCGTTCTGTAATTCGATAAATTTCCGGCTCATTCCGATGTCCTTAAATGATGTTGATTTAGCAGGTCTACAGCCCGGTTAATGCCGCCCAGGCGGCCGGACAACTCCGATATATTAGCGTTGAGGTCAGCCAGGTCTTTCTGGCTGGGCAAATGTTTATAATCCACCTCCAGGGTGGTTGTCCGCTCCTGATGCCTGTGACAGCGGTCTCCGATGTCTCGCTCCAATTTGGTTATCCTCTCTTCCGTGGCCTTGTCCCGCATGGCCCGTTTAACATAGACGGCAAAACCAAGCGAAATCAGGCCCTGGACGATAGTTACCCAGAACTGCAGGGCTGCGTAATTGATCCGTGGCATTAGCGCCCCAGCCCTTCCGTTGATGCCAGCCGCTCTCTCCCGGCCTGGCAGTCAACACACAAGGTGCAGCCTGGCAGTGCCCGGCGGCGGGCCGCCGGTATTTCGGCCTCGCACCAGGCGCAGTATGCCGATGATTCCGCCAACCTGGCGCAGGCTTTTAGCCGATGAGCCGCCAGGGCATCGGCATTGTGCCGGGACTGGTAATCCTGAGCCATGTCGCCCTCGTCCATTGGTTCCCGCATTTTATTTGCCCTTGATGGCCTGGATGGCTCCGGCTAACAGACCGGCGTTTTTGTCACCGGCGGCGGCCCTTTTCGCCTTGCCGCGATGCCAGGTGGCAACGCCTAAAATGGCGCCCCAGCCCATCCAGATAAACTGCGGAACCGCCGGCACGGGCTTATCGGCCAGGGGCAGGACAAAATAGATTGCCACCACCGCGATACCGTACAAAAAGCCGTTAAACGGTCTCCATGAGTATTGCGGCCAGTGCTCGCTCTTGGCCTCTGCCCGCATGGTGGCGTTCACTGTGGCGAGATTTGCGGCCTCAACCTGCTTGAGCTGTAACTCGTGGTCCATAGCCTTGGTCTGCAGCTCCACCAGCAGCTTCGGATCGGCGTTGATTTTGGCGGCCACCTTGTCCATGGGGGTATCCGGCGGGTCGCCGGTAACACTCCGCATCAGCGAGTTGACAAGACTGCCCGAGCCGGGCACAACGATATTAGCCACGGTGGGGGCGATGGCGGCAATGCCGTCCAAAATTGTGCCGAAGATTGATTTATCAGCCATGTTAATTCCTTAATATGTCCAGACGCGGGGTCTGGGGTAGTTTGGGTATGATAGATTGTCGATATGGATGAAACGGCTCTCCATGCTGCCACGCTGGCTGATTCCCAGGCCGGAAAAACCAAGCTGCATGGCCAACAAGAGTAATTGGTAGGCGTCTGCGCCGCAGACTTTAATATCAATGGCGTGGCCGGTGGTATGCGGGCCGTTGGCCCCGGTGTGCGACACCTTGGTGTTATGGGCCGGGCAGCGATAGCCGGAGGTGACGGTCATGGGTTTGGCGAATGCGGTGCGCAGATCCTCAAGTTTGGTTAAAAACCCGGCATCCATCAGTGCCTCGCCGCAGCCGCAATGGCATTGCAGCTCGTGTAAAGTAAAATGTCTGCTATGATCCGGCATGGCAGGCCTCCTGTATTTGCAAAATTTACAAGGCAGCAGCGGGACGGGCCAAGCCCGCCCCGCGTCACCTCGCCATAGGGGGAAAAGAAGTAAAAGACAGGGCTAATATACCGGAGATGAGGTGGCTTGGTTAAGCCGCAGGGTTGCAGGAGAAAATAAAAGGGCGGCCTGGAGAGGGCCGCCCTGGGGATGGTACGTTTCTGTATAGTATTCTGTTATGTGCCCAAAAACGTAGCCATAAATTTAAGAGCAATCGGCTTAGGCATCCGCCCTTGCTCCCAATTTTCAACCGTTCGTTTTGACACGCCAAGCTGCTCAGCCAGCTCTCCAGTTGACCATTTTTTTATTTTTCTGAGCATCTTAATTCCGTCTGCATAATCAAGAGGGTTATTATCCCCGCCAACAAAGACGGGGATATTGTAGCTACTGGATGGGTGGTTTGTTGTTAATTTAATCATTGTAACGCCATCCTGAGCTTGCAGGACCGATAGCTTTAGTGTGAGACGGCAAGTCATTTATTTGCCCACTCTCTAACTCACTTGGACTGCACTCAACGACATGGATTACATGGCCGTGATACCCGCTGCCATATTCTTTAGTCGCTTTTCGCTTCGCCCCTGTTAAAGTCTTCACGCCTTTCATTTCTTCCCAACATCCGATAACGCTATGATTTTTAACTGTTGCATAAAATTTCATGATCTTGTCTCCGCTCAGTGGGCTTGCTTTATTGCTTACCCTTTGTATACTTTATATATACGCTTTAAGCGTAGCATAGTCAAGGTTTATTTTACGCTGTAGGCGTATTTCTACCATAAAATTAAAATCACATGCACGCCGACCACGGAAACAGCCCCGTGTCGGGTGATGTTCAGACGTTATAATTTCAATAATTTTGGCCATCTTATCCTAAGAATTATATAGTTTTTGTGGTGTTCAATGGCCGTAGTGCCGTCTGGCTCTGTATGGTCAACGAGTATAATCCCCATCGACCACTTATGGACCTGATGTGTTAGACCCTTTGGGAATTTCTCCCTTAGATGTTTTGGGTACGGCTTACAGATATACAAGTTCATCTCAATCCTCTGCCTGCGCCGCTGATACGTAAGCCGTTACTTGTCAAATGTTTCTTCGCACTCGATATAAGCCTTAGTTTTGAATTCCCGAATGCTCTGCTGCGCATATTCGGGAGTCAAAAATCTCTGGGCTTTATACGCCTCAAGGATGTAGGCCCTGGCGATACCCCTGATAGATTTATCAAATGTATTAACCTGATCTATCACATCAGACACCTCGGCTCCCCGCTGCCTGAGCTGCATAACTGTTCCGGCTAAGCCGCTAAGGCTTTTACACGCTTTGTCAATCGCTACCTGTTTGGGGGATGCAAAAGAGGTACATGCTGTAGCCAGGGTTAGAATTATCGCTATATAAATCTTCGTCATGGTTCCTCCAATAATACGTTAGACGGGGAAGGGTAATCCTTCCCCGTCTGGTTATTTTATAGCTTAACTGCTGCCTCTTTAATGGTGTTTTCAAGGGTGATTAAAATTTGGGTAAACCCGAAAACACCGCTGTCTGATAGGCCGTGATCTACTAGGTCGCCGCTCATGCCCTGTGCTACCTCGGAGAGAAAGCAGGTGACAGCGGCGGCATTGCTGAGTAGGTCGACTGGGTTGTCGTCATGCTGGCCGAACAATGAGTTTGCCATGGCCTATGCCTCCATTCCCGGGAGTAGCGGCTGGAGGCGGCTGGCTAACGCTTGTAACTCTTTGAGGTTTGGCGGCGGAGTTAGGATGCCACAGGCCTCCATGCGGCGAACATGTTTCCGCACCGTGTCTTTGTGGCGATTGGTCAACAGGCAGACCTCTTTTCGGCTAAGGCCAAGTCCCATGTAGCGTTTGATTTTACCCCAGAGTGGCCGAGCCGTGAGAAGTTCGTCAAGTAGCTGTTTGCTGGACTGGAGGCCTTTTTCCATCTGGTCGAAGGCTTCGATGTAGGCGATTTGGAATTTTAAGGCTTTAGGGCCGGAGAAACGCATGGCAAGGAGGACAAAACCTTTACGGGTTAATTCATACTTACGCTCTTTACGGCTGGAATTATTCGGTCCTGGCACATCATAGAACGTGGGTCGAAAGTTGAGCTTACGATATTCTGCCGGAAATTCTTGGGTTTGGAGCAACTTTTCGATAACCCTGATTACGTTCTTATGCTCCTTGCCAAAGGATTTGGCAACGTCTATTGAGGTGGTAAGGACTTCATCGTCCTTGACTTTGAGGTGGCCTTTGATGGTGCTTATCTGTTTTTCGTACATAACATTACTCCTTGAACAAAGGGTTTAAAAATCCCGCCCCTGCGCTCTCAAACGCAAAAAAGGGCGAACTATGCGGGTTGAGAGACCGGGTCAAGGAACCGGCAGGCTTAAAGCCTCCCACATAGCCGCCCAAAGGAGATGCTATGCCACGGACACAAAAAAACCGCCTGATAATACTGGCGGTGTGTCCGCCTTGACTCGGGCTCTCAAACCCGACCGCTGATTTTGCAACGATGAGATAAGCGTACCCGATTGATTGTAAATTTGTCAACATAAATTTATCCGTGTATAGTGGTGAGATGAATACCACTACTACAAAAACAACTATCGCCGTTATTTTGCTGTTCTTGTTGCTGCCTTCTTATGGTTGGGCAAGACACGTCCAGCCCGAAAAATACTATCAAAACTTATGGTGCGCCGAGCATAATGGCCAACCTGAGGTAGTACTTCCAGATCGAACTAGAGCCGACTGCATAACTGCCGAAAATGCCATAGAATTTGATTTCGGCCATAAATGGTACGAAGCCATAGGCCAAGCCCTCTATTACGGATTACAAACTGGCAAAAAACCTGGCGTGGTTCTAATCATCGAAAATATCAGTGATCGAAAATACTGGATAAGAATGAACAGCACTATCGAACATTTCAAATTACCAATCGATACCTGGATTATGGAGTAATCTCTCCATTTTTCTCCCACCCCGTCTAACCAGTCGCTAAACTGGAAAACCGGAACTGCACCGTTTTCCAGTTAGCTAAATACGTTAGGTGGGGCAGGCCCGTACCCGCCCCACCATTTTGACCGTACGAATTTCGTACGGTCAAAAGCTGGCTGTACTCTGCATAAGGCACCTCGAAATAGTCCATGTCACGGATAAAACGTTTCCGGTTCTGCCCAAAATTGGATTCAGTGATGGCCTCTTGTTCAATTCTAATTTTGGCTGAGGGGTAGTGAGTTTTTTTTATTTGCACCAATTCACTAAAATGGTTAGTCTGTTAGTTGATCTTCAAAAAATCCAACCAAAAAAAGAGGGACCCTCATGCATAATGTTATTGACCTTATCCCGGTCGATACCAAAAGATTAACCCCGGATCAGTATATAGCGATCACCCCCGAAGAACGACGTACTATAGACTTTTGTCGCTTTGTCCCGCCAGCGCCCGGAGACAATCATTTCGGCTATTTTTTCGTGAAGCTGAGAAATCCAACGTATTACACCGCCGATGGCCAAAGGTAATAAGCAATCCCGCAAAATGTCGGCCACCACACAAAATGCCGGTGGGACTCCCTCCCCGGAGTTGCTTGGCCGCTTCCTTGATGTCCAGCAGAAAGAAATCCAACTGCGCGCTGAAGAGCTTTCTCTTCGAGTTCAACAAGACCAAAACAACAAGGAAATTGCCGAAAAATCCATCACCGCGAATATAACCGACAGGGAGCATGGACGATCCCATGCCAGGGGTATGACCAAGATTGTTCTGGCCGCTGGAATAACGTTGGCTGTTATCATTTCCTTAGTCATTTGTTATGCGTTATATAGCGGCAAAGACGCAGTCGCCATGGAGATTATAAAAGCGTTGATTTTTGTTTCTACTGGCGGTGCCGGGGGATACGCCATTGGCACAACATCGGCGAAGAAGCAAGACTCTCGGTAAGCCGTAACTTTGCCTCTTTGCCACTGGTTCCCACGCTCCCGCGTGGGAACCAGTGATTCTTCAAGCGTTGACCCTGCGCCTCTTGTCACCGGCCGCACAATAGACGTAGTCATCTGTGCGGCCACCATGCCATCCACATCTGCCACAGGCAAATGACCCGACTTTCGCCCCAGGCGCTGTGTCCATTTTTTTAGGGTACGGACACGGTTTGAGCGCAACCGGCACCAGAATGCCGGCCGGAGTTATCTCTATATTTCGTTCAATTCGAATTTTCATTCCCAAACAACTCCAACTGCCGGTTGTCCGGCTCCGCCTTGCCCAAAATATTATAGGCCTGCCGCTCTCCCAGACCATGCCGGCGGGCCAGGTCAACTACCGTGATACCGCCCTGGTCATACTCCTGACGCATACGTTGATCCCGGTATTTGCGCACCCAGCGGCGGCCGCCGTATATTCTGAGCGGGGTGCCGTCTGCTACCTGCGCCACGATCAGGGCCTTGTCCACCCCGACTATCTCTGCCAACATCCTCAGGTCTCCGTGCAGGTCCTCTATCTCCGGCAGGGCATCCGGCGGTAATTTGATGATATTTTGCCATTCGGTCATTACATTACTCCGTTACTAATCCCTTGCGGCGGCTGTCATACTCGAATGCTGCCACCAATTTAACGAGTTCCGCGGAATCGCAGAACTCCACCCTGTCTACCTTGCAGATTCGTTTCGCCATACCGTCGGCATAGGCCCAGGGCAGGCCGCGCACGGTTAAATGCGCCTCTATTTTGGCCATCAACCGTTTTTTGCCACTGGGCGAGGCCATGGTATGAGGCCGGCGGCCGGCCTTGCGGGGCCGCCGGGGCTTCCAGCCCTTGGCCTTAAAATAATTCAGCAGCACCGTGACCTGGCGTTTATTCAGCTCTTTGGCCGATGCGACCTTGAATTTACAGTGCAAAATATCCCGGTAATTCTGGTCATCTAAACCCAGCTCGTTCAAGGCGATATGTATTTTGGCGTAATCCTTATTTGTCGGCATCCCATTTCTCCTTGATTGCCGCCAGCGGGTCGATGGTAGCGTATGACACCGGGCCGCCGTGATCCGTAGGCCGATGGTGGCTCGCCTCCGCCTGCCTGGCGCCTGCCTCAGTCTGCTTGTCTCCAGCGTCAGCCAGACCCCAGGCCACCTGACGCAGGTAATTATGGCTCTTTAAAGGCCGTTTAATAGCGGTTTTACGCTCCACCATCTCATCCATGGCGGCGGCCCAGATCCGGGGCGAGCAGTTACGGTCAACCTGGCCCTGGGTGGAGACATAGCCTGCCCCGCACAGGGCTTTGATCTCACCTATCAGGCGCAAGACCTTTTTCCACGATAGCGCAGATTTGACCGGGCGAAACAAGGTCAGATAGCGCAGGGTGGAGAGATGCAGGGGAGTCTGCAACCCGGCAATGGCCAACACGGCCTCACGGGCAACAGCGTCATTATGCCAAATGTCGGCGGAGGCCGTGGCTCCGCATGATGGACATACAAGTTTCATAATTCCTCGCTATTCAAAATTTTTATTGGCAGCTCATCAGTATCCAGCCGCCGCACTGGATAGACCCCGCTGTCCGCGGGGTTTCGCTTTTATCATACCGCCGAAAAATCAAGCGGAATCTGCTGGTAATTGCCATTTTCGTCCCGTTCGTAAAAACGGTAATACGTGCGGGAGCCCACCACTTTAAGAGAATCGCTGATTGCCGCCATGGCTCGCAGCCACTTTTCATCATCAATATTCAGCCGCCGCAAGGCCAGGATGCGTTTGGCGTTGATGCGACCCTTTTTATCCACCTGGAAGGCATCATCGATCAAAGCCCGGACGCGGGGGTCTCCGCCGCGTGTCCACTCCCGCAGGCACTCATCAATCAACGCCTTGGCGGCCATCAATGCCTCATCAAAATCCAGGAGATCAGAGACAGCCCGCAGGATCTGACACTTGCCGTCAAAACTGGTGAGGGTAAGATTGCCGCGCATACCACCGATTTTAGCGCCGTATTTTTCGGCGGCCATATCAAGCCAGGCTTGCATTTCACCGGCCAAATTTTTTTTAAACCCGGCGACCAGGGCGCCTATTTCATAGGCTCGGCTCATGGTTTCCCTGACAAAGTCGTCTCGGGCGAGATCCTCATCCTTTATAGCCTCGATAGGCACCAGATGGCCCACCGCATTTTTTTTGTAGCCTTTTGGTATTTGCTCCTGTTGCATTTTTTCGTCTCCAAAAACTGTAATTATTTTATCGGCGATATTGCCGGGGTCGGCGGGATATTTGCCATTACTGACCTGGCTGACTGTAGAGGCTGACAGTCCCAGCCGCCGGGCCGTCTCTGCCTGCCCTAATTTATCAATAACCTCCTGCAGTAAGGCTTGCCACGCCTCCATCAGGCAGCCTCCTGCTCGGATTGTTCCGGTTTTGCCACTTTATTTGAGGTATTTAAGGCATTATCACAGGCCTTGACAACGGCCAGAGACAGGCGTTCGATGCGCAGGGTGGCGGCTAACGCCGCCGACCTGGCGCCCACCAGCTGGCTGGGTTGCAGGACAAATAACTGCACATCGTTGATATGGCTCTGGATGCTTTTAGCGGCCGAGCGGGTCATCTGTAAACGTTGTTCATCTAACATGATATTTCTCCCTTTTATAATTCGTTGATAGCGGCACGGGCCTTGGCCAGGGCGTTATCTGCCACATCCAGGGCCGCCTGCGCCGCTTTTTTCTTCCTGGCCCGTAACTCCCTGAGCCTTTTGGCATTATCGTCAAAGGCCGGCATATCGACGGTATCTTTTATGAGACGGTATTTGCCGCGGGTGAGTCGTACTACCTCGTTTTTCATCAAGGTGCGGAGCCATTCTGAGGCGTAGCCTCTGTGTACCTCCGCAAGATCTGCCAATTCGTCGATACTGACGGCATGGCGCATCCTGAGGAGCCGCCACATGATCAGCCGCTTTTCGGTGGGCCTTTTGCGGTTGCCTATGGCGTATACTGCTCGCCTCTCCCGGCGTAGTTCGCCGGTTTTCGTCATATCGCACAGGGCGTTTAAGACCTTTTTGTGTTCGGCACGGTTCATGGCTTTGGCCTTGATGGAAATATTGGTGGTGCTGCACTCTTCACCTTGTTCCACCAGGGCATTAACCGCCAGCCGTACCCTGTTTGCCAGGCTGTTTTTCTGGGGTCCTCTTAGTCCGAGCATTTTTTACCCCCTCATTGCAGCTTGTACGGCAATTTTAGCGGTATCACCGCTTACATCACCGGGGCGGCCCATGGAGTTAACTACATGGACCAGATTAATAGTGTCCCGGCGGATTATCCGCATATCGCCCTCTGACGCCTTGTGGAAGATATCCATGGCGGCGGGGGTGAGTTTAAGGCCGGTGGTCTGGTTAACAAAGCTGACCACATCGGCGGCGGATGCCGGAGCGAATTCCATGGCGCGGTAGGTACGTGACCAGATGCGCCGGTTTTGCTTCATCAGATATGGCAGCTCCTCCTCGCCCACAAAGACAAAGATCCCGCCGGATAATTTGGCCAGATCGCGGATTATCTCCAGGTAGTTTTGACCAAGGCGCTCAAGCTCGTCGACAAAAACCACCCTCGGGTCGATAGTAAGCGCTTCCAGAGCATCGGCAAAGGCCTTGCCACGGCGGCCAGCCGGATGGCGTACACCTAATTCGGTGCAGATTTTTTTTAAAAAATCCAGCTCCGACCATGACTTAACGGTCTCAATGAGGATTGCGCCGTTGCGGGCCGCCCATCGCTGGATTGTGCGGGTCTTGCCACGTCCGGCCCGCCCCCAGACGCATCCCAGGCGCTCGTCTCCATCGTCCCTGCCGCCTCGGGAGAACTGCAGGGCATCCATCAACACATCAAAGCTGTTGGCGTTCCGGGTGTTGACAAATTTTGATCTAAACTGTATCGTTGTACTCATGCCACCTCCTTATTAATTAGTGGTTAGTGTTGAGCCGACATTGCCCTGTCGGCTTTTTTTATTGGCATTGCGTTTCTACATGCTCATCTGGTACATAATAGATGCCCTGGCCCTGAGATCATCGTAATGATGCTCATATTGCCGGTAATAGGCGGTTGACTCAAAATAATCAATAAACCCCTTATACTCCTGCCACCTGACATCATTTTTTACCTGCATCTCAATTAGCTCCTCATAACGTTCCGGCTCTGCCATCTGCGCCAGGCGTTTCCTAAGATCCGCGGTCTCAAAATCTTCCTGCGCTGCTATCATCTCCTCGGCCTCGGCCATTGCCGCCGCCGCTTCGGCCTTGGTCATCCCCCGTTTGGGGGCCTGGAGGCGTTTGGCCGGTGCCGGCAGGGCGATAATGTTGCTATCTTCCCCCGCCGCGTGACATCCAATACCCAACCGCTCCATCCTGGCCTGATGGGCTGGCATGATCTCTGCCTCCAGAAATTCACGGGCTGTGGTGGATGCCTCTTTCTCCTGGTGCCGCTTAAACTCGATCTGTTTTTGTAGCTCGGCTACATGGGTATCGTCTCCAAGGGCCTGAGCCGCTGGGTGAACCAGCTCCGGCGGGGTGGCCCGGCAGATAAATGTGCCGTCCTCCTCGTACACATCCACATAGCTGTTATCCTGGAGATCGTAGCGAATAACCACCGGATGACGGCGACCGTATAAGGCGGGATGGTAAAATTTTTGTTTCCGGAATGAGATACCGTTTTTGTCGATGGTCTTGATTTCCATCTCCATCATCAGTAGCTGCAGCTCCTGCCCGTCGATTACCCCATCGCCCCGTTCTGCATCAAATATCTCCTGAGGAGTTGCCCCGGCCAGGTGGCCTTTTTGGGGGCGTCCGACATATTCGTCAAACCAGTAGGCGATAGCCTGGTGAGCCTGCTCCAGAGTGAGGATATGACCCCCAAAGGTATGTGCGTGTACCTGCCGATGCAGTTTTTCGCCCCGCATCATGCGGGCTGGTTTATGCTCTATGGAGGTGCCGGTGTAGGTTGGGCACCATCTTTCAAGCTCGGCAAAGGTGCCGAAAAATCGTTCAATCACCTTTGACTGGCCATGGTAGGGCCAGGCGTGGATTGTCTTCATGCCCAGGCGTTCATAGAGACTGCTGAGGCCGGACTCCTCGAAGGACGGACAACCCTCGAAATATTTAGAGCGGAAGGCCCGTCCGTTATCGAGGTATGCTACTTTGGGGATGCGGCCCAGGCGGATAATGGCGTGCCGTAAGGCGGAACTGATAGTAGCGGTATCCTCTGTGGGCATAACCTCCCACCCCAGCGGGTAGTTTGATTTCATGTCGAACCAGAGCACCAGCATCATCCGGCAGGGCTTGCCGGTGTAGGGGTTAGTGGTCTGCCAGTTGAGGATATGGCCGTCTGCCACCACGATATCGCCTACATTTATAAGTGAGTAGTCGCGCATGATGTCTTTGGCGCATTTATCGTTCCAGGCCTTGGCGCCCTGGCGGTTGAATACCCATATATGATAATTGCGGCTCTTCCATTGTTCTATCCAGCGGCGGTAAGCTGCCTCAGAGTGGTTGTTGCCTATATGACGGGCACGCATTACCACCTCAGCCATCCGTACCGCCTCGCTGATCCTGGGCTGGTTTGGGTGCAGGAGGCAGGAGAGTAGTATTTTTGCCTGGGTTGGCGTGATGCTGGTTTTGCCCTTTTTAACATAGCCCCGGCGGTCGGCCAGGGCGAAACAATCACCGTTGTTTTTGGTGATAGTGCGGCCCCAGCGGTCGATTGCCTGCCATGATATTTTTGTGCCGAGGAGTTCCAGTAGTTTTGGCCAGGCCCCTGACGTGTAGGCCAGCATAAAGTCATTCCGGGCTTGTGGCTTTTTGCCCCAGGGGGCTGCCGCCATCCAGTCGGTAAAGAGGTGGGTAAGATCGGCCTTGGCCAGGCATTTTTTTATTTGGGCCTGGTTCAGGTTGTTTTTTACGGCCTTTTTGCTGTTGGCTATGACCGGGAAGTGGCTTTGCACGGTTAGAGCGAGTGAGCCATCCCGTTTTAGCTCATGGGTGATTATGTCTTGCTGTATGGCTTTTGGCAGGGTTAAGGCCAGGTATCTATATTTTTTGCCGCCTATGCAATTATCCTTACAGCACATGATCTTCTCACGCTTAAAGCGGAGCTGGATACCACGCTCTGACCTTGTGGCTGCAAGGCTTGGCAGATTCATCTCCACCAACTCCTTGGCTGTATAGGCGGCTTTTTTCACCTTTATCCCCTTAGATAATTATCGTTGGTTTTAAGGAGTGACTCAAAGGCCTCGTTCAGGGCCTTGGCCGTCTGATATGTTTGCACGATCTGCCAATCTATTGCGGTGTTATCCTCTTTTTCGATAATAAGTTGCTGGATGTCTCTGCGAATAAAGGCAAACCCGGCGGCCATTAATTTAGGGCGGTTTTGCATAGCGACTCGGTCGCCAATTCGGTCGCCATCCTCGGCAATCACCCCTCTCAGTGCATCCAAGTGCTTAACAATAGCCTCCCTGGAGGTCTTTTTGTACCCATTACCTTTATCGGCCACTACTTGGCCGATAAGGGCATTCATGGCTTTGTCAAACTTGCTACTGGTCAACTCATCTTTATTGAGTGCCTCTTTCTGCTTGTCGAGCTTGTCTATTGTCCCTTTTTCTTTTTCCTGTACTATATTGGTAATGGCATCCTTGACAATCTTGGCGGTGACCTTACCCTCGGGGGCGGCGTCAACCGCCTTGTTCCAGACCTCCAGCAGTTTCTCCGGCTCCTTTTTGTATTTGGTAAGCGGCCTGGCCTGGGCTTCATTTTGCGGGATCATGATCGTCCCATTTTGTAAACAACTGTTTACATTTTCCTGGATTAGTTCAATGACTTCTCCGGCGTTGGCATAGTTAACCCCGCTCTGGCGGGACACCCCTAAATTATCTTCACAATAACTCTCCCAGGTGTTGTGGGTACTGCGATAGAGCCGTTTGCCTTTGATCTCATGCATGGCAAGGCAAAACTCCACAAACGCTTGGAGCCGTGTCTTGATAATCGCCTCCAGCTCATCCCGCCGTTGCTGTTCCGCCACCGGCAATACCTCAAATTGTTCATCAACAACCAACTCTCCCACCATCTCTAATCCCCCTTTAAATTATTCGTTAAAATTCCCATTGTGCTACCCTGGTTAAAGACACCAATTTCACACTATGACCACCTATATCATCCTCATTTATCGCCTTGCCTTTCAGCGGGGATGCCAATGCCAAAATAGGCTCAAGCCCTCCAGTAACGTGGCATAAAAGGAGAAAAACTATAAATCCATCCATTCCGGCAGTCCCAAGTACCCCTTGGGGCAGCCATTATTAATAAACCATTGCAGCACCCTGCGGCTATTCCGCTTACCCTCAACGGTCTCCCACGCATGGGTGACGCTCTTGGTTCCTATACCTCTGGCAATATCAACAAACCGCCATCGGTTTTTGGTCATCCACTCTCTAATCTTCTTCGTATCTCTCACAATTCCGCCTCAATCTGTTTCATCGCCTGTCTGGCCTCCTTCGCTCGGTGATACTGTTTGGCCCAAGCAAGCAGCCTGGCATCCTGCTTGCCGATCAACATCCCGCCCAGGGGCTTTACCAACTCCCCTATGGCGCCATTATCTTTTACGATCCGGCAGAATATCGGCAATGCCTTTATATTTATTACCCGTGTCCGGTCGTTGGGGTTCAACCACTTCTCAAGAGTATCAACCGTCAAACGCTTGCCAGATCCCTTGATTAAGTTAACGCCGAACTGTTCCGCCAGATCATTCATCCCATCGACAATCTCATCACGGGACAACCCACAGGATTTTTCAGCCTGTACCATGGCCAGTTTTACCGGCTTAACTACATTATAAGTAATGGTCGTAAAGAGACTTTGTTGATACATCGTTTCTATGTCCGTGATTTTTTCTCAACCAGTCCAAACTAAAATAGGTTCGGACATTGCTTAGTTTGTGCTGATCTGATAAATTGTTTCTATGTGGTGAAATGTTTTACCA
>VAPG01023802.1_pt1 | contig 20284 bp, 17 predicted proteins | sample 3393851 | NCBI WGS metagenome assembly VAPG01 (sample SAMN08290438, study PRJNA428436) | hydrothermal vent metagenome | isolation source: Deep-sea hydrothermal vent chimney | place: Atlantic Ocean: South-mid Altantic Ridge | depth 2194 m m
AACTCTCTTTATAGAATATCAGCGTTTATCCCGCAATATTAAAGCGCGTAATTTTAGTGTATAAAATCGATTTATCGATTGTTTCATTGTATAAGAGGCGGGAAATCAGGGCAACGCTTTTGTGTAAACCGCTAGGGAGGCAGGGCGATTATTTTTACCTGAATCCGTGACGGCTTGAGGTGATGTTTCATGTAATATCTGGAATTTATAGTATTATCTCCGAATAGATGCATCCCCTGGTCTTCACCGCGCCGCCCTGCGGGGTGCCCGATAACGGCGCATCTGCTGCGTTGGCAACTCGTTGATATCACACCAGGATGATCAACCTCGTTGCCGCCTTGCATCTGCACCGTTCTCGAACGCTCACGGATCCAGGTTTTAATAATACAGGATGGATTGGTAAAAGATTACCCTCTGTTGGATTGTTTTTTTGCGCGGAATGGACAATATTGCCATGGTGGCAAAAAGATGCCCGGAGCAGGACCGCGCTCGGCGACCGCAAGGGCAGCATGGGGATTTTTTTATGAGGTTACAGATAATCCGGCGACGTTATGAAACCATGGTCTGATCAGGAGGCCGCCGCTCTCGCCGCCTGGCTGCAAGGAGAACAGGACTTTGTCTTTCTTGAAACTTCCCGGGTGAGCGGGGAGGATCATCTTTCCCTGCTCTTTACCCGGCCCCGGCGCTGGCTGGTCTGCAGCGGCCGGGACCGGGCGGCGGATTTCCTGTCGGCGGCGGAAGACCTGCGGCGGCAAGGTTATTTCCTCGCCGGCTGGTTCGGCTATGAATTCGGCTGTCTGCTGGAACCCGCGCTGCATGACCTGGTCGCTGCCGGTGACACCCCCCTGGCAGTGCTCGGCGTCTTCGCGGCCCCCATGGTTTTCGATCATCAGGCCGGCGGTTTCCGCGGCCCCGGTCCCCGGCAGGGTCATCAGCCGGTTGCGGACCGGTTCGCCGGCGTTGCCGACCTGCGGACCAATGTCGATTGCCGGGAGTATCTGCGGGCCGTCGGCCGGATCAAGGAGTATATTGCGGCCGGCGATACCTACCAGGTCAACTACACCATGAAACTGAAGTTTGGCTTCAGCGGTTCAGCCGCCTCTCTCTACCTGGCCCTGCGGCGCAGCCAGTCTGTTGCCTACGGGGCCTGGATCAGGCAGGGGGGGCGTGATATCATGAGTTTTTCGCCTGAGCTTTTTTTCCGGGCTGACCGGGAGCGCGTCACGGTCCGGCCGATGAAGGGGACCATGGCCAGGGGACGAACGCTGCCGGAGGATGAGCAACAGCGCCGGGCCTTGCGGCACGACCGCAAGAATCGCTGCGAAAACGTGATGATCGTGGATTTGTTGCGCAACGACCTGGGGCACCTGCTCCACGGCATCGGCGGCGGGGTGGTCAGGCCGCGTTCGCTCTTTGATGTGGAAGTCTACGAAACCCTGTTGCAGATGACCTCGACTCTTGACGGCATACCTGCCGCCGGGCGGCAACCCGGCCTGGGCGACATGCTGCGCGCCCTGTTTCCCTGCGGTTCGGTTACCGGCGCCCCGAAAATCAGGACCATGGAGATTATCCATGAACAGGAAAAAGAGCCGCGCGGCGTGTACTGCGGGGCCATCGGCTACGCCGGTCCTGAGGCCATGGTTTTCAATGTGCCGATCCGGACCCTGGTGCTGGCGGACGGTCAGGGTGAAATGGGGATAGGTTCCGGGATCGTCCACGATTCCGATCCGGAGATGGAGTGGCGGGAGAGCCTGCTCAAGGGGGATTTTCTCACCCGGCCCCGGCCGGTCTTTCAGCTCATCGAGACCTTGCTGTGGCGGCCGGGTTCAGGATACTGGCTCCTTGATGAGCACCTGCAGCGTCTGGCCGATTCGGCGGCTTATTTCCTGTTCAACCTGCCGGCCGGCGAGGTCCGCGCCGGCCTCGACAGCCAGGCGTCACGGTTGCGGACGGCGGCGCGGGTCCGGCTCTTGCTGCATCGCGACGGCCGGCTCCGGATCAGCGCGACGCCGCTTGGGGAGTCGCCCCGCCCCGACCCCCTGGTCCCCCTGGTCGGCGAGCCCTTGCCGGTGGCCATTTTTGCAGCGCCGCAGACCGACCCCGGGGACGTCTACCTGTATCACAAGACCACTGCCCGGCGGCTCTATGACACGGAGCGGCAAAGAGCCGTGGAGCGGGGCTGTTACGAGGTTCTGTTTACGAATAGCCGGGGCGAGGCCACCGAAGGCGCTATCAGCAATATTTTTATTGCTGACGGGCCGGACCGTTTATTGACGCCGCCGGTGGCAAGCGGTTTGCTGGCCGGCACCTTGCGCCGCTTGCTCCTGGAGACCGGCAGGGCCGTGGAGCGAGTACTGACCAAACAGGATGTCCTGGCCGCAAAAGCCGTTTATATAGGCAATTCCGTCCGCGGCCTGGTACGGGTGACGGTGCGGTAGAGTTAGGTTGCCTGGATTATATTCTGCAGGCTCTGTAATGCCTCCAATGCCCTGACGGCATGCCACGTCGAGTCAAGGAAGGGCGCGGCCCTGATGTTTCTTGAAAACCCCCCACTGGTTGTCTGTGACCATAAAATGAAGTTTTCGGTTTTTTTGCCATACACCGGCAATTGCCCCAGGGTTGACAGCGACTCGAGGCAATAATGGCAATTTTCAATGTAGGAGGTTGTGCCGGGGAAAAAACCAAAACCGCCGTCGGCATTCTGGCACTTTCGCAGCCAGTCCACCGCCTTGTCTTTCAGGGTGCCGCAGTCTTTATCAGGGGTTATCTTCAAAAAAAACATGAGGTCTTTACAGGTCAGATGCTTTTGCCTGAACAGGCCGTCGACATTCAAGACATTGTCGCCCGGTGAAAAACCGAAATATTGCCGATGGAATCCATACTCGTAATCCGTCTCCCCGCCCGAATCATAGATTATGGCGTCAGGGATTAGCCGGCTCTCTATCTTCAACAGGCGGCATATCTCGGCAATGAAGTACTGCAGCCGCATTGAGCCGGTCGCGCCCCCGGTCTGGGAGCCGGTGACATAGCGGATGGTTTCCTTGGTTTTGACGGAATCGACCAGGTCGCCTCCGCCAAGTTGCTTCTCCATGGTAGACAACGTGTCAATCGCCTGGAATGTATCCTGCAAGGTATGCGGCAGGCTGGGAAACGCGGAAAAACCGCCGTCGTCTTTCTGCCGCAGGCTGATGAAGTCAAGGAGTTTTTGCTGATTTATCTTTTTAAAAAGATTCATATTATTCTCCTTTTGGTGACGTCGGCCGGCAGGTCGGGACGGATCGCTCACCGTGGTCTCCCCTGCTCCCCCGGTCTTGGTCCGAGCTTTCGTATTCTGCACCGGCCCGGAGTCCCCGGAGATCGCTTGCCCGGCCCAGGCGGCATTATTCCGGAGATTTATGGTCCTTGATTTTTTTATACAGGGATGCCGGAACCTCGCCGCTGGACATGAAAAAATCTACCTCTTCCCTGGTAATCGCCTGCTTGACTTCAAGAGGCAGGGAGCGGAGAAAGGCCACTCGTTCCGGATCCGGCTTGCTGTTTTCTTCGGTCATCGGTTGCTCCTTCTGTGTTAAAAGAATGTTTAATTTTCAGTACCCATTCAGGTACAAGCGAAAAACTGCCATAACCTCGGTCTGTAACTGTTCAGATGTGCTCCATATTGGGTAAGCAGGTCAACGAATCCATAGTGTCCTGAATCCGTGACGGCTTGAGGTGATATCTCATGCAATAAGTGGAATTTATTGTATTTATATCAAGTAAATGCATTTATGGTCTTCACCGCGCCGCCCTGCGGGGCGCCCGATAACGGCGCATCTACTGCGTTGGCAACTCGTTGATATCACACCAGGATAATCAACCTCGTTGCCGCCTTGCATCTGCACCGTTCTCGAACGCTCACGGATTCAGGAGCATGGCTATGTGAGGCGGCCTGATCGCCCGAAGATGGAGTGCAGCTGAACAGTTACAATGCTCATTTTGAGAAATCAAGAGGTTATATGGCGAGGGCCGATATTTTCGTTGCAATTTGTGCCAGAATTCAAGTAATATACATAGTTTTGTCTGGAAATGAAAAATATGCCGATACGATGATTGCCGATAACGATGGGGTTCTGCTCGCAATTCAGGAAGAACTGAACCGGCAGGAAGAAGGCCGTTATTCTCCCCTGGCCACCCTCAGCCGGGAAGCCCTGCGTCGCAGTCCGGAAGAGAAGCCCGGCTACCGGCAGCTCTTTGCCCAGGACGCGGATCGGATTCTGCACTCCCACGCCTTTACCCGCTATATTGATAAAACCCAGGTTTTTTCCCTGGTAGAGAATGATCACATTACCCACCGGGTGCTGCATGTGCAGATGGTCTCCAGGATCGCCAGGACCGTCGGTCGTTTTCTGGGCCTTAACGAGGACCTGATCGAGGCCGTTGCCCTGGGCCATGATATCGGCCATCCGCCGTTCGGCCACGAGGGAGAGCTGATTCTCTCCAGGCTTTGCCGGCGGCACGGTCTGGAGTCGTTTCTGCACAACGTCCAGAGCGTGCAGTTCCTGGATCGGTTCGAGCGCCGGGGCCGGGGCTGGAACCTGACCCTCCAGGTCCTGGACGGTATTCTCTGCCATGACGGCGAGGTGCATAAACCGCAGCTGCGGCCGGAACGGCACAAGACTTTTGCCGATTTCGACCGGCAGATTGAGGACAAATTGCACGAGCCCCGGACCAGGCTCTTTCCCATGACCCTGGAAGGCTGCGTGGTCCGCCTGTCCGATACGATCTCATACATCGGCCGGGACATTGAAGACGCCATCGAATTGAAGCTGGTCCGCCGCGATGACATCCCTGCCGAGTGCGGCGAGCGGCTCGGGACCAGCAACGGCACCATTGTCTATACCCTGGTCACGGATCTGATCGTCAACAGCAGGCAGGTGCGGGACAGGGACGCGGCAAAGGGGTCGGCAAAAGACTGGATCGGCTTCAGCCCCGAAGTCGCGGAGCTGCTGCTGCTGCTGAAAAAATTCAATTACAATCATATCTACCGGAACCCGGCCTTTAAGCCGGATTTTGATCGTATCCATAAATGTTATGAGCGCCTGTTCGACCATTACCTGCTGGAACTCGAGCATGATCGCGCCGACAGCGAGGTCGGCCGCAGCTTTTTAAATTCCATGTCGGAGGCATACTTGCAACGTCATCCCCCGGTCGCCGTTGTCCGGGATTATATCGCCGGCATGACGGACGACTTTTTTTTGCGCCAGGCCGGTGCCATCGGCTGTGACATCCCGGAGCGGACATGCATCCCAAATTGAGGTGGAAGTCTTTCCTGCCAGGGGAGAATACCCGGCTTATCGTCACCGCTGCCTGTATCGGTGTCATGGCCGGCCTCGCCATTATTGTTTTCCGGGAAGCTGAGGAGCTGGTCCATGAGTATATCTTTGTCTACGGCTACGAGCTTCTCCGTATCGGCGAGGGCGGCTGGCGCCGGTTTTTGTTGCCGCTTCTGCCGATGTGCGGCATGGCCCTGCTCATCCCGCTGTCGCTGCTGTTTCCCGGCAAGGTCAACGGCTACGGTTTTCCCAAGTTCCTGCGCAAGGTGAACCTGGAGAACGGCGTTATCAGGGCCAGGACTCTCGGCATAAAAATCATCGCCGCTTCGTTGACCATCGGTTCGGGGAACTCGGCCGGCGTTGAGGGGCCGATCGCTCAGATCGGCGGTACGCTGGGTTCCCAGATCGGCCAGCTGTCCCGGGTATCCGGCAAGCGGATGAAGGTCTATGTCGCGGCCGGCTGCGCCGGCGGGATCGCCGGTATCTTCAACGCGCCCATTGCCGGCATCTTCTTTGCGGCGGAAATCGTCCTCTTGGGAAGTTACGAGATCTCATCTTTTGCCGCCCTGGTCATTGCCTCTGCCCTGGCGACGGTTGTCACCCGTGCCTATTACGGCGCGGTCCCCATCTTCCCGATCCCGGACTATTGCATGGTCAACCCCTTTGTGGAGATACCGCTCTACGTGGTTATGGCCATTATTGTCGGCCTGCTGGCCGTTGTGTATATCCGTGGTTTCTATTATGTGCGGGACAAGTTCCGGGCCCTGCCCGTCCATGAACAGCTCAAGCCGATCATCGGCGGGCTCATGGTCGGTCTGATCGGCATCGCTTTCCCCCAGGTCATGGGTGACGGTTATAAAGTTATTGAAAGAACCCTGGCCGGTCAGGGGACGATAGAGGTCCTCATTGCCCTGGTCGTACTCAAGTCCCTTGCTACGGCCATCACCTTGGGCTCGGGCGGGGCCGGCGGTGTCTTTGCCCCGGCGCTTTTTATCGGCGCCGTGATCGGCGGCGCCTTCGGCGGCATCATGCACTACCTCCTGCCCGCCTATACGGCCAGTGCGGGCGCTTACGCGACCATCGGTATCGGCGCCTTCCTGGCCGCCTCCACTCATGCGCCCCTGACCGCGATTTTTCTCCTGTTCGAGATGACCGGCAACTACATGATCGTCATCCCGGTCATGCTGACATCCATTATCGGGACCATCGTCGCCGGCAAGTTTTGTGAAGATTCCATTGATACCGTGGATTTCACCCGCGAAGGGATCAATCTTCATGAGGGTCGGGAAGTGTCAATTATGAAGTCGATCAAAGTGGGCAAGGCGATCATCGAGGATGTCAATTTTATCAGCGAGAGCGCCAATATTAATTATCTGCTCGAACTTTTCCGCCTTGCCCGGAACAGCTTCTATTTTCCGGTGATCGACCAGGCCGGCAAGATGGTCGGGGTGGTCTCCATGCAGGACGTGAAAAATATCCTCCATGATGAGAAACAGCGGGCCAGTCACCTGGTGGGCGATATTTGCAGCCGGGACGTAATCATGATGACCCCGGATGAGAGCCTCTACGATGCCATGCAGCTCTTTGACGTTAAGGGAATCGACGAAATACCGGTTGTCGAGAGCCAGGAGGAACCCTGGGTCCTGGGCATGATCAGGCGGCAGGACGTTATTGCCGCCTACAACCACGAGGTCCTGGAACGGGGCATTGCCGAAAAGGCGGAAACCGTCTGGATACCCTCTGCCTCTCCATGACCGCTTGCGCCCCGTTCCGGCGGGGGGCTCAGTTAGTGTATGCTTCCCGAGTGCCCAGGACCTTGCCGGTAATCATCTCCTTGACCGGGGCCGCCGGCTCGGGAGCAACCCAGCTGATGAACTGTTCCGTCACCCGTTTGAAATCGCCGTTATCCTTTTTGCACTGTTCGCAGATGGATTCGGCCATGTCGCGGTACATGATGACCTTGCTGGCCGGTTCACCGTCCTTGTCCACGGCCGCCATCTTGCGGCAGCCGCAGTCCAGGCGGATGACCGCGACACCCACGGCGTCGGGGCTGCCCTCGATAATTCCCTCAATCATGGCCCGCTCGCTTTTTTCCGGGGACCGGGTTGTTTTCTTCCTTGTCATGTCGTAATTGGTACCTTATATATTTATGAATGGTTGCCGTTAATCTATTCTTTTGCAGGGTCGGCGGTCAATACAATTTTTTTCTTAATAAAATTCCGGCTTGTTGCCGGATAGATTGTTGCGTGTTTTTTTTGTTTTCTCCATGCGTTGGCTGCCGTGTCGTCGCGTCTGCCGGGAGTGTTTTTTATCTTGACAAACAGGAGCTGCTTCGATAAGAGAAAAGGCATTGTGACTCCCGGCGCTGCTTGCAAGGGATGGCGATTGAGGTAGTTGATATTCATTTAGCTTAATTATTTCAGGAGGTTGTATTATGTGGGAGATCGTGGTTGATAAAGACAAGTGTATTGGTGACGAAGAGTGTGTCAACGCCTGCCCGGCCCAGGTCTACGAGATGGTCGACGGCAAGTCCGAGGCGGTGAACGCGGACGAATGCCTGGGTTGTGAAACCTGTGTTGAGGTTTGTCCCGAAGGGGCTATCACTGTTACCGAAGTCTGATCCTTCAGATTCACAGTGTCGCATTATAAGCCCATCCCCACCAGGGGGTGGGCTTATGTTGTTTGGGAGTCCGGCTCAGCCCGATGACAATGAAGAAACAGAGTATCGCCAGAATGAAGCCCGGGGTCAGCCGGGCGGCGCACCTGTTTGCCGCGCCCTTTATCTGGACCGTGGTCGGCGTCGTTCTGATGCTCAGGGGATGGCTCTGGATCGGCTCCGGCACCGCCCACTGGTTTGTCCTGCTTGCCTTGGCGCTCGGGACCTTTAAGTCATTGTTTGTGCTGGATAAGGCGGCCAGGCGAACGATTCGCCGGATCAACGACATGGAAGAAGGGACCTGTCTCGGTGCCGTTTATTCCTGGCGGATGTGGTTGCTGGTCGGCTTGATGATGGCAAGTGGTATTACGCTGCGGCATCTCTTCCATCCGGGCATCGTGATCGGGACCTTGTACATGACCATCGGCTGGGCCTTGTTCCTGTCCAGCCGGCATGGCTGGTTGGCGTGGTTGCGCCGGCTCCGGAAATAGGTTCCTGGATCCGTTATCGGGCGGACCGCAGGGCGGCGCGGTGCAGACCGGAAAATGCATTTATTCATTGATAATACAATAAATTCCAGATGTTGCATGCAATATAACCTCAAACCGTCACGGATTCAGGAGGTTGGGAATAACCGTTGTTTGATTCATTGAACAGGGTAGAGGTCAGCCGGGCCGCCCTGCGTTATAATTTTAGGCTTTGCCTGGCCAGGGCGGGCAGCGCGTCGGTCATGGCCATGGTCAAGGCCGACGGTTACGGACACGGGATGGTCGAGTGCGCCCGTATTTTTGCCGGGGCCGGGGCGGCGTCTTTCGGCGTTGCCGAGGTGGCGGAGGGAATCGCCCTGCGCGAGGCCGGTCTGGAACAGCCGGTTTTTGTGCTTGCCGGTCTTCTGCCCGGGATGATTCCGGCCCTCTTGCAGTATCATTTGACCCCGGTGGTGGTCGATCGGCTCATCCTGCCGGAGTTGTCCCGCCAGGCGCAGCGAAGCGGGGGTGAGGTCGGCCTGCATCTCAAGGTTGATGCGGGCATGGGGCGCCAGGGATGCCTGCCGGGGGCCGTCCCCGGTCTGGTCCGTGAAATCAAGTCCTTGCCGGCCTTGCGTCTGGACGGCATCATGGCCCATTTTCCCATGACGGACGATCTCGACTCGCCCAATACCAGGCAGGTTTTCGACCGCTTCACGAACATGATCCAGGACCTGGCCGATGACGTTGATATCATGCTGACCGGCTGCTGTTTCCATATTGCCAATTCGGGCGGCCTGCTGCGCTACTCCATGACCAGGCTGGACATGGTCAGGCCGGGTATCGCCCTGTACGGTTATTATCCCGAGGGTGAACCGGGCCGGACCGGGGCCGGGCCTGAAGCCCTGCAGCCGGCCATGCGTTTCGTTACCAGGATTATCCAGCTCAGGACCGTGCCGGCCGGCACCGCTCTCGGCTACGGCCGGACCTTTACCACCAGCCGGACAACGAGGCTGGCCGTGTTGCCGGTGGGCTATGCAAACGGTTACCTGCGCGGTCTCTCGAACCGGGCCGAGGTGCTTGTTCGCGGCCGGCGGGCGCCTGTGGTCGGCCGTGTTTCCATGAACCTGACCCTTGTCGATGTTACGGACGTCGATGGACCGGTAGAGTGGGAAGACGAGGTCGTCCTGCTTGGCCGGCAGGACGACGAAACGATTACGGCCGACGAGATCGCCGCCTGGATGGACACCATCAGCTACGAGGTACTCTGTCTGTTCGGCAACCTGAACAGACGATGTTACCTGGACTGAATTCGTGAGCGTTCGAGAACGGTGCAGATGCAAGGCGGCAACGATGTTGATTATCCTGGTGCGATATCAACAAGTTGCCAACGCAGCAGATGCGCCGTTCTCGGGCGCCCCTCAGGGCGGCGCGGTGAAGACAAGAAAATGTGTTTCTTCTGCAATGATCCAATAGATTCCGTATATTGCATGGAGCATTAACTCAAGCCGTCACGGATTCAGGCTGGCTTGAACAGAGGCGCAGCCTGCCCGGCCCTTGAGTTTGGGATCGGTTACAATTTCATCAACCTTGAACGCGAATGATTAAATCACAACTCAAAAAATATATTGATACCTGTTTCCAGGATGGCGTGCGGCAAGGACTGTGGACGGATGCCGCGGCCGACAGCTATACGGTTGAGGTGCCCAAACACGAGGGGCAGGGCGATTTTTCCACCAACATGGCCTTGGTGATCGCCGGCAAGGAAAAAAACCGGCCTCGGGAAGTGGCCGCCCAGCTGACCGGTTTGTTGACGGCCCGGCAGGACTTCATCGACAAGATTGAGGTCGCCGGTCCCGGTTTCGTCAATTTTTTTCTCCAGGACCAGGTCTGGAGGTCGGTACTGTCTCCGGTCTGCGAGCAGGATGCGGACTTCGGCCTTATGGATATCGGCAACCGGAAGAAGGTCATGGTGGAGTTTGTCAGCGCCAATCCCACCGGGCCGCTGAGTATCGGTCACGGCCGCAACGCCGTCCTGGGCGATGCCATTGCCCGTTTGCTGGCAGCGGTCGGTTATGATGTGTGCCGGGAATATTATTTTAATGATGCCGGGCGCCAGATGCGGGTGCTGGGAGCCTCCACCAAGGCCCGTTACCTGGAGCTTTTGGGCCTGCCGAATGAATTTCCCGAGGACGGCTACCAGGGCGACTATATTTTCGATATCGCCCGCGCCATCATCGATGAGTCCGGCGACAGCCTGAAGGATGCCGATGTCATGGTCTTCAAGGACCGGGCGCAGGCGGCGATTTTCGCCGATATAGAAAAAACCCTGCAGCGGATCGGTATCAGTTTTGATTCCTATTTCAACGAACATACCCTCTACGATAGAGGCCTGATCGACGAGGTGGTTGCCGAACTGCGCAACAAGGGGCTGGTCTATGAGAAAGATGGCGCCACCTGGTTCAAGACCACGGATTTCGGTCAGGAACAGGACCGGGTAATCATCAAAAAAACGGGCGAGCCAACTTACCGCCTGCCGGATATCGCCTACCACCGGGAAAAGTTCCGCCGCGGTTTTACCCGGATGATCGATATCTTCGGGGCCGATCATATCGCCACGGTGCCCGATGTCCTGGCCGGCATCCGGGCCCTTGGTTATGATGACTCCCGGGTGGAGGTCATCCTGCACCAGTTCGTGACCCTGACCAGGGATGGCAAGCAGGTGAAGATGTCCACCCGCAAGGCCACGTTTGTTACCGTGGACGAGCTGCTGGATGAAGTGAGTCCGGATGCCCTGCGGTTCTTTTTCCTCATGCGCAAGCCCGACAGCCAGCTTGAATTCGACCTGGAACTGGCAATCAAGGAAAGTCAGGAGAATCCGGTCTATTATGTCCAGTACGCCCACGCCCGCTTGTGCTCCATTGACCGGCAGGCCGCAGCAAAGAAGGTGCGGCCGGTGATGCCGGACCAGGTCCCGCTTGAGCGGCTGAAGGAGCCGGAAGAGTACCGGTTGCTCAAGACCCTGGCCGATTACCCGGCCCAGGTCGCCGGGGCGGCCGAGGGCCTGGCCCCGCACCGGATTATTTTCTATCTGCTGGAGCTGGCGGGGCTCTTCCATAGTTACTATAATAAACACAAGGTGATTACGGACGATCCGGACCTGACCGCGGCCCGGCTCCGTTTGTGCCGGGCGATAAAAATAGTCTTCCGCAACGGCCTGCACCTGGTCGGCCTGAACGCCCCGGAGAAGATGTAGCCCTGAATCAGTTGTCGGGCGCCCAGCAGGACGGCGCGGTAAAGGCCGGGGAATAAGTTTATTCGGCAATAATGCAATAAATTCTACGTATTGCCTGAAATATTACCTCAAGCCGTCACGAATCCAGGGCAGCCGCTCTGCGGGGATCATCATGGCAGGGAAAAAACAGAGTCGCAAAAGTAAAAAAACGTTTCGCTTTCAGCTCAGCCTGGCAGGTGTTGCCGGCATAGGGGTGGTTTGTTTCTGCCTTTTTTTATGGATGTTCCTGCTCGGCATATGGGCGGGGCAAACCATTCTGCTGCCGGCCGGGACTTCCGTCCATGCCGGCCGGGCCAAGGCGGGAGCCCCGGTGCAAAGCCTGGTCCCGGCGGCCAGGAAAAGGCCGGTGCGGCCGGCAACCGGCTAGATGGTGTCCATTAGGGAGCGGCCTTGCCGAAGTTTTGCAGGTTTGCTTGCCGGGTGATTCCGGCGCCCACCTTTCTGCGCTCTTGACCTGCCTGCTTGGACTGAGTAAAATATACTATTTTGGCTATGATATTCTCGATGGCAGTAAAACAAAAAATTCGCCCCGCCCGGATGGGTGACGTTAAGGCAATCCACTCCCTGTTGAAACATTTTGCCGACCAGGGCCTGCTTCTCGGCCGCTCCATCAGCTCGCTGTACGATCATCTGCGTGATTTTATCGTCTATGAGGATGACGGCGTCCAGGGCGTGTGCGCCCTGCATATTTGCTGGGAGGATCTGGCGGAGATCCGGTCGCTGGCGGTTGCCGAAGAAAAGCAGGGCCGCGGTATCGGTGAGGCCCTGGTGTATGCCTGCCTCGATGAGGTGCAGCGCCTTGAAATCAGCCGGGCCTTTACCCTGACCTACCAGGCGTCCTTTTTCCGGAAGCTGAATTTTGTCGGGATTGATCATCGCGAACTGCCGCACAAGATATGGAGTGATTGTCTGAACTGCCCGCAGTTCCCCGACTGTGACGAAGAGGCGATGATCTGGATTGCCGGGGATAAATGACGGAAAATCAAAAAAACGACAGTATCGTGCTGTTGACCATGAAGGATAGTCTGAAAAAATGATAAAGACACTTACCAAGGTTTTTGGTAGCAAAAACGACCGGATTGTCAAGCAGTTGGGCCGTACAGTGGCCAGGATCAACGATCTGGAGCCGTCCATTCAACCGCTCAGTGACGCGGAACTGGCCGGTAAGACCGTCGAGTTCCGGGAGCGGATTGCCAAGGGTGAATCGCTGGACGACCTGTTGCCGGAGGCCTTTGCCGTGGTTCGCGAGGCGGCCCGCCGGGTGCTTGGCGAGAGGCATTACGATGTCCAGTTGATCGGCGCTATCGTCCTGCATCAAGGCCGGATTGCCGAGATGAAGACCGGTGAAGGCAAGACCCTGACCTCGACCGCGCCCCTCTACCTGAACGCCCTGTCCGGCAAGGGCGCGCATGTAGTCACGGTCAACGATTACCTGGCCAGTCGCGACGTTGAGTGGATGGGCCAGGTGTATCGTTTCCTCGGCCTGACCACCGGTTCCATTGTCCATGATATGGATGACGCAGCCCGCCAGGAGGCCTATGCGGCCGATATCACCTACGGTACCAATAATGAGTTCGGTTTTGACTACCTGCGTGATAACATGAAGTTCGACATCAAGGACTTCTGCCAGCGCGGCTTCAACTACGCCATTGTCGACGAGGTGGACTCCATCCTCATTGATGAGGCCCGGACCCCGCTGATCATCTCCGGCCCGGCCGATATGTCCACGGATATGTATATCAAGGTGGACCGGATCATGCGCCACTTCAAGGAGGAGAAGCATTACACCAAGGAGGAAAAGGACCGCCAGGTCCTGCTCACCGACGATGGCGTGGTGCTGGCCGAGGAGCTGCTTGGGGTCGACAACCTCTACGATCCAAACAATATCAACCAGCTGCATCATATCAGCCAGGCCCTCAAGGCCCATGTCCTGTTCCAGCGTGATGTCGACTACATCGTCAGGAACGGCGAGGTGGTCATCGTGGACGAGTTCACCGGCCGGAGCATGGAAGGACGGCGTTACTCCGACGGGCTGCACCAGGCCCTGGAGGCCAAGGAAGGGGTCAAGGTCGAGAAGGAAAATCAGACCCTGGCTACCATCACCTTTCAGAATTATTTCCGCATGTACGATAAACTGGCCGGCATGACCGGGACGGCGGATACCGAAGCGCCGGAGTTTCAAAAGATTTATAACCTGGACGTGGTGGTGATTCCCACCAACAGGGATATGATCCGCAAGGATTTTCCCGATGTCATCTACAAGAACGAGGCGGCCAAGAACAAGGCCATCGTCAGCGAAATCAAGGAGTTGCACAGAAAGGGCCAGCCGATACTGGTCGGGACCATTTCCATCGATGTGTCGGAAAAAATCGCCAAGATGCTGGAAAAGGAAAAGATTCCACATGAGGTGCTCAATGCCAAGCAGCATGAACGCGAGGCCGAGATCGTGGCCCAGGCGGGACAGAAGGGCAAAGTGACCATTGCCACCAACATGGCGGGCCGCGGCACCGATATCAAGCTCGGCGAAGGGGTATGCGACCTGGGCGGCCTCCATATCCTCGGCACCAGCAGGCATGAGAGCCGCCGGATCGACAATCAGTTGCGGGGCCGTTCCGGTCGCCAGGGCGATCCCGGTTCCTCGCGTTTTTTTATGTCGCTTGAGGACGACCTGCTGCGGATTTTCGGTTCCGACCGGATCTCCGGCATCATGGATAAGCTCGGCATGGAGGAGGACGAACCTATCGAACACTCCATGATCAGCAAGGCCATTGAAAACGCCCAGCGCAAGGTGGAAGGGCATAACTTTGATATTCGTAAACATCTGCTTGAGTATGACGATGTCATGAACAAGCAGCGTGAGGTCATTTACGGTCAGCGCCTCGAGGTCCTCCGGGGCGAGAATATCCGTCTCATTATTGATGATATGATCAGTGAGCTGGTTGACCAGGTTGCCGCTGAGTTCGCCCAGGAAAAAATTCCGTCGGAAGATTGGGAGTGGGACGGATTAGGGGAACAGGTAGCCGAGCTTTTCAACCTGAAGCTGCAATGGAATGATGATGACCGCCTTGATTTAAGCCGCAAGGACCTGGCCGCCAAACTGCTGGCCGAGGTGAAGAAGGCCTACCAGAAGCAGGTCGAACGAAACGGCGATGAACAGATGCAGCAGCTTGAGCGCATCATCCTGCTGCAGATGGTGGATACGCACTGGAACGAACACCTGCTCAACATGGATCATCTCAAGGAAGGAATCGGCCTGCGCGGTTATGGTCAGTTGAATCCCCTGGATGAGTACAAAAAGGAAGGTTTCAATTTGTTTCTTTCCATGATCGAGAGGGTCAAGGAGAAGACCGTGGGGACACTGCTGCGGGTCCAGGTCGTGCAGGACGATGAGATCGCCCGCCTGGAGGAGGAGCAGCGCCGCCGCGAGCAGGAGATGCAGTTGAAAATGAACCTGGGGGCCGCCGGCGGGGAGCCGGAGAGAAAGCCGGTCCGGCGCAAGCAGGAGAAAATCGGCCGCAACGCCGCCTGTCCGTGCGGATCCGGTAAAAAATACAAGAAATGCTGCGGCCGGCTCAACTAGTGTCCTGTCAAGCACCAACTGACGCATCTTGCTTGTCCTTTGGCGTTCCGGCTGTGTTACGGCTTCAGTTACATAGCGTTGCTATGCGCCTTCAGCCGTGCCTTGCCGGGACACCAAATTACTTCGCAATTTTGCGTCATTTGTCACTTGACATGACACGAGAGAAGACAGCCTTCCCGTCTCTTGCAGCAACTGGTCTCGCCCCGGATGGATTTGCAGAATAAACGTTTTCTTATCGTTAAACCCAGTTCGCTGGGCGATATCGTTCATACCCTGCCGCTGGCGCATGCCCTGAAACGTTGTTATCCTGAAAGTTGGATCGGCTGGATCGTGCAGGAGGCGTATGCCCCCCTGGTCAAGGGTGATCCGGCTATCGACGCGGTCTATCCCATCAGTATCCCCTCCACCAGTGACCCGCAGGCCGGCCGCCTGGCCTACATCATGGTCCTGCCGGCCCTGGTGCAAACCCTGTCCCTTTTACGCCGGCGGTTGCGGCTGGAGCCCTATGACCTGGTTCTCGACCTCCATGCCTCGTTTCGCAGCGGCCTGCTCGGCCTGACCAACCCCGGCGGTACCAGGATCGGGCTTGCCGATGCCAAAGAGCTGAACCCCCTGTTTCAGCACCAACGAATCAAGGTGCCGGGCTCCGTCGTCCATGCGGTGGACAAAAATATGCTTTTTTGCAACCATCTGCGCTGTCCCCCCGGCAAAAGCGACTTCCAGCTCTACAGCGGCCAACCGGACCGGGACAAGGTTGCGGCTTTTTTGCAGGGCCACCGCCTGCGTGACGATGATGTCCTGGTCTATGTCAATCCGGCGGCCCGCTGGCGGACCAAGTTCTGGGGGGCCGGGAGGTGGGCCGAACTGGCTGATCGTTTGATTGGCGAGGCCGGTCTGCGGGTCGTCTTTGCCGGTTCGGAGAAAGATCGTGATTATATCGCAGGGGTGAGCGCCAGGATGAGCCGGCTCCCTATTGTCGCCGCCGGGGAATTGAGTCTCACGGAAACAGTGGCGTTGCTGCAGCGCTCGGCGGTGTATGCCGGGCTTGATTCCGGCCCCATGCACATGGCCGCCATGGCCGGTGTGCCGGTGGTCGCCCTGTTCGGGCCGACCAACCCCGAACGGGTCGGGCCCTATGGCGTGGAATCTCGCCTGGTCAGGCATAAAGACCTTGCCTGCCTCGGCTGCCGCAAGCGTCATTGCGGAGTTCTGCGCTGCATGGAGGGGATAACGGTTGATCAGGTCTACCGGGCGGTCTTGTCGTTGGCTGACGTCAAGCAGTCTGCCGCCGGAGGCGGGAAGGGGTGAAAGTCAGCCTGATTCTTACAACCTATAACTGGCAGGAGGCCATGGAGGTGTCTTTGCTCAGCGCCTTCCGCCAGACAATCCTTCCTTACGAGATCGTCGTCGCCGACGACGGTTCCGGTCCCGGCACCAGGGAGTTGATTGAACGGCTCGCGGCCGCGGCCCCGGTCCCGGTCATTCATTCCTGGCAGGAGGACAAGGGGTTCAGGCTGGCCCGGAGCCGGAACCGGGCGATCGCCAGGACCCATGGGGACTACATTGTTCTCATTGACGGGGATATCATCCTCGAACGGCATTTCATCGAGGACCATCTCAGGTTTGCCCGGCCGGGTTATTTTGTTCAAGGGACCAGGGCGTTGCTGGGCCGGGAACTATCGGCCCGCGTTCTGGCAAACAAGGCCATGGAGCCCTTGTTCTGCTTCTGCGCCCGCGACGTGGAAAATAAGAAGAATTGTTGGCGCTCTCATCTGCTGGCCCGGCTGTTTTCTTTTAAAGGCGCCAGCTTAACCGGTATAAAGACGTGTAATTTCGCCTTCCTGAAAGAGGACGCAGTCGCGGTCAACGGTTTTAACGAGGAGTTTATCGGCTGGGGGCGCGAAGACAGCGAATTTACCGCCCGACTGCTCAACAGCGGCATCCGGCGGCAGAATATGAGGTTTAACGCCTTGGCCTATCACCTCTTCCATCCGATGAACGACCGTGCCCGCCTTGAATATAATGACCGGATTCTCCGGCGGACAATTGATCTGAAACTGACGTGGTGCGAGAGGGGTATCGATCAGTACCTTGACTGATCATGTCAGTTCTCCGGGGTGATAACCAGCCCGGCGAACCACCTGCCTGTCAAGGTTCACGGTTTGAGGGGAGGCGATGCCGGGGGGCGCCAGTCGGACTGCAGCTCGTGCAGCTTGGCATACTTGTAAAAGGTGCCGTCAAAGTTGCCCAGGGCAATGACCAGGCCGGGCCAGCCGTCAAGAATGCCCCGTTTCAGGATGTACATATGAAAAAACGACCAGAGGCCTCTGGTCAGGGCGGTAGACATGGTCGCCCGGCGGCCGTTTTTCGCCAGCTTGTCGGCGCCAAGGGTTGAATACTTGTTGGCCTTGTGGACGACTTCTTCCAGGTTCTTGTAAGGAAACTGCCAGATAGGCTGCTGCAGGTAGCCGGGGGGGCTGTCGGAAACAATGCGGTATTCTTCGTGTACCGGATCGTTTTTAAAGGTCAGGGCGCCTTTCCTGAAGAGCTGCGGCTGCCGGTAATCGGGATAAAAGCCTGAGTGTTTGATCCAGCGTCCCATAAAATAATTGCGGCGGGGAATATAATAGGCATCGAGCGCCTTGGGGTCCCGGACGGTGCGGAGGATCTCGTCCCGGGCTTCAGGGGTGCAGCGTTCGTCGGCATCAAGGGAGAATATCCAGTCATGGCTGCAGGCCGCCATGCCCTTGTTGCGCAGGTCGCCGAAACCGCTAAAATCAATCTGGATGACCCTGGCCCCCATGCCGCTTGCGATGGCGGCGGTTTCATCCTGGCTGTGGGAGTCCGCCAGGATGACCTCATCGGCCCAGAGAACCGAATTGATGGCTGAGCTGATTTTTTCCGCTTCGTTATAGGCGAGAATATAAACAGAGATTTTGCTCATGCGTGGCGGACAACTTGAGGACGTGCCTGCCCGCCATTGGCCAGTTTAACGACCATTCTGTCTGTTTTCTGCACCCTGGTGACCAGCGTCTTGAAGATTTTTTTGGCAATGTCGGGATATTTTTCAATGACTTCCAGGAGCTTGTCCCCGGGGTAGCGCTTGATCGTGCAGCGACCGATGGAAACGACGGAGGCAAACCGCGGCTCTTTCATCAGGGAGGCCATTTCCCCAAAATATTCACCCGGCTCGGTGATCTCGGCTATTTTTTTGCCGCTCTTGATAACGGCGACCTTGCCCCGTATCAGTTTGAAAAAATCATTGTCCTTGTTGTTCTCCTGGATGATCACATCGCCGTTTTCGTATTCTTCAACATCCGGATTGACCAGGTAGGCGGGCAGGCTTTCTTTCTGGACCACCGTGCGGCGCAGGACTTCCTCCAGGCTGGTAACCCCCTGCATGGCCTTCTTCAGGCCGGCCCGGCGCAGCGGCACCATACCTTCCTGGATTGCGATTTTACGCAGCTGTTCTTCCGGGACCTCGGCGCTGATGGCCTTGGCGACCTCTTCCGTGACTTCCATCAGTTCAAAGAAGCCGACCCGGCCCTTATAGCCGAGACCGTTGCATTTCGCGCAGCCCACTGGGCCGTAAAGTTGCAGGCCCTCGAGTTCTTCCTCTTCAAAGCCGGCGCTGAGCAAGGTCTTTTCATCATGCTGCACAATGGTCTTGCAGCTGGAGCACAGCCGCCGGCCGAGGCGCTGGGACATAACCATGGTCAGCGAAGAGGCCAGCATATAGGGGGGGATGCCGATATCTACCATCCGGGCGACCGTGGCCGGGGAATCGTTGGTATGGAGGGTGGAGAAGACCAGGTGGCCGGTCATGGCCGCCTTTATGGCGATCTCCGCCGTGTCGATATCCCGGATCTCGCCGACCATGATGATGTCCGGGTCCTGGCGGAGGAAGGCCCGGAGGGCGGCTGGGAAGGTCATGCCCACTTCGACGTTGACATTGACCTGGTTGATGCCCTTGAAGTTGAATTCCACCGGGTCCTCGGCCGTCAGGATCTTAATGTCCTCCTTGTTCAGTGAGTTGAGGGCCGAGTACAGGGTAACGGTTTTGCCCGACCCTGTCGGTCCGGTGACCAGCAACAGGCCCTGCGGCCTCTGGAGACAGCGTTTCAGCTTGGCGAATGTCTCGACTTCAAAGCCAAGTTTGGTCAGGTCGACGTTGAGCGAGCTCTTGTCCAGGATACGAAGAACAATGCCTTCGCCGTAGAGCAGCGGCAGGGTGGAGACCCGGAAGTCCACTGCCTTGTTGCGGCCGATCCGCATCTTGATCCGGCCGTCCTGGGGGACCCGCCGCTCGGTAATATTGAGGTCGGCCAGGATCTTCATGCGGGCGACCAGGGCGTTCTTGATGGCCAGGGGCAGATTCATGGATTTAAAGAGCGAGCCGTCCTTGCGGTAACGAACCTGCATGTTTTTTTCAAACGGTTCGATGTGAATATCGCTGACTCCTTCCTGGACCGCCTTGATCAGGATGCCGTTAACCAGTTTGATGATCGGGGCATCTGAGGCCGAAAACTGGTCGTACGCAGTTTCTTCGGCCTTACCGCTTTCAATCTCAAAATCATCGGCGGCATCGGAAACCAGGGCGCCGAAGTCGTCGACCTGGGTAACGGTTTCTTCCTCTTCTACTACCGAATCCGGCTGGGTGAAGAATGAATTATACTCTTCATCGTCGATTTTATAATAGGTGCGATAGGCATTGATGATATCCTTGGCTGTGGAGACGCAGACGTTGAGCCCTTTCTGAACGATTTCCTGCAGTTCTTCCACCTCGGCCGTGTCCGTCGGTTCGGCCATGGTAATTTGCAGGGTATTGCCGGCCAGCCGCAGCGGGAAGGCCATGAATCGCTTGGCGATATCGTAAGGGAGGAGTTTTATGGCGTCGTCGCTCGGTGGTTCCGAGGAAATTTTCACCGCCGGGTAGTTGTGCATCCTGCTCAGGAAGTTGACAACGGTATCCTG
>VAPG01034853.1_pt1 | contig 20278 bp, 14 predicted proteins | sample 3393851 | NCBI WGS metagenome assembly VAPG01 (sample SAMN08290438, study PRJNA428436) | hydrothermal vent metagenome | isolation source: Deep-sea hydrothermal vent chimney | place: Atlantic Ocean: South-mid Altantic Ridge | depth 2194 m m
GATGAGATGCCCACCAGCTGGTATAACGTGGTGCCGGATATTCCCAACGGCCTGCAGCCGCCCCTGGACCCGGAAACCATGCAGCCCGTGAGCCTGGAAAAGCTGGCCGCTGTTTTCCCCATGGGGCTCCTGGAGCAGGAGATGAGCGGTGAGCGCCTGATCCCCATTCCCGAGGAAGTGCGGGAGATCTACGGCATCTGGCGGCCGACTCCCCTGGTCCGTGCCACCAATCTCGAGAAGGCCCTGGGGACCAAGGCCAAGATTTTCTTCAAAAACGAGAGCGTGTCGCCGGTGGGCAGCCACAAGCCCAACAGCGCCGTGGCCCAGGCCTATTACAATAAACGCGAAGGCGTCAAACGTCTGTCCACCGAGACCGGCGCCGGCCAGTGGGGCAGCGCCCTGGCAATGGCCGCCGGCAAGTTCGGACTTGAGTGCAAGGTGTACATGGTCCGGGTCTCCTTTGACCAGAAACCCTATCGCAAGTCGATGATGAAGACTTATGGCGCGGATATCGTGGCCAGCCCCAGCCCGGATACCAACGTCGGCCGGGCCATCCTTGAGAAAGACCCCGGCTGCAACGGTGCGCTGGGTATTGCCATCAGCGAGGCCCTGGAAGACGCCGCGACCCATGACCATACCAACTACGCCCTCGGTTCGGTCCTCAATCACGTTGTTCTCCACCAGTCCATCATCGGCCTGGAAGCCAAGAAGCAGATGGAAATCGCCGGTGAGTATCCTGATGTGATTATCGGCTGCTGCGGCGGCGGTTCCAACTTTGCCGGCTTTGCCGTTCCTTATATCCCCGACTACCTTGAAGGGAAAAAGATTCGTTTCGTCGGCATCGAGCCGGAATCATGCCCGACCATGACCGCCGGCAAGCTGGCCTATGATTCCGGTGATGTCGCCATGATGACCCCGCTTCTCCACATGTACACCCTGGGCCATGATTTCATGCCTCCGGGCATTCATGCCGGCGGCCTGCGTTATCACGGCATGGCGCCGATCGTCTCCGCCCTGGTCCGGGAGAATATCATTGAGCCGGTCAGCGTCCACCAGCTCGAATGCTTTGAGGCCGGCATCCTCTTTGCCAAGACCGAGGGGATTATCCCCGCACCCGAGACCTGCCATGCCATTCACGGAGCCATCATCGAGGCAACGAGAGACCTGAACGAGCCCAAGACCATTATGTTTAATTTTTCCGGCCACGGCCTGATCGATATGGCGGCCTATGACAATTATCTTGCCGGCAATCTGCACAACTACGCCATGCCTGAAGAGGAAATCGCGGCCTCGCTGGCGAATCTGCCCAAGGTTAGCTAAGCGGCAGCCGGTTGCGCCATTTTTTTCCCTCCCCCTCCCCCGCGCGGAAGGAACAGGAGCGCGGGGAGCGCGGGAGCGCGGGGGGACGACCTTAAATAATTAAATAACTCAATTCCCTCCCCCGCGCGGGGCAGGGCGGGGCAGGGTGGGGGTAGAATGTCAATTCGACCGGCTACGGTATCTATCGGAAAACGCTTCGTCAGGGCGGTCGTTTTCGCAATCTGTTTTTTCCCCATCTTTCAATGGCAGTCCGCACGCGCAGCCTGCGGTTCCTTCTCCGGCCTCATCAGGCATGGCAGTTATGCGGTTGCCGATGCCGGTGGCCGCATTATTTCGTCCTGCAATGTTGATACGCCTCTGGTCCCCGCCAGCATATTGAAAATCCCCACCGCCCTGGCCGCCCTGCATATCCTCGGCAATACGTTCCGTTTCCGGACGGACCTGCTGGTCGATCAGCAGCATAACCTGTATATCAAGGGATATGGCGACCCCATGCTGACCTCCGAAGAGGTCGCCCTGATTCTCCATCATTTGCACGGCCTGGGCGTTGACCGGATCAACGGTATCTTTATCGATGACAGTAATTATCGACTGTCGGCCCAGATCCCCGGCCGGGGTGATAGTGACAATCCCTATGATGCGGCGATCGGTGCCGTTGCCGTCAATTTCAACACGGTGAAAATCCGGGTGGACGGCAAGGGGATGGTCGTCTCGGACGAGCCCCAGACCCCGACCCTGCCGCTCATGAAACAGCTCGGCCAAGGGTTCCGGCCGGGAGTTTACCGCCTCAACATCTGTTGGAAAAACTGCCGGCCCGAGGAAAAAACAGCCCGGTACGCGGCGGAACTGTTCCGGGGGTTGCAGCGGCGGGCCGGCATCCCCGGGGACGGGCCGCTCGGACTACGCAAGGCGCCAACGGACTCCCGCCTCGTCTACACGCACCGCAACAGCAAAAAACTGGCAGAGGTCTTGTCGTCTCTGCTCAAGTATTCAAACAACCTGATTGCGGACCAGGTTTTTTTGGCCTGCGGTACGGCGCAAAACGGTTTTCCCGCAACCTGGGACAAGGCGAGAGCGGCGACCGGAGCGGCACTGCGGCGCATCCTCGGCCCGGCGGCCGCAGCCGGCATAGGCATAGTGGAAGGTTCCGGCCTCTCCCGCCGGGACCGTATGACCGCCCGGTCCATGATTCGGGTGTTGCGGGCCTTTGCTCCTTACAGCGGCCTGTTGCCGGAAAAAAAGGGGATGCGGCTGAAATCGGGAACCCTGGAGGGGGTATATAATTATGCCGGTTACCTGCCGGATGGACGGCTGTTCGTCATCATGCTCAACCAGCCGCAAAACACCAGGGATGCGGTGCTGAACCGCATTAATAGCAGCATTGCCCGGAAAAGAGTTCCCGGATCATAGCCTTCCGTGCCCAGGAACCCCCGGCTATTCCCGGGCCGGTGATCCCTGCATCCCGTGGTCCTTGTCGGCAAGACGGATTTGCAGCCGTTTTTTGCGGGACAGGGGTACTACGCTGTATCCTCGATTATTGTCACGGGGCCAGGCATTTAGGCAAATAGTAACCATTCAGCTGTAAGCGAAAAGCCGCCATGTTCTGGGTGGTTAACTGCTCAAATATACATAATATTTTGCTAATTGTCAGCTGCGAACTTTCTGGTCCGCGGCTTTTTTCCCACCGGCCGGCTGGCGATCAGTCATGCCACACAGAGGTTTCTTCCGCAAAAAAATCAGCCTCCTCCTCCTTTCACGGAAACATAAACGTATTCTAACCAAAACTTAGTCTGCGCAGGTCATATTGACTCTGAAAGGGGAATCCCGATTCGGGAATAAATCGCTGTAAATTATTTTAAGGAGGAGTGGCATCATGAAAAAGGTGTATTCTGTAACATCTCTTGTAACCGGTCTTTTTGTCCTGTCTCTTGCGGCGCTGCCACCGGCAGCTACTGGCGGCGGCATGATGAGGAGCTATCGCGATGACGCCAACGGTGTGAAAAAAGCCGGCAAACTGCGGGCCGACCATCGAAGAGCCAGGAATGTCATCCTGTTCGTCGGCGACGGCATGGGTATTTCTACCGTGACTGCGGCCCGGATCCTGGAAGGTCAGCTGCGGGGGGAGAACGGCGAAGAGAATCTGCTTGAGTTTGAAACCCTGCCCAACGTGGCCCTGTCCAAAACCTACAACACCAACCAACAGGTGCCTGATTCCGCCGGCACCATGACCGCCATGATGACCGGCGAGAAGACCAAGGCCGGGGTTATTTCCGTGGATCAGACCGTGACCCGCGGCGACTGCGCCAGCGCCGACGGGCACGAACTGCTCACCTTTCTCGAAGAGGCGGAGATGGTCGGCAAGTCCACCGGGGTGGTTACCACGACGCGCCTGACCCACGCCACGCCGGCCGCCACCTACGCCCATGTGCCGGAACGTAACTGGGAAGACGATCACGATCTGCCGGCCGAGGCCGTAACCGATGGCTGCAAGGATATCGCCCGCCAGTTGATTGAGTTTCCCTACGGCGATGGCCTTGAGGTCGCCATGGGCGGAGGGCGGCGTAACTTCTGGCCGCGCAGCCAGGCCGATCCCGAGGAGACGAGTAAGACCGGGGAGCGCGATGACAACCGCAACCTGAGCGAGGAATGGGTCAGCGAATACCCGAATTCGGCCTTTGTCTGGAATCAGGCCCAGTTCGATGCCATTGACACCAGCAAGGTCGATCACCTGCTGGGATTATTCAATCGCTCACACATGCAATACGAATATGACCGGCCCAACGATATTGCCGGCGAACCGTCCCTGGCCCAGATGACGGCCAAGTCCATCGAGATTCTCAGGAAAAACAAGAAAGGCTTTTTCCTGATGGTGGAGGGCGGACGTATTGATCATGCCCATCACGCCGGCAATGCCTTCCGGGCCTTGACCGATACCATCGAATTTGCCAAGGCCGTCAAGACGGCCAGGGAAATGACGGACAATGACGATACCCTGATCATTGTGACCGCGGATCACAGTCATGTGTTCACCATGGGCGGCTATCCCACCCGCGGCAATCCCATCCTGGGCAAGGTTATCGGCAACGACTCCAGCGGCAACCCGGAGCCCGGTTACGAGCTGGCCAAGGACGGCATGCCCTTCACCACCGTGGAGTATCAGAACGGCCGCGGTTTTGCCTTTCTTGCAACCGGCGGCGACACCCACTACGGCGTCCCGATCAACACGGGCCGGGTAACCGACCTGACCGATATCGACACGGAAGACCAGGGCTTTCATCAGGAAGCGCTGGTACCGCTGAGTTCGGAGACCCATGCCGGCGAGGATGTGGCTATCTACTCCGGCGGTCCCGGTTCCCGGATGTTTCACGGGGTTCAGGAGCAGACCATTGTCTATGACGTGATGGATAAGGCTGCCGGGATAAACCATGAATTTATTCGCGAGCACCGTGAATAAATCATGGATCCGTGAGTGTTCGAGAACGGTGCGGATGCAAGGCGGCAAACCTCAAGCCATCACGGATTCAGATAAATAAAACCTGCCGGGAAGGGGAGGCGGGATTCATCCTCTCCTTCCCGGCTACCTGTCCAGGCCCTGCCATCAGCGCAGGGCCTCTTTTTATAATAAAAATATATGGTTATGTAAAATGAAATGTAAAATGAGATATATTTCACTTGTTATTCTTGCCGCCTGCTTCTCGATGCCCTGTTTTTCGTCGCCGGCGAATGCGGCCGGAGAAAAAGGGATCAACCAGCCTCTTGCCGCCCTGTTCGAGAGCCGGGTCATCGTCTTTGGCTATCGGCCTAAACGATACAGCCGGCAATGGCGTTTTATCCGCCAGGCCGACCGGGTGGAAAAGCAGATGCCTGATCAGCAGCGGGACGAAGTCTGGTTCAGGGATAAAGACGGCAGCCTGAAGAGCTACCAGGCCATCTACGATAAACCCCGGCTGGTCATCGAATATAACCGGAGCGACTTGAAAAGTATCAGCAACTATCCCCGGTGGAACCTGGTCGCCACTGTTCTGCCGGCCGAATTGCGCAGCAAGCTCAAATATCAGGGTGCCGCCGAGGTGTTTGGCCATCCGGCCAGCCGTTACCGGGGACACCTGAACGGCGCGGATGTCGAGCTGACCTGGATCGACGACCTGATGCTGCCCGCCCTCTACCGCGAGATCGGCCAGAGACGCGACACGCAGGTTGAGCTGAAGAAGATTTATACTCTCGGGAAAGCGCCCTGGAAGGCGGTCGTAACGACCGGGTACCGGTTCATGGATTTCGCCGATGTGGGCGACAACGAAGCCGACCCGGCCTTGCAGGCACTGGCCCACGGCCATTGAAGCAGCCGGTTTTTCTTTGCCGTTTTACAGGGCCGGTCCGCTCGTTGACCTGCCGGCGGGAGAAGCCAAAGAATCCCCGAATCAAGCCAGGTGCCTGTGCCGCAGGCCCCTGGCTTTCCTGTTTTTGAAAAGTCAACAGCAGATTTGACCCCTGTGTCACTCTGTTTCTCTGTTTTCTTGTGTTTTCTGTTTCTTTTCTTTTTCTTATTGTCGTGCTATTGCCGCCCTATTGTGGGTCTGCTTGAAAAATGGTATGGTTCTTCATCGTAGTAATTCCCCTGGATCCGTTATCGGGCGCCCCGCAGGGCGGCGCGGTGCAGACCAGCAAATACGTTTATTCGGAGATAATGCAATAAATTCCAAATATTGCATGGAATATCACCTCAAGCCGTCACGGATTCAGGTTTATGGTTAAAGAGAAAAAGAGGGTTGGCATACTGTTGTTAGCAGGTTTTTTCTGTGCTGTTTTTTTCCTTAATTTGCTGAGTATCCCTGCCGCCGTTAATGCCGCTACCGGCAAAATCATAATAGGTAATAAAAAATGTATTGATTGCCATGACAAAATGAGAAAGGATAAGTATGTCCATGGAGTTGTTGCTGTGGCTCAATGTACAATCTGCCATGTTAAGACGGGAGAGCACAAATTTAAACCGTTGCCGCAACAGATCTCGGTCCTTTGTTTTAAGTGCCACGATAAAAACAATTTTGCGAGCAAGAAGTACGTCCATAGTGCGGTCAAGGCAGGCTTATGTACTCAATGTCATAACCCGCACCATTCTAAATACAAATTTTTGCTGCGGAAAAAGCAGCCGTCCCTCTGTTTTAAATGCCACGACCAAGGGATGATCGGCAAGAAGTTTATTCATGGACCTGTTGCGTTTGGGAAATGTACAATATGTCACAATCCGCATCAGAGCAACTTTCCAAATATGCTGATGGCCAAAGGCAATAAGGTATGCTTTACCTGCCACGCGGACAAGGCAATCGGCATCAAGACGGCAAAATTTGTTCATAAACCGGCAAAAAAAAGCTGCGTTAGCTGTCACAGTCCTCATGCCACTAACTATAAGTACCAGCTCAAAGCGGATGGGAGCAAGGCTCTGTGTTTAAAGTGCCATAAAAAAAAGAAGAAGTGGATAGCTGATGTAACGGTAAAGCATGGTGTTCTTAAAACTAAAAAGGGATGCCTTGCCTGCCATGACCCACATTTTTCCAACTATCCCTATCAACTTATAAAGCAGCCCATGGCGCTCTGTCTCAGCTGTCATGACAAACGTATCAGGGCTACAGATGGCAAGATGCTTTCTAATATGAAAGCATACTTAGCTAATCATAAAGATTGGCATGGTCCCATAAGGCAGAAAGATTGCACGGCCTGTCATAACCCGCACGGCTCGAATAATTTCAGGATGCTCAGAAGATACTTCCCGCCTACATTTTATGCACCTTTTGCCATCAAGAACTATGCGCTCTGTTTTATGTGTCATGAAAAATCACTTGTTCTTACCCCTAAGACTACGACGCTGACCGGTTTCAGAAACGGTAGCCAAAACCTGCACTATGTTCATGTTAATAGAGCTAAAGGACGCACATGCATAGCATGTCATGAGCCGCATGCAACCAATAATCCCTTCCATATAAGAAATACGGTTCCATTTGGGACATGGGCGTTGCCTGTAGGATTTAAAGAGACTAAAAATGGGGGTTCCTGTGTTTCCGGCTGCCATGTGCCCCGTTACTTCAATAGAGTAAAGGCTGTCAAAAACAAGTAGCCATCAGGCATGACAAGACAGGCCGACACCTGGAGCCTTTATCGGCCGCCCCGCAGGGCGGCGCGGTGAAGACCGGAAAATACGTTTGTTCAATAATAATGCAACAAATTCCAGATATTGCATGGAAGATCACCTCAAGTCGTCACGGATTCATGTGGAAGAAAAGATAACAATGGCAGGGAAGCTGGTAAGGTCCAAAAAAGGTGGTTTCTCTTCCGTCTTGCTTCATTTCTTTTTTTATCTTTATATCCTCTCCCTGCCTGTCGTTTTTCTGCCTGTCCCTAATGTTTATGCCCAGCAGGAAAACATAGTAAAGACCGGTCCCCTCCTCTACAGAGAGTCTGTTACGCTTTTTGAGGATGGAAATGTCGATAAGGCGATCGAGCTGGTCCAAGAGGCCATTAAGGCAAAGCCAAAATATGCACAGGCATACAATCGATTGGGATATATGCTGTTAAAAAAGGGGCGGATAAATGATGCCCTTGATGCCTTCGAGTCGGCCATGAAAATAAATCCGGCATTACATTCCTCGCAGACGGGAACAGGGCTTGCGCTTTTAAAAAAAGGCGACGCAAAAGGAGCAGAGACTATTGTCAAAAAGGCATTAATATTGAATCCCCATCCCTCGATGGCCCATTACGTACTTGGTCTTGTTTACGAAAAACTTAAAGATTATAAAAATGCCATCAAGCAGTTTAAAGAGGGAATAAAAACATATCGAAGCGATGAAAATGGGACATATTAACAGAAGGAGAAAGTCGAATCTCAAAATAACAGTTTCAATTATTGTGTTCTTCGTCGCGGTGGTCTCTTTTGCTTATATTACCAATGCTCAGGCCTTGCTCCAGACAGGAATGGAGGCTCCGCAATTCTCTCTTAAGGATATAGACAATAGAGAGGTAAGCCTGGCGCAGTATTCCCGGAAAAAGGTGGTCGTAATTCTTTTCTGGGCAACATGGAGTGTCAACTCTCCAAAGGCACTGAAACGATTTGAAAGATTCTATGAAAAATATAAAGACAAGAAACTACAGGTTATCGGTATAAATGTAGACAACCAGACGATTTCCACTAAAGACGTGGAAAAGATAAAAAAGGTTGTCAGTAAACTGCAAATCACCTTCCCCGTCCTTCTTGACAGGGGATTGAAGACATTTCATAGTTATAATATTATGGCCTTGCCGTCCACTATTGTTGTGTCGGGAGGCAAGATATCCTATGTGCTGCCGGCGCTGCCGATTATTGGTACGGAGAATCTGTTCAGTTATCTCCTTGCCTTAATAGGTGAGGCTCCCCCCGGCAAGGTGATGCCTATGCATATGCCGCGCTATGATGTCATTGCCGATACAAATCTCGGCAGACGATTTGCGCAGAGAAAGATCTATATAATGGCCTATTCGTTGTTCGAAAAGGCCATAAATAAAGACCCTGAATACATTGCCCCATATATAGCGCTGGCTAAACTTCACGGTTTGGAAGGTAAGAATATGGAGGCGGAAAAAATTTTAAGAAAGGCGCTGGCCGTAGAGCCTGAAAACGTGGTTGCCATGAGCGAGCTTGGCTATCTCCTGGCAAAAACCGGTAAGATAAAAGAGGCAATCAAGATTCTCGGCCGGGCTGTCAAAAAGAATTCGTATACGCCGGCGTATTATGATCTTGCCTATGCCCTGTCAAGGGACGGACAGTTCAAGGCGGCACTTGAACTTTTTAATCAGGCGATTTCGCTGAATCCGTATGAGCCTGCGATATACCTGCTCAGAGCTGAGGTTTACGAGAACAATAAGCTGTTGAAAGAGGCGGCGGCTGATTACGGCAAGGCCCTTGGTTTGCTTTTAAAAGCGCCCCGATTAATGCAGTGATAGTTGTTGCAGAGTACGCCGAGATCGGGTGCCCCGCCGGGGGGCGCAGGCATAAGCGGGAAATTTCAATAATTGTTCAATAATTCTTGACCGGCATGAAGATTATCTAGTAAATTACCCCTTTGTTGTTCAGGCGCTCTTGATAGAGCTTGACAGGGAACTCCGTGCGAATCGGAGACGGGCCCGCCGCTGTGACCGGGGACGAATCCCGCAGAATGCCACTGGTTTTTTTTCAAGTAAACCGGGAAGGCGCGGGAGGAGGAAGAACCGGGAGTCAGAAAACCTGCCTGGATGATGCGGATGACGTACGCCCCCGAGGCCAGGGGCACCGGCTGATCAGGCGGATAATATTGGGAAATCCCCGGATCGATGTTTTCATCGGTCCGTTTTTTTTTGCCCTGTTGCCAGTCGCGTGATCGGCATAATAGATCGGAATAACATGGAAAAATTTTACGATCCGGCATCGCGGCTCCGGCTTCGGGACGTGTTGCATCGTGCGCCATTCCCGAATGCTCACGGATCCGGGAAAACATAAAAAAAGTCCATCCAAGGAGTAATAAATATGGCAGAGAACCAACTGCAATTGGCCGTAAAAAAGTGCATCAGCCCTGAAATGGAGGTTGTGGCGAAACAGGAAGGACTGGAACCGGAACTCATCCGCCGGCGGGTGGAGGACGGCCAAATCGTCATCCTGAAAGGCCGCATGAATGAAAAACGGGTAGTAGGTGTCGGCAAAGGGCTCCACACCAAGGTGAATGCCTCTATCGGGACCTCGAGCGATGTCTGCGACGTGGAACACGAAAAACGTAAGGCGCGAATCGCCGAAGAGAGCGGCGCCGACACCCTGATGGAGCTCTCGGCCGCCGGCGACCTCGATTTCATCCGCCGCCAGGTGCTCGACTCCGTCTCCATTCCGGTGGGCAACGTTCCCCTCTACCAGGCCTTCTGCGAGACGATCAAGAAACATAAGGACCCGGCCAAGCTCGACCCGGAGCGGCTCTTCGATCTCATTGAACAGCAATGCGCCGACGGCATCGGCTTCATGGCGGTCCACTGCGGCATCAACCTCTTTTCCATGGAGCGCATGCGCTACCAGGGTTACCGCTATGGCGGCCTCTGTTCCAAGGGCGGCACCCTGATGATTCAGTGGATGCTGACCAACCAGAGGGAAAACCCGCTCTTCGAGCAGTTCGAACGGGTCTGCGACATTCTGAAGCAATACGACACCGTGTTGTCGCTCGGCAACGGCATCCGGGCCGGGGCCATTCACGATTCCCTCGACCGGGCCCAGATGGCGGAACTGGTCCTCAACTGCGAGCTGGCCGAGCGCGCCAGGGAACGCGGCTGCCAGGCCATGGTCGAAGGGCCCGGCCACGTACCGCTCGACGAGATCGAGGCGAACATTATCGTCCAGAAGAAGATGTCCAACGACGCCCCCTACTATATGCTGGGACCGCTGCCCTGCGACGTAGGCGCCGGCTGGGATCACATCACGGCCGCCATCGGCGCGGCTCAGAGCTCCAGGTACGGGGCGGATCTTATCTGCTACATCACCCCGGCCGAGCACCTGGCGCTGCCCAACGAGGAGGATGTGGCCGTGGGCGTCAAAACGGCGCGGCTGGCCGCCCATATCGGCGACGTGGTGAAGCTGAAAGGCCGGGCCGATCAATGTGACAAGCAGCTCAGCAAGGACCGCCGGGATTTTAAATGGAACCGGCAATTCGACAACCTCCTCTTTCCGGAGGATGCACGCAAGATCCTTGAATCGCGTAAATCCCTTTCCGATAAGGGCTGTTCCATGTGCGGCGAACTCTGCGCCCTCAAAAACGCGGCGGTTACCCTTAATACCTATCTGAAGGGCGATAAATGCAACAGTTGAGGCGAGATAAGCCGAAGCCCCAGCAACTCCCGCGATTGCTGTGGCAATCCGCTGCCGCCGGTCACGGCGGCAACCGGGCGGCGCTGGCCGCCGCCGCCGGCCGGCGGCCGGAGGAAATCCTCGACTTCAGCGCCAGCATCAATCCGCTGGGGCCGCCCGCTTGCCTGCGCATGGTGATCAACCGGCAGTTGGGCGAGCTGGTTCACTATCCCGACCCGGACGGGCGCGAACTGGTGCAGGCGCTGGCGCAGAAGCACGGCCTGGCAGCCGCCGGCATTGTCCCCGGCAACGGCGCCAGCGAACTGCTCTTTGCCCTACCCCGGGCCCTGGACTGCCGCCGGGCGGTCGTCCTTTGTCCTGCCTATATCGACTACGAAACCGCGGCCCGGCGGGCCGGGCTGCCGCTGGATTTCTTCCCCCTCGTCCCGGAGAATGGTTTCCGGCCGGAGTGGCGGCAGCTTGCCGCAGAGCTCAGGGAGGGAGACCTGGTATTTCTCGGTCATCCGAATAATCCTACCGGCACTTTGCTGGACCGGCGGGAGCTGCTGAAGCTGGTGAGTGCCCGGCCCCGGACATTTTTCGTGGTTGACGAATCCTTTATCGAGTTCTGCGAAGACCCGGCTGCGGTCAGCCTGTTGGCGGCGGAGATGCCGGTCAACCTGGTGGTGGTCCGCTCCATGACCAAGTTTTATGCCATCCCCGGCCTGCGCCTGGGCTTTGCCGCAACCGCGCCCGCAACTGCGGCCGCGCTCCGGAGCCAGCTCCCGCCCTGGTCGGTCAACACCCTGGCCCTCGGCGTGGGTACGGCGGTGCTTGGCGACCTGGAGTATGACGGGCGCAGCCGGGCCGCCGTGCGGGCGCTGCGCGAATCTTTTTCCGCCTCTCTCGCGGACTTCGGCAATGTACAGGTGTTCCCCGCAGCCGCCAACTCCCTCCTGCTCCGGATCGACCACCCGGACCTCGACGGCCGCCTCCTGGCCCAACGCCTCCTGGCCGAGGCCGGGATCGGCATCCGGGTCTGCGACAATTACCGGGGACTGGATAAAAAATATTTCCGGGTGGCGGTGCGAAACGCGGAGGAAAACAACATTTTCTGCCGGGCCCTGGCCGGGATTCTTCCAGGCAGGCATGCCGACGCCGGTGCATCGACAAGCTGCGGCCAGGAAACAGCCTGCCCGGGCTCGACCGGGTGGTCTGCCGTTGCGGCCAGGAACCGGACCTCGACCGGCCGGCCCCGACGGTACGGCAGCCCCTCGACATGACCGCCGTCACTCAACTCCCGGGGTTCCGGCCATGTTGAGCGCAATCCACCTCGCCCTGGCCGTGGCTCTCGATTTCCTGATCGGCGATCCGCCCGCTTTGCCGCACCCGGTGCGGGCGATAGGGACCCTTGCCCTTTGGCTCGAAGCCCGGCTCAGGCGGCTGGTAAAAAAACAGCGGCCGGCCGGGGTCTGCACCGTATGCCTGGTACTCCTCATCACGGGGGGGGCGGCAACCGGGCTGCTCCTGCTTGCCCGCAAGCTGCCGTGGCCGGCCGGTGATCTCGCGGCCGTCATCATCCTCTATTACGGCATTGCCGCCCGGGACATGCTTCGTCACAGCCGACAGGTCCACGCCGCTCTGGCTGCCTCCGACCTGCCGCTTGCCCGCCGGCGGGTGGCGCTGATCGTCGGCCGCGACACGGCCGACATGGATGAAGAGGAGATTGTCCGCGCCACGGTGGAGAGCGTGGCCGAAAACCTGGTGGACGGGGTCAGCGCGCCGCTGTTTTTCGCCATGCTCGGCGGGCCGGTAGGAATTATGCTCTACAAGGCGTCCTCGACCATGGATTCTATCTTCGGCTACAAAAACGAACGTTACCGGGAATTCGGCTGGGCCGCCGCCCGGCTCGACGATCTTCTGAATTTCGTACCCGCCCGGCTGACCGGAATCGTGATGTCGGCGGCAGCGGCACTTGCCGGCCTGCGCCCGGTACGGGCCTACGCCACGCTCCGGCGCGACCGGTTGCAGCACACCAGCCCCAACTCCGGCCACTCCGAGGCGGCAATGGCCGGCGCCCTCGGTGTGCAGCTCGGCGGCCCGGCTTCCTATTTTGGTATGGTCGTGGAAAAACCGGCTATCGGCCGGCCGGGCCGGAAAACGGAGCCTGGGGATATTGTCCTGGCAAATCGGCTGTTCCTGGTCACCACCCTGATCGTGGCATTGTGCTGCATCGCCGGCCGGCTCGCCATAGGTCAAGCCTTTTCCTTGTGGTTCGTTGTATAGGTTTTGCCAATTGATTACAGAGAGTTGGGCAAAAAAATGGGAAATTTCAGGTTGCGGCATAATTATTCGCCACCAGAGCCTTGACAGGTTCGGCAGGAATGGGGCAGAGTTCTTTTTTTAAAGTGTTGTTTCCGTACTCAGTGTGATGAGCTGAATTCCGCCGAGGCGGAGATGACGCAGGCGCTCGACGATAGAACGTCCGCAAGACCACTGGATTCCCGCCTGCGCGGGAATGACGATAAGAGCACGGAATGGCAAAAAAAGTACAAAAGGCAATAACACAAAGCCCGTCATTCCCGCGCCGGCGGGAATCCAGAGCCGTAGGGTGCATTCCATGCACCATAAATCGGTGCGTCAAACGCACCCTGCGTCCTTGAGGTAGCCATACAAGGCGGGGAGCCGGAGTATATGGAAACATGCCGTATATCCGCTGAGTTTTGTTCGAAGCTGCTTTTTTAAAAAGATCGCCCGGACCCAGGCCGACAAGGTCGCGGCCGGCCGGGACATAACCGGGACAACCACAGGGGGACCACTGTCATGACCAAGCCGACGATACGATTGACCCAGACCGTCAAGGGGGCGGGCTGCGCTGCGAAACTCGCCCCTGGAGACCTGGACCGCGCACTCTGCGGGCTGGATCTGCCGGTGGACGAAAATCTCATCATCGGTCTTGAGCGGGCGGACGACGCCGGCGTCTACCGGATTTCGGACGATCTCGCCCTGGTCCAGACCATTGATTTTTTCCCGCCGATGGTCGATGATCCGTATTGTTTCGGGCAGATCGCCGCCGTCAACGCCTTGAGCGATATTTACGCCATGGGCGGTACGCCGAAAACCGCCATGAATGTGGTTGCCTTTCCCGCCAAGAGTATGGATATCTCGGTCCTGCGCGCCGTGATCGATGGCGGCCTGCAGAAGATGCGGGAGGCCGGGGTCGTCCTGGTCGGCGGTCACACCGTGGAGGACGATGAACTGAAGTACGGGCTTTCCGTGACCGGTTTCATTCATCCCGGCAGGATTCTGACGAAAAAGAAGCTGCGGCCCGGCGACCGGCTGATTCTCACCAAACCCCTGGGGACCGGGATCATCTGCACGGCGATCAAGGGAGGGATGGCCGGGCCGGTAGTGACGGACAAGGTTGTCCGCGCCATGGCCACCCTGAACCGGGATGCGGCCCTGGTGATGCGGGATTATCCGGTCCACGCCTGCACGGACATCACCGGTTTCGGCTTCCTGGGCCACCTGGCCGAAATGGTGGTGGACTCGGGGCAGGGCGTGCGGGTCCGGGCAACAGACGTGCCGCTGTATCCGGAGGCCCTGGAATGGGCCGCCATGGGGCTTGTTCCGGCCGGGGCCTACAATAACAGAAAATTCAGGGGGCCTTTTGTCGATTTTGCCCCGAGCGTCCCGCAAAACCTTCAGGACCTGCTCTTCGACCCCCAGACCTCGGGCGGCCTGCTTATCGCGGTTGATAGCGGCGCCGCGCGCAGCCTGGTCGACGCCCTGACCGCCCATGGGGTTGCCGGGGCCGCGCTTGTCGGCGAGGTGATTACCGAACCAAGAGAAAAGATCGTTGTCGAATAACTGTTACAGGCCGAGGTTGTGGCGGTTATTCGCCTGTAGCCGGATGGTTACGACCTGAATCCGTGACGGCTTGAGGTGATATGCCATGCAATTTGTAGAATTCATTGCATTATCTCCGAATAAACGTATTTGCTGGTCTTCGCCGCGCCGCCCTGCGGGGCGCCCGATAACGGCGCATCTGCTGCGTTGGCAACTAGTTGATATCACACCAGGATAATCAACATCGTTGCCGCCTTGCATCTGCACCATTCTCGAACGCTCACGGATCCAGTTAAGAATAATTGGCAAGACAGAGGAGAATTGCATGAAAAATGAACTGGACTGCCGGGGACAGGCTTGCCCCGCCCCGGTATTACAGGCCAAGGAGGTTCTGGAAAAAGGCACCCCGGACTCCCTGACCGTTATCGTCGACAATGAGGCAGCCTGGCAGAATGTCAGCCGTTTCCTGGAGTACCGGAATTTTCAGGTATCAATCGAGAAGTCGGGACATGATTTCCGCGTCGTCGGCACCAGGACGGGAGAGGTCGCCGGCACCGGCAACAAACCGGCACCGGCACCGGCACCGGCACCGGCAGCAAGTGAGCGGCACGATAAAAAAATACTGGTCATGGTGGCGACGGACCGGATCGGCCACGGCGACGATAAGCTGGGCGCCGGCCTGCTCATCAATTTTTTAAAGACCCTCAAGGAGATGGGGCCCGACCTCTGGTGCCTCGTCTTGCTCAACAGCGGCGTTACCCTGACGGCGGCAGGCTCGGCGGCGGTACCGATTCTGCAGGAGCTTGCCGGGGAAGGCGTACGGGTCCTGGTCTGCGGCACCTGCCTGGAGCATTACAAGCTCCTGGACAAGAAGCAGGTCGGCGAAACCACGAATATGCTGGATATCGTCACCGGCATGCAACTCGCAGACAGCGTCATCAATATTTGATTGCCCTCTTTCCGGTGCGTAAAACGCACCCTGCGTCCTGCATAATTTGCGGCCATGCCGTCGGCTTGGCAGGTGCCGGGGAAAGGGTCCGGTTCCTTCGTCTCAATTAAACATGTTGATTTCATATTGTTTTTTTGTTTTTCTCGTTGCTTTCCTCTCGCCATATATCGTAACATGGAGCCAATAGGTGTATTCCATGCACCACAAATTGGTGCGTAAAACGCACCTTACGTCCTAAAAATATGTTTGTTTGGTAATTGCAATAAATTCCATGCATTGCATGGGATGTCCCTCAAGCCGTCATGGGTCCAGGTCAAACTCAGCTTGACGAACTGGATCCCCGCCTGCGCGGGGATCCAGAGTATTTAGAAAACGCATTATATTAGCTGAGTTTTGTTAAGAGCCGCTAAACCGATATTTTTGGTGCCCTTGATATGCAAATCAGTTAGCTGTCACGCCCTCTTTTAGAGGGCTTTCTGAGGCCTCCCGCTCTGCGGGAGGAAGTTTACTCGTTACTTCCTATTGGCACTAATGCTTTTATGAAACAGTTATCAGGACATACCGTGGAGAAAGAGGTTCAGCAGGAACTCCTCAGGGCCATCCCCCAGGTGGATGAATGTATTCACAGCCTTTTTGACCTGGACCAGGTCGAACATGTTCCCCTGCTTGTCATTAAAAACAGCGTGCGCGATGTCCTGGCGGATTTCCGCCGCCGTATTCTCGCCGGAGAACGGATCGACCCAGCTCTGCTGTCGCTTCCTTCCCTCCAGCCCGTGATCTGCGAGCATATCCGGCAAGAAATGCAGCCCCGGTTCCGCCGGGTGCTGAATTGTACCGGGGTCATCATCCACACCAACCTTGGCCGGTCCATCCTGCCGCAGACCACCATGGACAGGCTGCATGCGGCGGGTTCCAGGTATTCGAACCTGGAGTATGATCTCGCGACGGGCCGGCGCGGCAGCCGCTACAGCCTGGTTGAAAAACTGCTCTGCGACCTGACCGGCGCCGAGGCCGCTCTCGTCGTGAACAATAACGCGGCCGCTGTCCTGCTTGTCCTGGAAACCCTGGCGAAAGGAAGGGATGTCATCGTTTCCCGGGGCCAGCTGGTTGAAATCGGCGGTTCCTTCAGGATCCCCGATGTGATGTCGCGCAGCGGTGCCAGGCTTGTCGAGATCGGCGCGACCAACAGGACCCACGCCCGGGATTATGAAGAGGCGATCTCGGAGGAGACGGCCTTGCTCCTGAAGGTGCACTGCAGCAATTTCCGGATCATCGGTTTTACCAAGGAAGTTTCCGTCGGGGACCTGGTGAAGATCGGCCGCCGCCGCGGCTTGCCGGTTATGGAGGACCTGGGGTCAGGTTGTTTCGTCGACCTGAGCCGTTTCGGCCTCATGAAGGAGCCAACGGTACAGGAGGTCGTGGCGGCCGGGGTCGATGTCGTCACCTTCAGCGGCGACAAGCTCCTCGGCGGCCCGCAGGCCGGTATTATTCTCGGCCGCCGGCAGGTGATCGACCGGATCAAGAAAAATCCGGTGAACCGGGCCATGCGCATCGACAAATTTACCTTATGCAGCCTTGAATCGATCCTGCGGCTCTATTTTGACGAGCCGACCGCGCTGAAGACCATTCCCACCCTGGCCATGATCGCCGCAACGCCGGCAGAGATCAACCGGCGGGCCGGCCGCCTGCTCCGGCGCATCCGCAAAAATCTCCGCCACTGCTGCAAACTCGGCCTGGCCGATATCATGTCCAGAGTGGGCGGCGGCGCCATGCCGGAACAGAATCTGGCCAGCCGGGCGGTCGTTCTTGAGCCCCTTGCCATCAAGGTCAGCCGCCTGGAAGTGTTGCTGCGGCAACTGGAGGTGCCGGTGATCGGCCGGATAGAAGATGACCGGCTCCTGCTGGACATGCGCACCGTTGCCGATGACGAGGTGGCCTTGCTTGCCGATTGTCTGCAACAGGCCTTTGCGGCCGCCGCCGGCTGATTCTTGTCGATCCGGCCTCCCATGTCAGTCCTTTTTCCCCGGGATACACCGCTTCGTTGCCGGGATTTCGCACTTCTCCATGACTTTTTCTCCCAGGTGGTCGAGGAACAGTTGCCGGTTGCCGCCTCGGTTTTTTTCTGGCCGCGCAACGGGGCGCCATCCCTGCCGCCATCCCTGAAAATTTCGCGGGAAGGTTTGACCGGGCGGGTGAAAACACTCTGTGCCGCATCAGAGCCCGGCCGCTGCCGGGGGCTGCTCATTATCCCCGTCAAGCTCGAGGGCGGCGAAGATGTCGCGGCCGTGGTTGCGGACATTGATCCGGGCCTGCTGGACAAGATGTCCCCTGAATGGTTGCGGGAACTCCAGGGCCGGGTCAGGCAGAGGCTGGACATGGTCAGGCTGGTCTTTGTCGAGCCCGAAACCGGTCTCTATAACAGCCGCGCCCTGATGCACCGCCTGGAGCGTCCTTGCCCTGAAGGGTCCTGCCAAGCCTTTTTTCTGGTCGGCGTCGTGGCCAGGGTCCGCAAGGCATCGGGACACCTGTTGACAACGGTGCGGGTGGCCCGTTTGCTTGAGGCCATGACCGGGGACCCGGTTTTTCATCTCGGTGCCGGTTTTTTCGGCCTGGTGCGGGACGGTATGTCGCGGCAGGAGGCCATGGATTTCGCGCACCGTTTGCAGGGGCGTCTGCGGCGCGAGGGGTTGAGCAAGGTCCATGTCGGTATCGCGGTCCGGCAGGGGGGGCAACAAAAAAATGAAATTTCCCTCTTTATGGACGAATGTCTGCAGGCCCACGAGGTGGCTGAACGGCGCGGTCCGTTCAGCCTGTGCGAGGCCTCGTCCCTGCGTGACCGGGAAAAGCATCCCCTGGCGCCGCCCCCGCGCGCCGTTCTTGCCCGGTTGCGGCGGGCCTGGCTGGGCCTGGAACAATTCGGCCTCGTCCTGCTCCGGCTTGAGGGGGACGGCGACGCCATGCCCGGCCTGCACCAGGCCGTGGCCGGTTTCCTGCCGGCCGGTCAGGCATATTTTCCGGTTACCGCTGCGGAAGGATATGTGCTGCTGCCAGGCGCATCAGGGGACGCCGCCCTGGACTGGGCCCGGCAAGCAAAGACCGGGCTGGAACAGGCATACCCGTCCGTCCCGGTCGCCTTCGGTGTCTGTCACTGGCCCTGTCTTGAACAGACCAAGACGGCCATGGCCGTGAACTGCCGGAAGTCCCTGCTGCACGGACGTTTTTTCGGCCCCGCTTCAGTCACTGTTTTTGATCACGTCAGCCTGAATGTCAGCGGCGACGCCTATTTTGACGAGGGTGACTACCGGCAGGCGGTTCGCGAGTACCAGGCCGGGGTGCGGATGAACCAGGGTGATATCAACTTGATGAACAGTCTCGGGGTCGCCCTGGCCGAGTTGAATCGACATAGTCAGGCCGTGGCCTGTTTCAGGCAGGTGCTGAAAAAAGAGCCGGATAATTTCATGGCCCTGGCCAACCTGGGCTTTGCCCTGCGCATGCTCGGCCGGGATGAAGACGCCCTGGGTTCTTTTCAACGGGCCTTGCAGTCCCCGGGGTATACGGGCCCTGCCGCTGCGCCCGAGCTTTCGTTGCAGCTTGGCCGGCTTTACTGCAATGCCGGACGTTTTGCCGAGGCGCTCAACGTTCTGGAGACCCTGGAGGACCGGGGCGCCGGGCGGCAGGAATTCTCTCTTTATCGCCTCCTGGGCGAGGCGTACATGGAGACCGGCCGGGAGAAAAAGGCCATGCGTTCCCTGCAGCGGGCCCTGCATCTCTTCCCGCAGGACGCCGCCGGCCTGAGCATGCTCGGCATCCTGTATCTGCAGGCAGGCGAGGGCGACGATATCGCCCTCGGTTTCTGCCGCAAGGCGGTTGCCCTCGACGGGCAGGGCAGTGAACACTGGCAGCGTCTCGGCTGGGTCCTGCTGCATTTTCAGCGTCCGGAAGAGGCCCTGGCCGCGGCCGGGAAAAGTCTGCGGCTCCGGCGGAATAATATTCCCGCAACATTGCTTATGGGAAAGGTATATACTATGATGAATAAGCCGTATCCGGCAAGAAAAAGGTATGAACGGGTTATACGGATGGCGAACCCGGCAAGCAGGTATTTTGCCGAGGCCCGGCGCTGTCTCGCCGGGCCGGACACGGCCGGGGGTGGCGGCAATGAATGAGCCCCGGCCGCCGACCTCCTCAATACCCGGATTACGACGGATAAAGACGGAAGATGGAGAAGAAATGAGTACCGGGTACAAGTTTAAAGTCAGCCGGGAACATCAATATTTCCTGAGCAATATGGTCAAGGGCGACTCCTGGCGGATGTTCAGGATCATGGCCGAGTTCGTGGA